>Ga0265797_10005320_pt1 | contig 18855 bp, 17 predicted proteins | sample P2T30metagenome_FD_192433 | JGI IMG/M metagenome (GOLD analysis project Ga0265797, IMG submission 192433) | Plant litter microbial communities from East Loma Ridge, Irvine, California - P2 T30 | ecosystem: Environmental > Terrestrial > Plant litter > Unclassified | place: USA: California... | reverse complement strand
CGAGATCCAGCGCCAATTCCCAGGCGCGCGTAAAGTGGATGAGATTATGATCCTTATCTGTGGACACGGCGGCAGAGATGAAAGATGCGGAAAGCTGGGACCCATACTACGGGATGAGTTTGAAGAGAAGTTGCAGAGGCAGAACATCCCTTTGCTGAAGGATGCCCCAGTGGCCGAGGCCGAGGAGATTAAGACTGAAGTCGTTGGATACACGCCTACTGCAAGAGTTGGCTTGATTTCGCATATTGGCGGACACAAATGGGCAGGGAATGTGATTGTGTACATCCCGCCTTCATTCAGCGACAATCCGCTGGCTGGCAAGGGTATCTGGTATGGCAGGGTTGGCCCTGAGCATGTCGAAGGCATTGTGGAGAAGACTGTGCTGGGAGGCAAGGTCATCAAGGACCTCTTCAGAGGCGGAATTGGACAGGACAGTGAGATTATCAGGTTCTAAGCCAGCAGAGCAAATCCTTGTAAAATAGAAATACATGTACAGCATTCTCGTGGTAACAGGCCACATGAGGCCTGAAATTGTTTCATCTTCGGTTGTATATTGGCCTCCATGCTTGTATAGTGATAATTTGCGTTAAGAGCGTACTTGTACTCCTTCCTCCGACGAAAAAGCTATTGTCACCTAGCCTTTCCAATCCGTAATCATTATCCTCAATCCTTGCTGACAGAGATGCCTTCCGCTGTCAGGCATAACAGGTCTGTTTCCTGCTAGTAGGCAGCACGACAACACTCCCCTTCGGCGACTCAGCCGTCTGGTCTTCGTACACCTCCCAGACCGAGTCCATCCTGTCTTGAGGCTGTGGTCGCGCGTCGACAGTGCCATCGCTACCAGACAAGAGGAAGCCAGGCCGAGTCTCGACGATCTTCCTTGCAGCCTCGTGTCGCTTTTCTCTTGCGTCCTTCTTGAACCGCTTGTACCTTGCGTAGTCTTCGGCCTCCTCGGTCCAGGGTCGCTGCAACACGGCGTCCATGCTGGATTCGCTGGATAGGCGTTGGAAGGTTATGTCGTAGACCATTCGGCCTGTGCTTGGATTGCGGACGATTGACCAGGAGACGACTTTGTACCTGATCGCAGAATCTCAACATCGATGGACGACTGGCAGAGCAGAAGCGGCGACACTTACAAGCCTTCGTACCGCACACCAGCTCTTGGACTCCAGAAGCTGTACAAGGAATGACTACGTAGAATGCGCACGGGGTGACGTGAATCGATCGTGGCTGCTGTGAGGCGGTATCTGCCCTTGTCGCCATCGCGCGCGCGGTACACAATCCTGTCGGCCGTAGGACTTGAGATCTCGTCGCTCCCAGTAAGCAGTACCGCATATGCGCCCTTCGAGTCCGCTACGACGCCGCCGTGAGGATCGGAAGAGTCTAGCATGCCGGCATTGAACGCGAAGAGAGTGTTGATCCACCAGCTAGTACCTCAACATCAGCACTCGTTCGTTCAACTTAGGCAATGCAACTCACTCTCCAGGCTTGAAACCCAGATCACCAAACTTCCTGGCCTTTCCCATATTGAGCCCTCTCAGCACCGTGCTCTCGCGATTCCCAACAACCTCATCCCACCCATCAATCCTCACATCCCAGCCAATCGCACTGAGAGCACCATACCTGCTCTCCCACACCTGCCCAATGGCCTCGGCTCTCTCAATGACTTTCAGCGGCCATCTTGTGGCTCGTCCACAGATGTCCAGGACTGCCAGGTGAATCCTGGAGCTTCGAAGCGTCGCCAAAGAGAGCCCGCCCGCGTAGTACAGGAGGCTGCGGAGGAAAGAGTCGATCTCGAGTAGGTCGTTGGCACTGAGTGCTTCGGGTCCGGACTGTGCGATTTGCAGATCGAGCGTGTTGCGGATCCAGTGGGTTTGGGCGGTGAGGTGTTCGGGGGAGTTCACGAGACTGGCGTCTGTGAAGTTGCGGCTCATTGTGCTGTGTTGGGACGGTTCCATCCGATGGCCAATGACTAGAAACAATGCTGAAGTGCTAGTTGAAGCTGGTGGCAGATGTGCTGGTAGAATTGGCAAGTGTAGTGGGTATCAAGTTGTTACTGCTTGCTACAGGATGTAATTGCCTTCGAGGTAATCACTACCGTCGTCCTTTGCAAGCACCTCCAGCCATCTCTATCGGTCAAGTCCGTGAAGAAACTCCAATCATCAACCACTTAGTGCTTTACCCACAAGCTCTTTACACTCGTCTGTCATCGGCAGCGTCAAAGCCATATCCTGTCCCTCCTTTGACATCTTCCCCCAAGTCTTCTTCACGATGTTCACAATCTTCTCTTCATTGTGCTGGTCCTTGAAGTCGTCAAACTGGTCGTCCAAGAAAACCAAACAAGCCACATCTTCCAGGATCTGCACTTCGTCCTCGCCCTGCTTGAGTCCTTCTTTCTCAATAAGCTTCTGACACCTCTTCCAATCTTCCTCCGGGTATCCATTCTGCTCCAGAATCTCAGCCACAAGCTTTCCCTGCCGCTTCTTTAAGAATGTTCGCCATGAGTGGTAGCCCACTTTGGTCCGAGGGTAGCTATCTCTGGGCACTTCCCATCGTCGGAAGTGCTGGCCGCAGATGGCGAGTTTGAGCACGTCTGATGCATCTGGTGCACGCTTGTTCAGGAAGTTCTCCATCTTGGTAGAGTAGTGCGTCTCATATGGAATTTCCTTGCCGTCTGCTGTGGTGTGTTTGTTTGGATCCTCATCGTGGGCAGCGTAGATAAGGCGTCTGGCCTCTTCGTAATTTGGTGTGGCAGCCATCGTCGGCAAGTATTTGAGAGGCCTGTTCGGAAGTATTGGTGTTAAGATCTCAGATGGGAGATGTCAATGGTACCTAAACAGCAACAGCTAGTTACCACAACATCCTATCCCACCCCGCGATAAGATAAGCATCCAATTGCTGACCTACACAGCTTACCGCCAAGCAGATCGTCCCAAAAGTCCATCGATCCGACGGCCGCGGACGCCGAGATCGCCTGCGTCGCGAACATGTGGGTCTTACAAATTTCTTGCCTCTTTGGGGTTCTCCATTTTCCAAGACGCGGTTCGACGTCAAGCAAAGGCTTGGTGTCTCGAAGGCATTCAAGCATCGTATCGAGCTCATGTAACGAATACTTCTCGATATCGTTTAATCAGATATACCAGTTGAAGTAATGGACTCTCAACTTGGCTGATCCAACCAGCTCGAAAATCTGGTTCGAAATGCTAATTCACATCCAACCGCGTTAGCCGCTATAGCTCTAAAAGGTAAGAAAACGGGTCATGCCTCTCCAATGACGGCAGCGCTAGGTAAACCCTCGTGCCATCGTCGCCTCTCATCACCCATGTGGGCGTGCTCTCTTCCGTAGATCAGCCTATGTATATAACACCATGTAGCCACTCGCCTATTTCCCTGAAGCAGACTTTTCTCCAAGGACTCGACCTCAATGCATCATGAGCGACACTGGCGTACCGAGAAACGCTGCTCAGGCCGTTGATGCTCGCCTCGCAAGCAACGATCAACAACTCCGCGACATCCATGACCAAGGAGAAGTCTCGCCAGTCTTTAGTGGCGAGAAGCAAGATGTTCAAATACTGGACTGGGACAGCCCGGACGATCCTGCGAATCCTGTGAACTGGAGCAAGCGGCGGAAATGGATTGTCACTGCGTCGGCGCTGTTCGCTACTCTTATGGCGTGCTTGAATGGAACTTCCATAACAGTGGCTGCTGGGCAAATCAACGAGCAATTTCACGTCAGCGATGCGAATTTTCCTCATAGCTACTGGCCGATGTGCAGCTGGAGTCTGGGCGGAGCCATTTTTATTATCTTGTTTCTACCTTTGATGGAGGATCTCGGAGTTCGGATCGGCTTTTTGATCAACTATGTTCTGTTTATCATTTTTATCATTCCTCAAGCTGTGGCACCCAACTTTGCAACCTTGATCGTGACAAGGTTCTTCTCGGGAGGATGTGCATCCCTGCTGGCCAATACGATCGCGAGTGTCATTCCAGACGTCTGGTCCACTGAGGAAGAGAGAAGCGTGCCTGTCGGACTATACATTCTTCTGTACCTTTGGGGCAGCACGTTGGGCCCACCTGTCTTTGCGGCTGTTACACAATTCCTGGCATCTACATCGCAAAACTGGAGATGGATCTTTTACATCCAGATCATCGTCTACGTCACCCTTTTTCCTATATTCTGGTTCACCGTCGAGGAGACCCGCGGTACTGTCATCTTACGCCGGAGGGCAAAGAAGCTCCGCAACACCACTGGGAAGAAGATCTACACCGATACCGAGCTCAATGCGCCGCCCCTTGTCAGTCGCTTAATTCGCTCGTCGATTCGACCCATCATGCTGCTTTTCACGGAGCCTGTGCTTTTCGCCAGCACGCTCTGGTCGGCTTTCAGCTTCGGAACCGTCTTTCTCTTCACGCAATCGATAGCCCAGGTCTTCTCTTCGCTGTACGACTTCGAGGAATACAGCATCGGCTATTTACAAGCATCTGTCGTCATTGGCGAAGGCCTTGGTTGGTTCGCCACGCTCTACGGCACGAAGCTGTTCCTGCAGTCTGCTAGCCGGAACACTGAGAGCCCAGGGCGGCCAATACCTGAAGCGCGTCTCTATGTCAGCATTTTCGGATCTTTCGTTGGAATTGTTGGCGGCATGTTCGTGTATGCATGGACGTCGTACCCTGACTTCCCATGGATAGCACCCACGATTGGTCTTGCTATGGTGGGTTTCGGGATCATGACTGTGGTCTCGGCGGTTTGCGATTACATTACCGATGCATACGCTGCTTCGAACTACGCGGGATCAGCTATCAGCGCTGTGGCGTTTGGCGAGAACAATGTTGCTGCATTTCTGCCGCTCGCAGCGCAGAGTATGTACACTAATCTCGGGTTTCAGTGGGCGAGCACTTTGCTTGCGTTTCTAGCTCTGCTGCTGGGATTAGCACCTATTGTGTTTGTTTGGAAGGGCAGGTGGTTCCGGGAGAAGTCGCCTTTCATGCAGAGTGGCGGCGAGATCATGAAAGCATAGGCGCATGGGTGTAAAAACAGCACGGGAATTGTGCAGCAAAAGTTTGGGCACAGTTTGCATAACCGATGCTTTGGACAGGAGTATTTTTTTTCATACCTAGTAATGAAGCAGGCGATTGTTGATCACTGCGATTGTCAGACAGCGCAGTCTCAGAAGATTTTGCATAATGTCTCTGGTCGTCTCAGTGACTTTGCATGAAAGCCTGATGGTAGTACCACTGAGACACCGCGCTGCTAGTCAGCGCGAAGCGCTTCACTTCACCGCCGTCAGGCGAAGTGGCGCGCGTCATTCGCGCAACTACAAGAGTCGCACCACAGCTCTTTTTGGAACTCTACTTCTACCACCCCACCCACCAAGCAGCCCGAAGACTTCCACCTCATATCTCACCAAACCAGCTACATCTCACCGGCTACGATCATGGAGGACCAGGACATGGCGGGCTATAATCCGCCAGACCCACAGGAGACGGCTGCGCAAGAGCCAGGAAAGAACCACAAAAACCACCCAAGTCGCAAACACACTCATCATGACCATCACGCGCAAGGCAACCACCACAGCAGGAGAAACAAAGCCCGCGACTCGGGAGCTGCGACTGTGAGACAGCTGATCAACGCGCTGGGGCGATCTACTCTGGAAGACGACGAAAGCAAGCACGAGAACGGCGAAAAGCGCCACAGAAATCACACCCACCCCCACGCACACGGCCACCACAACAAGAAGAAGAGAAGTCGCGGCTCCGGAGCTGCGACTTTAAAACAGCTGACCAGGGCGCTGGCGCAAAGCACTCTGGGAGACGACGACGACAGCAAGCCTGAGGACGGCAAGAAACTCACCAAAACCCAGCGCAAGAAGCAGAAAACCCGCCTACCGCGCAGAGGGGCACATGCGCAAAGACCAGATCTCGTTGGAGCGGCACAGTCCGGAAGTCAGGGTGAGCAGAGCACACCACGCGAGACCCGCAGCAGGCACGAGATGTCTCCGCTCCCATTCGACAACGTGTATCTCCGTAAGGTGCGCGGTTTTAGGTTGTTCATGGACAACGACCAGACCATGGACTGGGTCAAGTCAGTCTTCAAGCCACATATCGAGGACTGGTGGCACGACTGCTTGAGCGCCCCGGAGAACAAATCACTCGTCAAGGCTGCTCAAGCCGCACCTCGTATTTTCGCCGAAGCTGTCGTCGAAGAAGCGATGGACCAGCACGACTCCTCAGGACTACTTGAATCTCTGCTTGGGGAGGCAGATGCATGCCCCACTGCCTTCCATCTAGAGAAGAAGCGAAACAACAGCCTCACCTTCATTCAGCACTCAGCCATGGTTGCATGCCTTGTGGTACGCGATGGCCAACTAAGCCACCAGTTCTCCGCCAAAGCGCTCGATCGCAAGCGTCATCAAACAGCAGCCGCACTGTTGGCATGCGTCATCAAGGATCTCAAGGCCGACATGGGGTATTTCCTGGGGCTTTTCCTCGACGTCAAAGAGGAATACAAGCAAAAAACTAGCGGGAGACAGGAGCAGGGTGCTAAAAGCCAGTCCAGCTCCAAGGAAATATCGACGGTGTATCATATGGACCCAAAATTGTTTGGCAGCATCGGCAGAGCTCTTCTAGATCTTCGGCACAACAGCGCCTGCGATATCAGCTTTCTTAAGGCAGACCCTTCCATTGAGGACGATGTTGCGGTCGTCCTTGCTGGTACAGCTGACCAAGTAAACGAGGCGGATCAGGAGGTCCGCAGGATACTTAGGGACGCGGCTCAGGTTGATCGGCTGTCCATCCATGCTGGAGAACGGGGCACTTGATCTCTGCTCAAGATCACAAAAGCTACAACTTGCTCGCAAGCATCTCCAAGCACCTCGACGTGGAGACATCAAGCCGTACCTCAGCGGGTCATTGCGAGTCGACGAGCTTACATCTTTCTGGGCAGGGTGCGACAACAAGGTTGATGAAATGGGTTTGCATGGGCCGGAGCAGTGATTTTGGGGATGAAACTCCATAGAATAGCTGCCACTCTCAATGGCAAGTAGTAATACCGGCGTGCAGATGCAGTAATCAGCAAATTGTGTGTATGGAGATAGTCATATCATCTCCTCGTCTTCCAAACATAAGATCATCGGTGCTGCGACACTCAAAATCGGTCGGAAGTACCAGTGATTTGTGATGCACAAGATGTGGTATTGTGGTGACATTGAAGTGGACCCAGCCCTGTATAAGACGATGTGATACGATAAGAAGAGATGTATGAAAGTAGAGGGTGTAGAGGATGGTGAGGTGTGGTTTAGCGAAGGAGACACACTAAGCCGCTTCGAGACAGGTCCCGGCACTTGGTGGACTCCGGCGAGCTTGCTGGAGCGTCTCACGGGTATCACGAGTATCACAGGCGACAGCAACACAGGCGAGTTTGCTCCCATCATTGCCCTCTTCTCTTTTTTGATTTCTCGCGCATCTCCTTCTTCTTCTTTCTCCCAGAGAACTTGAACCAACCCTTGCCGATACACAGGCCGTCTAGGCACCCTCGCCATCATGCTACCACCCACCATCTCCTCCTACTTTGCGGTCCTCCTCGCACTACCCGCCGCCACACTCGCGGCTACCCTGGACTGCGAAAAGATCCGCATCGACAAACAGGACTTCAACCTAAAAGGCATTGGAGGCCCCAAGACCGTCCACTTCCAAGAGTACGACCCGCCCTCGATCTCCAACACCACCTTCACGATCGACATATGCAACAACCTGAAGCGCGACGATGCGGTCGATAAATCGAAACAATGCCCAATGGGCACGCAAGTCTGCGGCGTGGAGGAGGCTTACCACCTTACGGACGGGACCCACTTTACTGTGAAGGTCCAGCCCATTGCTGGAGAATTCACGGCAACCCACGGCCGTGGTCGCGCACTGGATCCCCAATGGACTCGTCTGAAGGGCAGCGCGAGCAACGAGGATACAGAGAGAGAAGGCTTGCGCCTGGAACTTCACGGTGGAAAATACCCGGAGACGAAGGATGGCAAGGCACACAAGGCAATCATTGAATTTATCTGCGACGCGGAATTGACCGGCAATGAGGGTTTCGAGGATCCGAAAGAGAAGCGACTCGTCAGCAGAGCGGAAGGTGGTGAGGGAGAGGGAGACAGCGGAGACGACGACATTACGCTCCCTGATCTTGACAAGGGCAAAAGCATCAAGTTTGTGAGCTTCAAGAACGAAGGCGAGGACCAGACAAAGGTGCTCCGTCTCAACTGGAAGACCAAGTACGCTTGCGAGGGTGCTAAGGCTGCTCCTCCTCCTCCTAAGAAGACCAGCAGCTGGGGCTTCTTCACTTGGTTCTTGATCATGTAAGAACATAAAACCTGAGTTTGGTTTCGGGAACAGCAACTAACATGTGATCAGTGTGTTCCTCCTTGCCGCCGCTTACATCATCTTCGGCTCGTGGCTCAACTACAACCGCTACGGCGCTCGTGGATGGGACCTCATTCCTCACGGCGACACCATCCGTGACCTTCCCTACATTGTCAAGGACTTTGGTAGCAGCATGGCCGGTCGGGTCAAGGTTGGTGGAGATTCAAGAGGTGGCTACAGTGCTGTTTAGATATTTTGGTGGATCGCATTGGTGTATTTGAAGTCATGGTAAGTTTTTGCCACATTCACATGGCTTTCAAAGTTTCAGCTTGCTAATGCCTCGAAAGTGTAGATAGAAGTGCTCTCGAGTGAGCCGTTGTATCGTGTATTGTGGCGTTTGCTAGATCTACAATTCAACCGCTTGGCCTACATTCGTCGTCTACGACATTCACACCGCTATGCAGTCAGAACTCACGAATATCCCAGTGGCAAGAGTGAAATGAGTTGAGGCCATGGCAGCTGACAACTCCTTTGGCTCAGTTTGAGTGAAACGCGACACGCTCTCGTCATGTGACAACAGTTAGACAGCATGTGAAAAGCATGTGAATGCCCGCTTTCAGGTTGCCTTCGTCTACATAATTCACCTCCCCCCCTTTCTTTGGATTACAACCTTCTCACCAACTCCTCTCACAGCTTCCTCTCTTCATACGCGCATCAAACCCAGATCGTTACACCTAACACAAAAAAATACCGATATCAACATCCTCAACGACAAGCTACACGCTACTACATACACTCGCAACTGTGGACACCTGGCAGGAACTACATTGAGCGCTGTTTGAGACATGGAGCAGACCGACGATGCGCCCGGAGTCCGTGCCCCAGGCGACGACCCTGCCCACAGCGACACACACCAACACATTACACCGCTACTACCTACATCCCCAGTCGCATCACATTCGACAGGGACTCCATCGAGGGCTGACCAAGATATGGAGCAGACCGACAATGCGCCCAGAGACGGTACCCCGGGCGATGCCTCTGTCAACAACGATACACACCAGCGCACTGTACCCGTGGCTGTGATGCAATCGCCGTCCACTACAGATTCTCCTGCTCCTGTCAATCCTTTCTCCCTCGGGCCCAGCATGCTGCGTACTCCTCTCAAAGCTACTCAACCACAAGTCCCCCGCAAAAGCTGCTCACCTGCGACCGACGGTAACTCTCCGGAGAAGTCGCCCGAGCCCCTCGCCAGCAATGACCGTTTTACTCAGTCGGGTGACACCAAGAAGCGCAAGTTCAAGGACGAGAGCATAGATGAGATGATGCAGAGGCAGCCAACAAATGAGCTGTTCGTTGGTCCTGACGAGGCTTTCAAAGTGCCTCTCAAGGGAAGAACCAAGCTTCAACGTCTAGATTCGGTGATTTCCCCAGAGGTTCTTGCAATCATCTCCAGCCTCTCAGAAGAGTTCTCTCTACGTCTAAAGCAGATACAGTCTGAGCCTGACGAGCTCCCCGTCGCGCCACAGCATCTCGCCTGCAGCGAGGACGGGAGAGTGAGGCCATATGACCCCGCCGACGAAAAGCATGTCTTCAACATTTCTATCGATCGTCCAAGCTATGGGAAGGAAATCAGGATTCGGAAGCTGATCGGCGAGTTTATTCTGGATGGCATGGAGGCTCTCGACAACTTCCACGAAGAGTGGGTGGACAACGAAAATCGTGTCTTCCGCAAGAAGTTTCTGGCGAATGTCTCTTCGAAGAAGAACAAGAAGCACGCTCGGTCAGTCGGTCTTATTGGCGATCCAGGTGTTGGAAAGTCGATGCTTCTGAACAATCTTCTGAACAGAATGAATGCTGCACTCAGCAAGAGCAGCCGCAAGAGTACCACCAACGTTAGACACGAGTACGTTCGTACGGATCCACAGCATTCCGCGCCATACGTCGCTATCGTCCACTCCGTCGACAAAAGAACCATCCACACTAAGGTTCAGGAACAAGTCCGGAAAGTCTTTGCGCTCAGGGACTACGAGCAGGATACTCCGGCAGACGAGTACGACCAGAATGCGCATAACAACCTCAAGCAAGCAAAGGCCACAGCATTGGATTACCTGGCTTCGCTTGTTGTTGCTCCTGATTCAGAGCTTGGATTCCACCGTGTGTCTGCATTGGAGAACTTCATTGTGGGCGGCGAGGAGCGAGACGTCGTAGGAAGTCTGTCCGACTGTGTCGACGCCTATCGACTCTCTCAGGAATGCTTTGGACCCTCAGGCACGGTCATGTTCAAGGCAGACAGCATCAATGAATTGGTTGCTAAGCCGGGACTTCGCCAGTTCGAAGGCTATACGAAGCATCCTTCGGATTCACGCGCTCGCTGGCGTCTCGTGGAGAAGGTCACTTGTTACCTTGATGCTTTCATACTGGAACACGACGTGACTGTGATTGACTACCCTGGTACCAACTTGGACAACGATCAGACTCGCGACGAGACCGGGCAACGGGGTATAAAGTCTTGCGACGTCATCGTAATTCTGGTGAAATACGAGCGTTCCGCGAACAGTAAGACCTTGGAGGACACTTTGCGCAAGTGCATTCGCCTAGGCAAAGTCGTCAAGTTGTGCGTCGGTCATTTGGATTCCTTCGACGACAACGACTCTTTGGCGGATGAGGAGTGCGACGACAACGAACTGTTGAAGTTATGTGCTCTGGAGGACAAGTACGAGGCCGACCATGAAAAGATGAGGGAACTCAAGCAGCTCAAATACCCCAGGCGTGTCACACTTCGTGGAGCAGCATATGCAAAAGAAATCAAGGACTACTACAGCAATCTCCAGAAGCAAGAGACCGGCAATGAGGGTGCGGAGCTGGAAGTCTACCCTTTACTCAGCCGTGACCACGCTCTCTACGCCAAAGGCTATAACATCAATGCAGACCCAGCACGACGTCCCGGTGTTGCCCTCGAGAATACTGGTGTCGCATCACTGCTCTTCGACATATATGGCCTGCCTGCGGAGGCGATGCTCAGGGAAGAGCATCGACGCATCTCCAACCTCGAGAGTCTTTCCACGGCCGCAAAGCTTTACTGTGTCAGCTCTAAGCTGGAGCGGAAGCAGCTCATTGAGCACTTCGTCAGCGAACCGAGAGAAGTCTGTGCTCAAGAAGTGAACAAGCTTGTCGCTGGCCTCAAGAAAGAGATGAAGGCGACATTGAATGCAGTAGTCTCCGAGCGCAAAAAGGCGTGGAGTAGGGCTGGTAAAAAGCTCTCGGAGAAATGGGCCACCAAACACCACAGCAACTACCTCTCATTCTGCAAAAACAGTGGCTCTCACGAAACCGCTCGTGTACGGGAGAACTGGAACGATGATGTTCACCAGATCATACACGGTGATCTCGTCCGTACCTTCGAACAGCTGTGGGTCATTGTCAAGCGCAGCAAAGAGGACTTCTATCGTTGTGTCACTGACCTCATGAACGGAATCATCAAGAACTTGAAAGGTGAGTCGATAACCGCACTCGGTCACTCCTATCATCAGTACTAACATACTTTTCAGAATCGCCGCACACTCTGAGCCAAGATGAAGAACTACAGCCGTTCTACCAATACATAGAGCAAAGGCGTGGCTTGCTCCAAGACTTAGTCGAAGAAGCTTTTGAGCGCCTCGAGCCGGAGATCAGGTAAGATGTCACATCCTTCCCCATGACGGCTTTGCAGCAACGGCTAACCATCTACAGGGCGATCACCTCAAGGGCGCTTGATCCGGTCGAGCCTTACCTGGCTGAGTCCATGCAAGTCGCATACGATGGCTGCAAGAGCGAGTCTGGTGAGTTCAGCGATGTTCCAAGACCTCTCATTTTTCCAATACTAACCAATCATCACAGGCAAGGGATGCCACGAGAGGCGCAAGAAGATCATGAAAGACCACCTCTCATCCACTGAGACAGGTGTGTTCCGCGACACTATCACCATGGCCATCAAAGGTCTCCACGCCAACATCGACAGATGGGCACTGGACCTGAAACCTGCTTTGATGGAGCCGGAGAAAAGCGAGGAGGAAGAAGATGAGCGCGAGGTTGCAGACCTTAAGATCCCGCTGGAAGCCGTCTTCGCAGAGGTCGAGGAAGTCTTCCACGGAAGCTACTTGGAGGAGGACCGAGAAGAGACTCAGGAGAAAGTCGAGGCTAAGCGTGTCTTGCGCAGGGTCATCGACATTGCGGAACAGGCGCTTCCGATGCTGACACGCGAGATGGAGAAGTGCAGAAACTGAAGGTGGAATTGAAGAGGTGTACAAACCGGTCGCGTGCCTGGACAGACACGATTCTGGTCACGCATGATATCTCGATGGTGTGCCTTACTGTTTGATGTCTGCAGCCACCTGCATTTCACAAGTTTAGCATCAAATACTAGGTTTGGAGGATGTTCAGTATTCACGTCCGATTCATTCGATATCTCTCAATTGCGAAACAATGATAAAAAAAATGTCTCAGGTGTACAAACAAATGTGAGCAGCTCCTGCCTTCCGTAGAAAAGAAAGTCGGCATTGTATACCAGCAAGCTCCACGACGACATTTCGACTATCTGAGACATTACAAGCATGCATTCAAAAACTGCGGCGCCCACCGAACTGCAAATGCAGCAAAGTCACATACACCATTGACAGACGACGTTCAGGAAGGCGGCCACTCCACCACAAACCACAACTCCCGTCATCCGTCCATCGCGACAGCCCAACTCACTTCATCTCTGTGAGTATCCTCGCCACACCTGAACGTAATCACATATCTCAGCTAATCGTACCAAGTGAGCACTCAAACATCATCACCGCGCAATGTGCACAATTCCGATGTGGATTCACCCAGGCTGTGGCCACCACACCAAACACCAAAGATTACTCTGCGATCGAGGAAGGCACAGCAAATGCCGAAAGGTGCCGCAGAAAATCGTCCAAGATGCGCCAGATGATTTCTTCATATGCGAACAATGCGAGAGGGCGTTGAGCAGAAGTGTGACGGCACTGTTCCACAAAATGGAGAAGAGGGCTACGAGGCGCTGAGGGGCGACAGACGCTCACGTGGGATGCCACGATCTAGTAGCAATGAGTCTGCAGAAGTATGGAGGGCCAATGGTCGTTGTGAGGAAACATGCTGTGCTTTCAGCAGAATTACTAGTATTTAATGCGAGCCGTTCGCCGAATGACAATTTCATGCACACAACCAAACCCATTATCATGGCCCATAGCCCATATGTACACGTACATTATCCCAAGCCTCCAACCGTCCATATCCGGTACCCAAACACCAATACACCGCGCTTATGCAAATCACAAATAACCTGACGCTCACTGAGCGGGAATTTTCTCTGCCACGGCGGAGGCAGTCGCTCCACTGAGACCGCTCACAGCATCCGCCACCGCGCCGGTCGCTTTGGCAGCGGTTTGCCAGATGGTCTCGGCAGCCTTTTGTGTGGTGTTTCCGAGCGAAGCGTCACCTGCCCAGTAGTAGAAAGAGCGGCGCGCGATGATTGTGATGTGGTCGGGGAGGTAGAGCGCGGCGGCGATTCCGAGCATGGAGACGAGGAGGAAGAGGATGGAGTCTGTACAGATGATTAGTTGAAGATCTTGTGGCTTGTCCTGTGGTGTAGTGGGCACGTACTGAAGACGAACTTCTCGGTAGGCGTAAGCATGTAGAGCGAGAAAGTCACTTCATATTGGTACTTCTTCTTTTGCACCCATTTCGCGAAATCGGTTGGCTGAGAAAGAAGGAAGGCGAGGGCGGATACTGAGAACAGGCCGATGAGGGTGTAAGTGAGGGTTGCGTGGTCGGAGAAAGGCATGCTGGCGGTGTCTTGGTGGTTCTCAAGACTACTATTCTGAGACTTCTGAGTCTACTCGTGGTCGATTATGGGAAAGTAATTGGAATATGCGTGTTGTATGCTCGCAGGCGCAAGAAGAAAGTGTTGTTTCGCTCCTGACGACGACGCGCAGGGTCCGGATGTTGCGGGCGCGGTAAGGTTTCATTTAAGGTTACATGCGCTAGTATCGACGCCGGATCCATCTCGACTGCTCACCACCAGCAACCCTTTTGTCGCAAAGCACACAGCAATGAGATGATGCTTGCGCGATGGACTTGCCTACGGAGAGTCGCTCGACCGCAGGTTCTCTTGGCAACACGGCCATTCACTGTATCAGCAGCCATCCATGAGAAAGCATTACCTCCACGGCGCAAGATCACCGACGATGAGATCACAGAGTCATTCCTGAGAGGAACCGGCCCAGGCGGCCAGAAAATCAACAAGACGTCCTGCGCCGTTCAATTGAAGCATTTGGCGACCGGGATCGTGGTCAAAAGCCAGCACACACGCAGCCGCGAACAGAACAGAAAGTTCGCCCGCTTACTTCTTGGTGAGAAGCTCGACGAGCTGGAAAAGGGAGGGGACAGCAGGACAGCTATCAAGACGGAGAGGGCGAGGGTGAAGAAGGCGAGCGCAAGCAAGAAGACAAAAAGGAAATACAAGAAGCTCGATGAGGCGAAAGCAGCTGCAGACGGAAGCCAGGATGTTGACGAGGAAGATACGGCACTCGATGATGTCGATGCTGTGAGCGAACAACGACCTGCATCTAGCCAAAATGACGGTTCAGCCACTACAGGGAAAGCATCGCAACATGCGGCGTCTCAGTAACTTTCGATCATACGTTCTGGAGCTAGCTCTTACGGACTGTACTATTCTACCAATAATCTTGACACATACGATTTAGCGGATTCATAGACTCTTTCATACCAAGATCTCTTAGACGAATGCCAACGTGACTCTCTGTGTGCTACATCAATCTATCAGGTTGCAGCGGAGATGGAAATACCATGACATGCGTGCGATGTCTACTCCACAGCATACAAAAATGCTCTTGATAACGTGGCCAAACTCAAGGATGACCCCAACAATGTACAGGCGAGCCCTTCAGAGACATTCCACTCCACGCTCTGGACATGAGAATGCCGCAATCAGCCTTACACATTCCAACAGACGAGCGTAGAAATGGCAAAAGAATGAGTGCCCTAAGACGGAGTTGAACCGGCGACCTCGTCATTACTAGTGACGCGCTCTACCAACTGAGCTATCAGGGCTGATTTGATGATAAGCAATCAATGCTTGTTAATATAAATGCCGCGCATTTGTGCATCCTGTGACCGTGTGTCGCTTAACGAGGAATTGGGACATCATCTCTGGATGCAATGTTCAGATCCCTCGTCAGCTATTCCATGTTCTTTCTTTAGCATCGCCAGAGTAGTGGGTCTACGTCCGTGCATCGAATCTGGTTCGATATTTCTCATTGTGTAAACCAAACACTTGTATTTGATTTTAGTGTTAGGGTTGGGGCAATGTGTAAATGCAGCAACATGATTATCTTGCTCTATATTGTTGATTATCGGTTGGAGGTGTGGGCTCACTGGTTAGAGACATGTAGCTAGTATACTACTGGTGTTCTTGACGCGTTTGCGGGTCCATGTGTCGATATAGAGTGTCATGTTGCTAGTTCTCGAAATTCGAGAACAACATCGATCATACACGCATTGGATTCTCCAGACTCTGATCAACGAGTTGACAACATCACATTTGGTGAACCTCCGACGACACCGACCATCATCAGTCCTGTATTAGCGACCGGCACAATCCATATGCTGATCAATGATGGCCGAATATCAGCCCCAGAGGGCTCGACAAATAATGTTGAATTTCGGCTGTCGTTAGCATAACAAGAACACGGATGGAAATGACGACGTGACGACTGCGATTTACAAACACGAGGAGACAGTGTGATTGTGGTGATGTGAAAGCGAGAACATTGATACACTAGTATCGGCTATACCACCGTCAATCCAATCAATGTATAGACGCGAAAAGATGATGCTCAGCTACAGATTGTCTACATGCATGCAGAACAGAAAAGATATGGAAAGCGCACCGTCAGCGCAATTACTCTGCATGCAGAGATTGACAGCCGAATGCTACTGCATCTGCATTATTGATGACCGGAGAATGGCCAGCCTAAAGTTGCTTTCCGCACAAGCTCTTGTCCTGCAAGTTTGAGGCGTACTTTGGCTCATTTGCAACCATGGAACGAAGATGAGATCACCCTTGACAGCTCACCGAGTCGCTACAGCAATCAAGCTTCCTTGTTTGCGTGCATGCATATATTGGTAATATGAAAGTCCGTGGTTGGAGAAGCGCGAGATCAAGCAGATGCATAGGCCATGTCCGCTCGTCGTCTCTGAGACATCGCCAGGCTTGATCTGCAACGATGGACTAAGTCAAGTGAGCGTCGTGACTGTTGTATTTGGAAGAGATGGTTTTCGGCGATGCTTCGCGATAGACTACTCGAGGACACTACTTCGCGATGGTGGGAGACCGAGAAGGGAAGCCATCGGCGATGCGGCCGTTACACGAACTACAGAGCAAGCCCAGCGCGATCCTGAGTCGACTCGCGGAAAAACGCCATAGCCAATCCGTACCTCGTACCACATCAATTTAAAGTTATACTCCCCTGTCCATCGAGCGAGCGGGGCTTGGGATGCAAGCCATTCAACAAGTGTGGGAGCTTTGCGGCGAGCTGTCAAGCTGCCCTGCCGCAACCTTTTGCTGCCTCCGCCTCCCCTGCCATGGCAACCACCTGTCCTCACAGAAACCTCCACCCTGCAGAACAGTCAGGCCACTGCTAAGGTGTTCGCGCAAGCCATGAAGGAGTATTTTCTACACTCCATAGCATCGACTCCACGAGGCCGATGATGCCGTGGCGTCGATCTTGGGCTCCAGAAAGCGCTGCTATACCCTTAACCAGACCAAATATATTACATATTGATTCTCAACGGCTTACCCATGGGGTCCGGGAACACTCGCCGAGCATCTTGAGGAATCAATAGCCTTCCAAAGTTTCTCGTGTTCCTGCATAACGGGCAAGACGGCCGAGCCATTCACATCACATGTACCTGCAGTCGCTAGCAAAGCTTGCGAAGAACGAGGGGCACAATGGGCACATGTTGCTCTTGGCAACCGCTGCCAATGTCGCCGCACGCGACGAATGGCTGGTAGGTAGTTTACCTCGTTGGAAATGGTTAATGCAGTACATGCGCAGCGACATGGATGAGGTCTTCACATCTTATGCGTCACCGGTATGAGCGTTGCAGCATCTCCAGCAGAATGCAACGTCGCCAACGGTGTGCGCTTCAACGGCGAAATGGCGGACGGACCATGTGCGATCTACGAAGACGAGCGACTTCTGTTTCTTGGTGTTGCTATTTCTGACCCCCACTGTTCGACACGCTAGCATCTGGGGGATTTTGCGGGTGCGGACGCCGTCGGCGGCGAAAATCGGTAGCGTCTTCTTCGTCCAGTCGACCGTTGTTCTGCTCGTGGAACTACTGCCATCCTGGACAAACATGGTCATACGAGCGCGTGGTGCATCGCGACAGCCCTGCAAATGCGCCATCGCCGGCCACCACGACAACAGGCGGGATGCGCTCGCAGTCGGCGTACAGCGATTCTCCCAGACGACAGGCCTTCCAGACGACCTGCAGCGGCACAACCTGCCACTCATCACGAGGGCAAACCGCCAAACCAGTCCTGTTCCTGGGCGGGCATGGCGGATCGTCCCCTGTCTGCTTGCCCCAGCGCCAGTCCTCCCGCTATGGAAAAGCTAGCTTCCAACCTTGATTCGAACCTTCGCTTGTGCTCTAGCAGCTCTACGTTTGTTTGCCCAGGATCGCTTACTTGACGTGCGAGCTCGTCAGTCCAGAGTCGATTTACCGGAAATGTGATTGGCTCACTAACGCGTTCGTGTTGATCGCTATTGAACCCTACCAACAGCCATCCACGTCACTTGACATTCTACAGTGCCTTTCACTCCCCGCTGCACCGCATGTTGTTGTACAGGCAGGCTGGGACGTGCATTAGACCGATGCGATGGACCCAGAGGATATCGTTTTCGATGGGTATATGAACGGCCGTCCCATGCGGCTGAGGTTTGGTTGTTTTTTGATCCGCAATCCATCACTGTTGAGACTCTCTCGCTACGGTCTCGCTGTCTGTCGTTCTCATATCGAAGTAATACATCTTTGATCAAACGTCTGTACCTCATCAGTACTACGATGTTGTCCAAGGTCGCCATCTTGAGCTTGGCGGCGGCTGCTCTCGCCGCCGCTGACCCTCCATCGTACGCCGGAGGACCACCTGCGTATGGAGGTGGAGGATCGCCTGGCTGGGGCGACGACAAGCCAGACGACCATGGAGATTGGTCTTCTTCGGCCGTTCCCTCTCCGCCTGCGTACTCGCCTCCGGTCTACGAGCCGTCCACCCCCGTTGAGCCTACCGAACACAAGCCGTCTTCCTATGGTTCTTCCACTTCCACTTGGGCCGAGGAACCGTCTCACTATCCGTCGTCGAGCACTGCTCACCCGACTGAACCGTCGAAGTACTGGCCGACTTCATCGTCTACTTGGGCTGAGCCAACCAAG
>Ga0265797_10005319_pt1 | contig 18856 bp, 22 predicted proteins | sample P2T30metagenome_FD_192433 | JGI IMG/M metagenome (GOLD analysis project Ga0265797, IMG submission 192433) | Plant litter microbial communities from East Loma Ridge, Irvine, California - P2 T30 | ecosystem: Environmental > Terrestrial > Plant litter > Unclassified | place: USA: California... | reverse complement strand
CCCCCCCCTAGCAGGTGAAGGAGATTTTGAAAGAGGAAAGAACCAAGTGCGGCCGCAATTGCCATATGGCCCACAATCAACGTCACTTACCTAACAAACAGACTGTGAAGACTTCAACCCCGCATCTTAATGATAGAATTGTTGAGATAAAAGGGTAGGTGAAGAGTAGAAGAAGCATGCCCAGCCAAAGATATAGTATCATGACCGAGAGCTAAGCTCATGTCGTATCTTTAATTGTATTTCTCCTGCTATAGAACAATGAGCTTGGATTATGAAAGCGATACTATGGCTGTTTTGTCATGTTGCTTGGGATATTCTTTGTACACTTACTCAATTACATTTACGGCTTCATTACAGTTCTATTTTATTTGTCTGCAAGACATATCGGGAGCTTGTCATTTCGTAACAGTTATCACTAACATTGGAGAATAGGTACACAAGTGTCATCACATCATCAACAGGTACTACTTAAAATCCACTTAGAATCGAGAGTAAGGCAGCCTGTACAACTGTTAGCAGGGCGCCGGTATGGAGCTCAGGATACATACCATTTACCCCTCAGCGTAATCTTGGCCCATTCGCCCTTCTCATCAGTCTCCTTCTCTATTTTAGTGCTGAATGAAATGGCGCTCATGATGCCATCGCCAAACTTCTCATGTAGAACTGCTTTGTATGCTTGTCCATAGTTCTGCACAATCTCATATAGGCGGTAGATGGTAGGATCTTTCGGGGGCATGTCGAGAGTGCTGCCTCGGTTAGGAAAGCCGGACAACTGCGACTCAAGCATTCCAGCATCGATCTCTAGAATCTCAGAGAGCTTCTTGATGTCTTCTGCCGAGGCCATGGCCTGTCCGTAGAAGAGGGCAGCGATTGCAACCTCATCACGCCCAACATGATTTGCAATGGCCTCGAAGGATAGATTCTTCTTCTTCTTGGCCTCGAAAAGAGTTGGCGAAGACGGAGGGAGGCGGGGGATGAGCTCCTCCTGCAATTGCGTCAGCAGCGCTCGCTGTTTACTCCAGAGAACCTACGTTCAGAGTAGCAATAGGGTGTTGTGCCATTGTAGTGGGTGTATAATGGAAGCAACGGGAAGCTACAAGGGGTGCTATAGGTCGTACAGAAGCAAATGCACGAGAGGTCAATTTGGCAGAGGATGCAAGGCGAGGAGCGAAGGCCATTGTGGAGTATATAGAAGGTGTAGATATAGCAACTATGTCAGTCAGTCGTGTGTGTAACGGCGTGGGGAGATAAGATGAGGAGCTCGCGAGCTGCCGAGGACGGTTCACGGCTACGTCATCCATGTGCGCTGCCGCGCTGCCGTTGCGGATCCATAGGATGTGTAAGCATCTGAACGTCAGTGAATTTCTCTAAGCTTGGTGTAGCAACATGTGCAGTGCGACATGTCCTGCAAACTGCTGCAAACGCCCGGTGGCATAGAGCACCTTGGATGGCGTCGATACGAGGAAGAGCTGTGAGGGGTAGGTAGTGGGGGCTGCGCCCTGACACCCGTTGGGCGCTGCCCAAATCCAAGCGCCTGTGATAGCGACCGGGCGGCAACACAAGGGACATGGGGAGTGTGGGTGCAAGTCAATTGGCATTGGTGTCTGTTTCAGCTGGCGGGTTCCCTGCATGCCCCGTTTGCACTGAGGCTGTGAAGCGGGGTCTACCGGTAGCTGAGCACCGCGACCTCCGTCTCTGCGCGTCAGCAGCAACACAAGACTCGTACGTACATCTACCGACTGGCCAACAAGTGGTAGCTGCAATATATCCACCATGTCCCGTCGAGACGAGGATCTGGCCTACGGCGACTACAACACGCGTGAGGGCGAAGAGGGCGACCGCGGGCTGCTCGGCGACGTAGGTCGGCGTTTTGGCTTTGGCAAGAAAGAGGTCAGTACTCTCCTTTGGGACGCACATGCGGTCACGGTACAGTGTGGGCGTGGCGAAGCTTTGGGAGCTTGCAATTACCCTACTGCCGCAGTCCAAGCCTCCTCCACCCCTCTAACCCGTCGTCTTTCCACTACGACCAGGTGTCTGACAGCAAACTTGCAGAATACCGGATCCCAACCGTCATCCTCGAACCAGGCTAGCAGCGGCGGTATGTCCTTCTTCAAGAAGATTCACGACCCTCTTCATGGCTTCGTCGCCGATCTGAAGGACGCCATCTCGGGCGACGACCACGCACAAAAACCCCCGGAAGCGACTGCAAACGCGCAGAGTGGACAGCCACAGCCAGGGCAGGAGTACCACGAACAACACCGTTTCTTGAGTTTCGCACCTGAACGACATGGCAACGAGACCAAGTGGTATGTCGATGGCTGTAAGTAGCCCCCCATATATGAGGTGCGGATGAGGCGTACACTGACTTTTTCTCCCACCTTGAAGGTAGCTACATGTACGCAGTCAGTATAGCACTGGAGCGTGCCAAGGAGTCGATATGGATTCTCGATTGGTGGCTGTCGCCAGAGCTCTATCTTCGTCGGCCTCCAGCCAAGAACCAACAGTATCGCGTCGATCGAATGCTACTGGCAGCAGCCGAACGCGGCGTCAAGGTCAACATCATCGTATACAAAGAGGTTACCCAAGCCCTGACCCGTAAGTTATTGAACCCAACGTTGCCCAATTATCTTCACTCTCTTCTGCCAAACTCGACGGATTGGTTCACGAGAGGCCTTGTACGGGTTGGTTTAGGTGTCATTTTCAAGTCTCTTGAAGAGTGGGAAAAAACAGATCCGCTGATTGCCCCACCCATTACAGTCTCCTCTTCCCACACGAAGCACCACCTAGAAGATCTTCACCCCAATATCGGTGTCTTCCGCCATCCCGATCATTTGCCAGACGCGGCCGTATTACAGTCGGATTTTTTCGCCTCAATCAAGAACATGTCTCTATCGCCAGCAAAGCTCGTACAACTTCCAGGAGACGGCCTGAAGGCGCTTTACGGAGCGCATGAGGGAACTGTCATGTATTGGGCACATCACGAAAAGCTTTGCCTGATCGACGGGCATATCGCTTTTATGGGAGGGTTAGACCTCTGCTATGGGCGTTGGGACACGAATCAGCATTCAATTGCGGACGCACATCCCGGCAACATCGACCGAATCGTTTTCCCAGGTCAGGATTTCAACAACGCCCGCATGCTCGGTAAGTTGGATTCTCTCTGGTGTATGCCCTTCGAGCTAGTTGAGCTCATATATGGATCTGGGTGGATATATACCATCTGCAAGCTTGGTTGGTCATTGTACACTTTGGGTGTCTATGGGTTGGGTTCTCTCGTCTCGCCTTTGTGGCAGACACACATACCACCAGTCACGCTAACTCCTAATAGATTTCCAGGATGTGTCCAACTGGGAGAACAACAAGCTTGATAGAACACAGAGCTCTCGTATGGGATGGTCTGATGTCGCCTTGTGCCTCTCTGGTCCTGTTGTACAGGATCTTCGTACACATTTTGCGCAGCGCTGGAACTTCATCTATGACGAGAAGTATAGCAAAAAGGCCACCAGATATGCCAGAATACCCGACACCAGCAGCGGCGCTCAACAGGGCGGCGTATACCCTCCCCCTCCTACCCAGCAGCGTGGTATTGAGGGTGAAGAGGAAGGCCAACGCGGATTTGGTAATGAAGACCGCGACGAAGGGGGTGAACGAGGGCTGTTCGGCCACGCAGGTGGACTGCGCCAGAAGATGCAGAGCAAATTTGACCAGTTCGACCATGGGTCAAGCCAGGGTCAGCACCAGTCTCATGTAGAGCATAGCGCTCAGAGAGGCGGCGTCGACTGCCAAATCGCGCGAAGCGCTGCCAAATGGAGTCACAATCTGGTCAATACTGAGGTTGGTAACAATTGATGCCCTCCAAGATACTCGACTAACAAGATTACTAGCACTCAATTCAAAATGCTTATTGTGAGGTCATTCGCAACAGCAAGCACTTTGTGTACATCGAAAACCAGTTCTTCATCACTGCTACTGGCGATCAGCAGAAGCCAATCAAAAACAAGATTGGCGCAGCCATTGTTGAACGCATTGTTCGTGCTGCCCGAAATGGCGAGAAATACAAGATGATCATCCTGATTCCTTCAGTGCCTGCATTCGCTGGCGACCTGAAGCTTGATGAGGCACTTGGTACTCGCGCTATCATGGAGTGTAAGACATCATTTTCGCACTCATCTCTATACTTTTGGACATGTTTTGCTAACGATGCTTTTGTATAGTCCAGTACGATTCAATTAACCGTGGAGGCCATTCCATTTACGAAGAGATTGCCAAGGCTGGCTTCAACCCGATGGACTACATCCGTTTCTACAACCTTCGCAGCTATGACCGCATCAACTCTAGTCAGATCATGCGTGAAACCGAACAGCGCAGTGGTGTCTCGTACAACCAAGCCCAAGAAGGCTATGATGCGGTACACGACAGTACCCGCGACTACCAACCCTATCGCCCGCCGCCGACTCAGGAGTACGGTGTCTATGAGATGGAAGGATCATCAGCACCTCCTCCTGCTCAGCACCAAGGCAACCAAGGTGATTATGAACGTTATCAGCAAGAGGCAAACAAGGTTGGAGGTCGCCAGGGTCTTGGCGACGGGCGTTGGGACACCGTCAGCGAGTGTTACATGCTTGGCGGCGAAGATATCCGTAATGTCCCCTGGGAAGGTGGCGCTGATACTGAGATGGACGCTTTTGTATCTGAGGAGTTGTACATTCACAGCAAGCTTCTGATTGCGGATGACCAGATTGTCATCTGTGGATCTGCAAACCTCAACGACCGCTCTCAACTAGGCGACCATGACTCTGAGATTGCAATAATCATTCAGGATCCAAAGTCCGTCGATTCGCAAATGGATGGAAGACCATACCGTGCCTCTGAGTTTGCCGCGAGTCTGCGAAGGGAGATCTTCCGAAAGCACCTCGGCTTGCTCAAGCCTCAAGATATTGAGCGTCCAGATGCCAACTACGAACCCATTGGTGTGCCTAACCGGTATGACTGGGGTTCGAACGAGGATCGACAAGTCGTAGATCCTCTGTCGGACGACTTCCAGGGTATGTGGAACTGGAGGGCACACACCAACACACAGGCTTTTGGAAAGGTATTCCATCCAGTACCCACCGACGAGGTTAAGAACTGGAAGCAGTATGATGAATACTACTCCCGGTTCTTTGGACAAGACCAGAAGGCCAAGGAGAATAAGAAGCCCTCATTGTACAAGTGGGGTCATGTTGTTGCAGAAAACTTCAGCCAGGGTGAGCAGGGTGTACGTGAGGTCAAGGAGGTACTCAGTACCATTAAGGGCACGCTCGTTGAGATGCCTTTGCTTTTCCTCAAGGAGGAGGACATTGCAAAGGAAGGTGTCGAATTGAACGCTCTCACGGAAGAGATCTACACCTAGTTTGACGGAACTAGTATTCTACTCGATAGCACATCTAATAGAACATACTATCGACTCTGTAGTATCCCTCAGTTTATAGTGTTCTAGGGACATATTCTACTTCTTGACAATACTCTATCCTTATATATAGCAGCAAATTAGACGAGTTTTTAAGTGTTAACTATCATATCTTGCTAGCTCTAGTATGTTAGATAAGAGCTTTTGTTAGTTTTATAAGTCTATATATCACTGAGTAAATACCGCATTCAACAGAGTATAAGGTGCTGGGATAGCGCCTTGACTGCTTTCTTATATTGCTGTTACTACAATACCGCGTTGTGAAAATCTGCTGTTGAGCATCGATATCACTTGTAAAACAATAAGCCCAGAATAGGGTAGCCGCTGGGTATCGACTGGCATAGAGCTCTGTTCTAGACATAATCGCCAACTATGTACACTGTACACATCGAAGAGATGCGTAGCGGTGTAATACACTATGCAAGGCCCAAAGGTATTATATAAACGTGAATAAGACGGACATATAAAGGGCATAAATCCAGATTATTCTGCATCAACTACAAACCTAAGTCATACTCTCTAGCAACACTCCACATCATTTTTAAACAACTCTCATTATGAAGTTTACCTACTTTATCGCTTTGTTTGCTGCATAGCTGCTGCCGTTCCAGCAGCCATCTTTCAAGAAAAAGTATGCACAACCACTTATCGTTCGTAAACCTACTAATCAAATAAATAGCGTGTCTGTATTACCCGGTATTCATTTCGTAATCTCATTTCATGGGTATTACAGAAGATGATAGCTGATTCATATGAAATTCAGGCCATCTGCAAAAGTACCCCAAATGGGGCTGAATGCGGTGTGCCCTGCATAAGTAGTTTTTCTCTACGGTATCTTGGTTTTTATCATGTGTCAGATGTTGAAGACGCTAATATATCTGGAAATATAGATCCCGGAGGTAACTAGTTCTGTTCCACGGTAATCTTAATCTACTACATTATGTCTTAGGTCAAAGTACCTAACTAAGTCTGGAAATATAGTCTGTAAGTGATTTCTCTCTTGGTAGCTGCCTTCTCGGTACCTCACTCTCCATACCCCCTGCCCTCCTCTGCTATCTAACGGCCTCCTGTATCCTTTGTTTTCCTATAGACTCGAGATAAATAGAGCTAATATGGTTGTAATGTCCACCGTAGTAGTATTTCGTATTAACTCGGTAACTGTCTATTGTTGTATAGATTTCTCTAGAGTGCTCCTGAATCTCACTAGGAGTATTGATAGAGTTCTAGCTCGGCCAATAGCAAGGGATAAAATTATAGAATCACTTCTGAAGCACAGTGTCCAAATTCAACAGCTCCTTTTTAACGATACATGATTGATCGATGCTGAGCAAGAAAATTCTACAACACAGAACGTGGGCAATGAAATGATGATTCAAAGATTTAATGTAAATTTGGTTGTAGTGAGTAGTACTACCAAAGTTCGACCAAAGTATCGCGAGGCTGCAGCACTGGCGGTTTAAAAAAGCGAGCAGCAATTCAACTTCATGTAAAGCAACCCATCTAGGGCAAGCCAGTTAGGCCAGTGGAATCGAGCCAGTTGGCATTGCCTTGGCAATTATCCAACATCAGCATTCGATCCTTCTGCATCAGAGACGGTAGTTAATTCCTAGATATCAACCTCAATTCGTGTTCGCGTGCGTACGGGAAGCCAGAGTTCTGAGGATTGGAAGATACAGACTAGATATTCAACCAACGAATAATGAAACACAACAGCCCAACAAATTGACGGAATATATCATACAAGCCAAGTTTCGCGATTACAGCTCCATTTGCAAAACCACACATTTGGCTGATGCGTAGTAGCACAAATAGTGGAGACGTTCAAAGTCGTCAAACACCCCTCCGGATCAACCTTACAATGTATAACTCCATGCCGCGATCATCAGCTCGACAGCTCGCTTGCAAAACAACACACAGATCGTAGTGATGGTGATAAGGCGCGGTCTCTGAACCCCGACTAACCGCATAGCGACTAGTGCTCGAGCTTAGCGCTGATTTCCCCTGGCGCGCATTTCCCCAGATGCGACGCCTCCGTGTGGAACCGTAGTGCAAGCACCGAGGTCACTTTGTGGCGCCATGCCTCGTCTGATAACTGTGCGAAGTGCTGTTATTCTTGTCAATATTCTAGTACTCACTGCGCTCTTCATTCATTTGAAGTTCGAGCTCTGGGATCAACGCGCAACTGCAGCTGCATTGGCCAGTCTGACACACCTACCCGACGAACTATACGACGAGCAAGAGACCAACGAAATATCGCCATCTGGAGAAAAGAAACCACTCAAGGCTAATGGCGGGGTAAAAACACGCCGGACTGCCATCGTTGTCGCAAGCCAGAAGTCTGAGAACGCAACGTGGCTTGAGGAATATTTCCCGGAGTGGGAGAAGAACATATATCGCGTGGACGACAAAAATGCACCACTCACGGTACCCAAGAACAAGGGACGGGAGAGCATGGTATATCTGACGTATGTGTATTTCGCGGACCCCGGAAGCGACTCGCGCAGCTAACATCGGGTTGCTAGCTACATAATAGACAACTATGCCTCCCTTCCTGACAACGTACTCTTCATCCACCCCAACCGTTACCAATGGCACAATGATGACCCGGATTACGACGGCCTGCCCATGCTTCGTCACTTTCAGCTGCCCTACCTCGAGAAAGAAGGCTATGTGAATATACGCTGCGCATGGTTGCTAGGCTGTCCAGCCGAAATCAAGCCGCTTGAGGAAGAAGGCGAGCATAGAAAGGATGTACATGCTGGTGGGGATTACAAGAAGGCTTTCCAGCATCTATTCCCTGGAGAGGAGGTTCCTAGTGCTGTGGGTGTGAGCTGTTGTGCGCAGTTTGCAGCGACAAAGGAGAAGATCACCGAGAGGAAGAAAGAGGAGTATATAAAGTATCGTGATTGGATCATGGAGACTGAGCTAGGTGATGCCATTAGCGGACGGGTCTTTGAATACTCCTGGCATAGTGAGTCTCCATCTCGGGCTCGCGTCACCCTTCGCGTCACCCTTTGCACACCATACTAATTTCAACAGTGATTTTTGGCAAGCCCGCCGTCCACTGCCCTTTCGCCAAAGACTGCTACTGCAAAGTGTTCGGCTTGTGTGACCTCACATGCAAAGAACAAGGAAGCTGCGAAGGACGCTATATTCTGCCACCATACTCGTCTTTGCCGAACGGTTGGCCACACCGTGGTTGGGATAACGAAGAGCGCCAACGAGCCGGGCCTGAAGAGTGATGTGGCATCTCCCACTACTCCACCTCCTTCTAGTCGACTTTCCAGGCCACTGTTAATGTCTAGCGAGTAACGAACAGATCTATGACGTTTTCCTTCCATCACATTCCTTACTCGTTCCGTCAGCATCTCAACCCAGAAGTTTTACAACTACCTCTGCGAGTTTGACACGCGCAACGATGCACGTTACGACGTATAATGCTGTTGAACGTAGTACAACCCAGCCTGACTATCGTCAGTCGGTCACGCTCACATGGCGGTGCAACCAAGCAGCACATGACCGTGGCATCCATTCAACTTGGATCCTTATGCAGGTCTTGCGCTCAATTTCCGATGCATTAGTTCATCCGGGAGGGCTGATTTTATCCATTGCAAAGCAAAAGCTGGCAGTGTGGGCCAGGCCACGCCAGCCGTATCAACGGTGTGCTTGGTGTGCCTCCTGGTAAGCCATTTGTCAATCTATCTCCCAAGCTGTGGGGGTGTTCCACATATCACAAGCGGTTAGACACATTCAATGCATCACGACCCACCTTGCTGGACGAACCGGTTCCGTGAGGCCTGGAAAGGGCGTTAACCGTAACCCATCCAGGAGCGGGGTCTTTGAAACGCCACTCTTCGACCCCTGCATGCATGATGCACTTGTACAGTGTTGGAGTGAAAGGCTATGTCAGGACCGGTTATGGAATCAGGCTAGAGATGAAAGCTCTTGTAGGCTGGAGGTGTTGAGAAGCGCGGCTGAGCCTTGAAGCAACACCTAAAACCGGACGAATTATATCCATGTATAGCTTCGTGAGAGTAGATAGTCGTAGTAAAACAATGACTGTTAGCGATTTGCAACCCTGAATAACTATCGTTCACCTTCTTGTTTAATATAGCCGACGGATAACCAGGCTGAGGGCCAGCTAACAACAAACAAGTTACGTCGCGGGGGCTGCAGAGCCGCACGAGAGGCACGAGAGGCACGAGAGGCATGAGAGTGGGACCCACAGCCTTTTCAAAATGCGCTAATCCCTTTTACGTCATAATATCTCACCCTAGGGAGCAGAGCCTCAATCTTTGCGCACTAACGCTGGTCAGCCGGACTTTTTCAAGCCACGTCAACAGCATCTAATCTTATATCTGCTTAGATTTGTATCATGTTCGCTTGATTAGCATCACTGACATTATGTAGGACTAGCCTAGATGAGTATAGAGCCTCAACCCCGCAGCCATTCTATGGAGGTCTCTCAGCCTGACGCACAAGAAACGCCATGCTTTTCGAACTATGCATTGCCCTTGCATGCCCCGGTCCAACATTTTCAGATCGAACTGAACCTTGGAATACGTTGAGGCTCTGTGATCGATGAGCATTTGAACGGCGTCCGTGCCTGCACGGCATGTAGAAGTTCTACTAGCTGATTAAGGCCCTTGCATACTAGATTCAGACACTGCGCTCATGTACACGTATCATCACTTCCTTTTGCCTATCCCCTACATACAACTTGGATCACGTGCCTTTTTCGTTCTTTCTTCGCCTTCAACTCCAATTTCTGTCCATGTTTCATGACTTTCTCTCTCGATCAGCTTCCCTTCGACCTAATATTTGTCATTGTCTCGAATTTAGATGTAGAAGACCTTGTCCATCTCAGCCAGACATGCCGGCAATTGAGAGCTTCGTTAGACGAAAGGACAATCTCCAGGCGTACAATCGAAGTAAGCATACCTTTATCGGCCGTGGTGGCTATGAAGCGCTGACACTGCTGGATAGATCAACTATCCATATACGAAAGAGGCAGAGTTGGCACGAGCAGAACAAATCACCTACAAACAAGCATTCCAAACTCTCTATGACAAAAAACATGCTCTTTCAACTGCACATCCTTTTCTTGTCCGCAGCTTGGGTCATGGAAACACGTTTGCGTATCGGCAAGGGACTATATGCATCCTGCATGGTGAAGTGGTTCGTGTCTCGGATCTACGTTCCCAATCGAGTAATGTTCTTGATCTAGCCAGCATCATCCGACAAAAATATCCTAGTTTATCCGGAGGAATTAAAGCACGGCTCCTCAACTATTCTGATGGAATACTTGCAATCCACGTCAACAGAACTAGGGGATTGGGGACCAGCTATGTCTACGCCATTGACACTGCATCCGACTGTCCAATTAGCAAGAGGATCATCGAAAAAATACCACTTGCCGCGTGTGACAGGCTTCTTGTCCGGCACAACTCTCGTTATCTCTACTATGCTACGCATACTGGTCGAGGCGATGATGGCGAACGTAAATGGGAAATTGATGGTGTATCACTTGACATAAATTATCCACTACCGAGACGTGAACGACCACTATTACTCGACAATTTCCACGGGTCTGACATCGGCTCTACTATCGCTTTCGAGATACACAATGGCTACTTCTACGCTGTTTCGAACCAAGGGTCCTCTGAAGTCGAGGAGATTGACTACACCTCCTTCTACCATATAGTTCGCTTTCCCCTCAACTCGCCTTTACCAGATGAGGTCGAAAAAGATGAGTGTCTCTATCGTCGGCAGCATAAACAAGGACCAATTCACGACACTTGGACTGATTTGACACTGCAAATTGATGAGGGCACAAACGAGACTGTCATTGTAGAGTCGCGACGAGAATGGGTAAAAGCATCCTCACGGCAGTCCCGTTCGTTCTACGTTACCAGGCCAAAGTTCGGAGAAAAGATTGAGAAAGACTTGCTTGGCGAGGCGTTGCTACCGGAAGACGACCCGTTGGTTCCTTTAATAGACTCGTCAAATCACCCCCACTGGAAGCCTACGCCAGACCTCTACAGCTGGAGTCAACACCCCGAGTTCTCTAGTACCGATACCACACGACGTTCTTTTATCCTCGCAAGAACAAAATTCAGGGCATACAACTACGCATGTACAACTTTCCTCGACCTTGTTGAAGATGATCGCTGCTGCAATCACCCTTCCCAGCCATCCTGCCTCCGGCTACGCGTAGGCTCAAGACGCGAAATGGGCCTGCACTATTCCTACACTAACAGCACCGGCAAAGCCTCCATCGATTATCAAGATTCCAATTTCATCGACACCAAAACTCGATACCGTCACTCCCCAATCCGCATGTGGCCACCCTCACCCTCTCACTGCCCCTGCTCAAAGCGCTTACATGACATGATGAACCCGCCACTACCGAACGGCAACGTATCTCATGCTAGAAGCGTCACCGGTGTACTCGACGGCGACTACCTTGTCTACATGGTTAAGCCGGGGCGCACCTACGGTCCCGGTGATGATAGTGTTTTAGGCAGCATTGTCGTCTTGGACTTCAGCCGCGGCTTTCCGATGCCCGAAGAAGAGAAAGGAGAAACGCCATCAACATCAGCATCAGCATTCCCGTCAGCATCCCCAATCCGTCCCAGACACGATAGCGCAACGGCCGACCTCAGCCCTGGCCCATCTTGGATATGGTCCGCCGGTCAAGAGAGGCGCTGCCAAGGCAGGACGTGTTATTGAATGTTTGGAAAAAGTCGCGACATCTACGTTTTACGAGCCTAAGAGAAAACAAAAAAAATCCACACATTGAACGGAGGGTATGTGAGGTGTGCTGTGTGCTGTGTTTGTATGGAGCGGAGCCGCATGAAACGAGGCAACGAATGGTGCGCAAACCACCGACATGTTTTTGTTTGCCTTGCTGCGCCGCGCGATGCAGGATACGCGTGTGCATTGACCTGCATGTGTTGTACTCTAGGTCCTGCGTTTTTCTCCTTTACCTTTTCTGTTAATGTACAGGGGACCATTGTCCGGTCAGTGGTACATGTGGATGTGCGTGTTATGCGGACCCCGCACAAGGCTGAATCGAGTCGGTTGACGAGGCTCCTTCTGCGAAGCTCGCAATGCTTCTTTTTTCATGATTCTTTTTTGACTAGGTATTGTTTTTGCCTTTCCTTTCCTTTCTTGTTTTTTTGGGCGTAGGTCGGCCTTGTGGTTATTGTAGTATGCATGATCTAGTGGGCGTGGGAAAGTTGGAAAGTATCGTTATGCAGTCTTGTTTGTTCAACACGAACAGAAACATGTTCCATTAATCGGTTCCGGTCAAAAAACTTATTATATCTTTTATGTTACGTTCGACTGTCGTCGGTTCAGCTGTGACTGATGTTTTTTGTTGGGGTCCATGTGAACACCGTTTTGTGGGGAAGAGGTAGTGAGTGAGGATACAAGTTTGAGGCTACGACTGATTATTTGATCTGTGACGCTGTGGGTTCTAGAAAAATCGATGATACCTTCACTTATTTCCTTCTTCTTCCCTCCGCTCTCCGCGCTGTCGATTCAAGTGTGTTTAAAAACCTGTCACAACGATAGTTGAGTTTGACATTCTGACTGCGCTCTTCACAAATTGCTGGTGGTTATCTTGTTGTACCCCAAATATGGCTGTGAATCACTGCAACCCTGTTCACTGCCTCGCATCCTGTGACATATCTCCTTTGGTATGTCGCACTTCCAACCCCACCTCTCAAAGCGCCTATAAAAACATCCGCAAGAGCCTTACTTTTCTTCTACATAGCACACCGAGTATCTTGTGTTTACAACAGCATCTGCCGCTAAAACCATAGCAACATCGAACACCAACATTATCCAGCTCCGAATTCAACAGCCAACATGCCACTTGACCCCCGCTATAACGGAAACCCCTTCGATGGCCATAACGTGTTTGATTTCGAGCGCAGACGATATCCGCGCGACATCTACGACGATGAAGATTACGACAGTCTCTATGACTCTAACGATGAAAGTTATAGGCCCTGTATATTTGGCACTGACAGACTAAGAGGTGGAAATAGAATGGATGAGAGGATAGCTGGAAGGGGCCTGGCGATGGTACTCAGAGGAGACCTTGCGCGTGGTCCCGATAACTCTAGTCGCGGCTTCGGTCGACGTGGCCATGGCGGAAGGCGTTGAGTGAGGTAGATATACGACGAGGTTATCTCTCCACTGTGCGTCTGAAGAGCAAGCTTGGGGAGATGGGATAGGCGTGGATAAATTGGATAGTTATGGGAATGTTTCCAAATGGAGTAGCTTTGGGGGCCTTGCCTATGCGTGTGAAACGTACATTTTGTGAATGAGCAGTTGCAGTTGCAGTTGCAGTTGGTAGTGAGGTAAGCCCAGATCTCGTATCAAGACAAGGCGATAGAGGTCTTCTGATTATGAAGAAGTGCCAGTCTAATCTTGATTATGCAAAAGACATATGGTCACTTCTGCACTTGATAATCGCCCAAGAAGCAGTGAAAAAATACCAAAATATATACAGAGTTTTGTAGGGTCACGAGTACGACAACAATGACGTTTCTCTTCTTCTTCTTCTTCTTCTTCTTCTTCTTCTTCAGTTCCCCAAGATGACGCAACGACGTTAACGAAGAAAAAAGGGCGTGAGTCAACCCAGATTCAACCAAGTCCTCACGTACGTCAGGCCTCGCACTCAGCGATCGAACGAGACTGATGATAGCGCCTGGTGGTCGCATACAGAGACAACTATGTGAAACTGCCGAAGGCGTCCTTATCCTGCTGAGGACTTACGTAGAGGATAAACAAAAGGCCATACAGCTATCGTAGCATGTGAAGCACTTGTGGTTGGAAAACGCACACCTGAATCTGGTAGCACAGATGTACCAGGAGGCGCACAAGGCAGATTCAGAGGGAAAAAGTCGCCACTTTGCGCGTCTGAAAACTCTCGCACAAGATCATATGGTTACGCTTGCTGGATACCGCTTCATCATGATGTTCGTGCTGATCAAGAGCCTGGGTCTTAATGTTCAGTCGTCGAGCTGCACTCACTAGTGAGCTCACGGATGATCCAAGGCATCATCACAGGATATTACAGGTGACAGTATGGAAAAATACTATTCTAAAACAATGCAAGTAGATGATGAGGTTGCATTAGTTATATTGAATACTGTGTTTACAAGTCTAGCCCAACACTTGTAACATTGCATAACAATGACCCTATAGACCGCTCTGTGGCGCGCCAGTGAGCTTGAAGTATCCCGGCTGGAGTTTCTCAAACACGGCGGACGGGTCATACTCTTTCGAGATGGCAATGAGTCGAGCTTTGTTGGCGGAGCCATAACCGGCAATAATATCTTGATACTGGCTTCCGTAGTTCATGTACATATAGTCGCTGTGTAAGCCTTTGGCTTTTGCCGCGGCCACCGAGCGCTCCTTGACTAATGCTGAAAACTTGTGGATTCGGTCGTCGTCGGCACTGTCCGACCACGATACAACAAGCAAGACCAGTATAAGGGGCCCATTCTTGGGGTCGAGCCCGAGTGCATTACCACCATTCATTTGGGTCTTTTCTATTATCGGCTCCGTAATAACCTGGAGGGCTAAAGCGGGAAGGACGTTCGTTGCGTTTAGGACACTGGGAAGCTCCTCAAAGTATATGTCCTTGATGGTGCTTGCCATATCCACGTCCAGCTTGGCGGTCCAGGTCCAGAACGACTGTCGATGCCCTGCGGTGGGCTGACCATCTAATGAGGTTGTCAGATTCGCGAGGCTTACGATCCCTGTCCCGTCCGACAGGGCTCCTGGGATCGCGTTATACTCGGAGAGTACAGAAGCGTTGGCGATTGGGTCGGCGTAGTCCAGTTCAATCTGGCTTATTCGACCAAGTTGAGCTCCTCCCGAGCCAAATGACAAGATTTGATGAGCCTTTGGATCCTTTGTTGCGCTCATGCCAAGGTTGTAGTACGACTTTATGAGAGCAGGAAACTGGGCTTCGGTGTAAACTCGCGATCCTCCCCACATGGTAGGCGCCCTAGGAATGGCGACTACAGTGAACTTTGTGACAAGACCAAAGTTGTTGCCACCACCTCGTAAAGCCCAATAGAGGTCGGGATACGAGGTTCTGCTGACGTTGATTACACGTCCGCATGCCGTAACCAGTTCGTATGAAATGACGTTGTCGCAAGCTAAGCCATACATGCTCGAGAAGTAAGAAATGCCTAACACGAGATATCAGTGCTCTGTGGGTGTGAACTTGACATGCCGTGACTCTTACCTCCACCAAGCGTTAGTCCACCAACACCAACACTAGCAACTCGACCTCCAATAATGGCCACATTGTCCTTGGCCAGTTTGGTATATACATCAAACCAAGTCTGGCCAGGCTGGAAAGATACGCTCTTCTTGTCGGCAGATAGTATTGTCTGGTTCATCCTTTCGAAACTGATGGTGATTCCGTCCTGGATGTTGGATCCTCCTGGTACTGCAGAGTGACCACCGCTCCTTGCCGCAAATTTGCATTGCATATGGCGAGCGACAAGAACTGAAGTGGATACGTCGATGGAGGTGTGCGGTTTGAAGATACATTTGGGCGCTATCTGCTTTTGCTGGTCGGCCCAGTACATGCTGAGAAATGTACTGTACGCAGACTCGGACTGCGTCTCCACTTGATCATCACCAAAGATGCGTCTCAAAGTCTCGCACTGGAAGATGGTTTAGCTCAGTCTGGAATGTGCGGCAAAGGCTCAACAACATACGGCTACTGAACAGCTCTGTTGCGGTTCGGGTATAACGGAGGCATGGACGCCATTCTTAAGCAGTGCTGCAGTGGTATTGAAGTGCGATGGCTCAAACGTAGATGATGACAGGGCGTTCACTGAGAGGGCGCCAAATAAAATAAGGCTCTTCATGATAAAAGGAAGGAATTTTGATACCAAGCTACTATGCGACGCCAAATCACAGCGTAAAGAATGATCGCAGAAAACTCTGAGACGATGATGGCTGCCCATGAATGTGGGGAAATCATATCTTCTTATATTGACCGACGCTCGTCCGGAGGCTCAATATGGTTAGTGCTGATATTATTCCTGCCTATCCCCATGAATGTATACGACTAAAACTGTGTAAGCTTTTGATCAAAGGCAGACGCATCGATCGACTTAGTTTCGGCCTTGGTGCGGACGCCCAGCAATAGCGGGATTTTGCGGATTTGTAGGTCTAACCAACATTGAAATATCTTTTGCTTTTATGCCTGTACCATGAGAACACTATATTCTCAACAGGGAAATGGTAACTATCTTTCATAATCTTCTCTTTTGTTGCCTTGGCTTTGGCGCACGGGTTGATAGGCTAGGTGCCTTTCTCCTTCAAAAAGTTACCTTTTTCTTTGCCGTAACCTGAGAACCCTGAATGCCGAGATAATGATGTTGCGTAATCAACGGGGATTAATAGTTTTCGGCCGTACAGCACAGACAATTGTCTTTCCCCGAGATTTGGATCCACCTGTTTATGTTTGACATGGTTGGTCAATGGTTGCCATGTTGGTTTTGAGAAGTACCGAATAGCCCTGTGCATAACTCGCAGTGTACAGAAAGACCTTTAGGCGTACTCTTTCCATTTTGAATGGGATATCTGGCGCATTTAAAATAGAAATATAACTTCAACCTGAGCTTGAGGTTCCCACTAGCGATCCTGCATTCTGTTAGTCGTCTTGGGTGCTCGCCTTGAACACTCTTAGAATTTAGTGGCTGAAGAAAGGCACACTTACCCAGGCCTGGAACGTAGGAAAGTATGGTGTACCTGGTATTACACGGATGGCTACGCCTCCACAGGATTTACATAGCAGCTCTTCTAGCTTGGAATAGGTGTGCGCGTGCCTGAGCAGATTGCAGGTTGGTTAAGCGCACAAGCAGCGACCCAAGTTTGGGTTGCGCAATCGACGCATTAATGACCACGAGTATCCGTATGTTGCATGTTGTGGGCAGATAGGAGTGAGTGGACTAGTAGTAGGAGATGCAGGTCTACATATCTGGTCGATGTCGCTTCTCGATTTCTTGGCAGCGGTTGCTTCGGGACCCGTGGTAGTATGGAGATTGTGCTAGTTGTAGTAAATCCTATGGGCCATAAATGATGTTAGCTCCTTTGTATCGAGCATCTCTAGACACCAATGAGGAAGATTTTCCATCTCCATGTCCTCATATATCTCCTCTTTCCAAATTTTCTCCTCTGCGCAAATCCAATGCCTTTGTGATACAATTTTTCTCAAGCTCCGCTTTCATCCTCTGTTTCCCACTGCGATACTCAATCAAACTCGAGATTTTGGCAGAGAAGAGTAGCGATAGCATGGATGGAGAGTAAAGCACGCCTGACTCTCCCCGGAACCAGCCCACTCGGACCCGGCATCCCTAACCCCCCATCCCCCCGGGCGCGGCGACAGTACGAAAACAGTCCGAGCCAAAAGTCGGTACCAAACATTACGCCGTGTACCGACGATGATGGCCACGATGTGGGCGCTGGATCGGGCTTACCGGACCCTGGGAAGACGGCGCATTAAAACATGACGTCTTCGACTCGGGGCAGAAACGCGCAACGCGGATATAGTAAAAAGAAGTACAATCTGCGTTTTGCATTGTGGAATTCCCATCTTCGCTACATCGCTTTTCTACCTATCTGCTGCGTATAGACATCTCTTCGAGTGAAATCTACGTGTGATTACCCGCTCACTTCCAATACCTATTCACGACGACGACGACGACGACAGTTATGGGCAATACACAATCTACTGTGCGCTACCTTGCGCCAGCATCGTTTCTGTACGACTTTGCTCTCCAACAATATGGCATCTTCTCTACACCCAATATGATGGACATCCACAACCGGAACCTCGCAGCCTTTTCCCCGTACCCATACTTTATTGGCGCCTTCTTCTTCCCGCAACAAATCTTCCAGCTGGTCTGGCTGTGGAAGCTATGGAAACAGGATGGAAATGGGCAGGAGTGTGCAATGATGAACAAGTTCGCGTGGGTGTATAGCCTGGGAAACTTTTGTATCGGAAGTATGTTTGCCTGGATGCGAATTGCGGGGAGCGGGTTCAAAATACTGACATGTGCACAGCTTGGATGTTCTTCTGGAACGCGAATAGACTCGAGGCATCCAACATGTTCGTCATCATCAACACGCTTGCGCAAGTCGGTTACATCGCTACGGCTCTCGAGCCGCTCGACACACGCTCAACCCCCAACTTTCTAACGCACATTGTCGCAAAGACATTCGCGGGCATCGGCGTCTTGGACCTCCTCCACAACACATCGGCAGCCTACTTTGTTGGTGTAGAGCCCAGCTCGCTCGTGCAGGTTGCGACGGGCGTAGGCTTCGCAGCAGCAGCGAGCATGAGCGATTGGATCTTTGGTG
>Ga0265797_10005318_pt1 | contig 18857 bp, 7 predicted proteins | sample P2T30metagenome_FD_192433 | JGI IMG/M metagenome (GOLD analysis project Ga0265797, IMG submission 192433) | Plant litter microbial communities from East Loma Ridge, Irvine, California - P2 T30 | ecosystem: Environmental > Terrestrial > Plant litter > Unclassified | place: USA: California... | reverse complement strand
AATCCAAAGGGCTCATCGAAAGCTGATGCCCATAATGCTCTTCTCCCTCTCGCCCTGAGAGCCTTTCCTTCGCCCGCCCTCAGCGATGGCTCCCTAGACTCTCCTACGCTCCAACGAACTCTGGCCTCTGCGACCACGCCCGCTCCATGGACGCCGTACTCGGCATTTCCTGAAGCATCTGCCATCATGCCCGCGGAACCCGGCGCATCGCGAGAAACTCTCGTCAAGACTCCTCAATCGGAGCAACCGGCTTCCAGTCTTATGAGCGACATGAACCTCATTGTTGGCGGCGCTCTGGCTCCAATGTCCGACACCATTTCACAGCGTCCGCTCTCAAAGGCGGGACCGGGCCTGCGTCTGCCTTCTTTCGAGGCCATGGGCATTGCATCACCCCACCCGGACAACATCAGCCTACCGGGTGCTCATAATGCCGCAGCAGGTCTGGCGCGCGATCGTATCCTTGGTCTAACATTACGATCGCGCTCAGACCCAGGACGTGTTGAAGGCACAGCACTCCTCACGCCAGACGTGGGCAGCGCACCCGACCTCCCACAATTACCGTCGCCCAAATCAAGCTCACATCCTCACCCAACGCCACTTCACCAATATGTGCATACGCTCACACCACCCGCCGAGACAGGTGAACCAAACTGGCGACCGTCAATAATGACAGCAGTCATGGACTCACCAAACACTGAACCTGGAATGCCAGTCGGTCAAGCGGATGCGGGCGATCAGTCGGTGCAAGCGGCCAGCGGTGCCATGCAAAACGTGACAATCAGTACACCCGCGATTACTGGAGAACGTTCTTGGCTTGAAGAGGCTGTACAGGCAATTCGTCAGTTTCAATTCACATATACCTGAGAGAAACCACTAACGAGGAAACAGTTTTCAACCTCAGAACATCATCAGTACCCACACCACTATTGAAGGTCTTGTCACATGCACTGCCCAGTCCATCACAGACAGGTCATGCATACACCAGCATCATCGAGGCCATCCACGATTCGACACCTTCGAGTCCTACCGCTTGGATTAATCTGTTCCACGCAATCCCAGGTCGCTTCAACCTTGAAGAACTACCTACATCACCTCCGAACACTCCTGGTCCACCAATAGGCGGCGACGACTACTTTACTCAGAAAATCTTCGGAAGTGCAGTCCCGATCACCGATTACCAAGCCGACCTATCATCGATGCCTCGTTCACCCAGACCCGTCGTCCCTCCTAACTCGATCGACGTGTCCATTGTTGAGCGCTACATCCCTCCATCCAGCCCGCGAGAATTCAAGGGCATGTTCAGTGTCGACGGACCTTCGATTCTGATAGACCGACTCATCGAGCTTTCACCGCAAAACGGCAGTCTTGTCTTCATTTACCCTACGCGGACCGGCGCAAACACTTTCATGCACGAATACCTCTCGCCAATCCTGGACCCAGTACTCAGATCGACAGTGACTGCAAACGGCCTCTCCTCCGAACTCTGCCAGTCTCTAGGCTCCATGCCTGCTGTCAGCCTACTTCCCGAACACGCCGAGCTCGAGCGCAAGATGAGGGCTCTTTGCGCACATCTCACAAATCGCAGCGCCACCATGGCCCGCTTCCACGGCTCACGTGCGACCTTTAATTTGGTTCATTCGTCTACCAAAGAAGTGCTTCTGAATCGCCAAGTCTGGGCGAAGGACTGGTGGACCAAGCAAGAAAAGACTCGCGTCACAGAAGTCGTCATGCGCAACGCGCAGGAGGCCCAGACGAAGAGTAGCAATCGCCACGTCGACCGGCCACCTTCAGCAACAGAGCTGTGGCAGAAACTTCTCAAAGACGTCGAGACGCGGCCTTATGATGCTGGCTGCGAGCCCAAAAAGGGCGTCGAGGTTGCTGTGTTCGTGATCAAGAGGTCGGAGTAATAAGCTGGAAAACATGCAGTACTGGTTGCTAGGCGGGTCCGCAGGAGCCAGCGACATGAGATGAATTCTGATGACCCTTTAATGAAATTACTAGAAGAAGAGAGCAGCTCGTCGTGCTGGCCGGAGTCTACCTGAGCTGCATCTGCTAAGATATGGAGCAAAGGAGGAGAGGAATGAAGAGTCGAGATCAGCTTTTTTCCTTGTCACCGCCAACAGAAATACGGAGGAGGAGAATAAGTGACAGCAGCAAATGGACTGTTTGGAATACAAGAGAGGCAGTTTACACTACTACTATTGAAGGAAACAAGAACTTTTTCGTTGTCGTTGCATCTCTCTATGCTTTTATTTTGGCCCTCTAGCCTTTTCGCTCTTTCTTCAAAATCTTTTCGCTATCTCGCATGTTTCTGCAGCGTTTCCTACCGATTTCTTTTTAATTAAGATGTTAGAATCAGCTTGGGTCCAATGAGATCTCCTTGGCATTTTGCATGTGCTCACATGAATGATAGAATTTTAGGGTACGGGTTGGGTTAATGCTAGTAGCGCGGATTTTGCTTTCGAATGTACTATGTACCATCAATACATCCTCTATAGCATCGCAGTGGGTATAGTGTGGTATGGTTGCCTTACTGGTCATTGTTGAATGTAAGTTACATGGGTGGCGATACCACATCGTTGGCTATTGGCAATTTCAAGTATTTCGTGTTGTTGTAGCGAACTTCCACACACCGATGTGGTACATTCAACATGGAGTCACCAATCACTCACGCAGTGAGAAAAGTCTTCGAGCAGTTGCTTGTTTTCTAAGGTGTCAACGGGCAATTCGTAAGCGTCGTAAGCATGTTAACGGTTTGAGCAAACCGGCCGACGATATGGGACAATGCTACAATGGCGAGATCTCATACCACGAGCCCATCACCTCACACCGAACTATCAAGGCAATTCGAAATGTTACAAAAACGATGCATTTAATTAAGACGCGCACACCCAGGCGGCGTCGTCGAGCTATTACACAACCCTCCATTATCCGTCGTGACACTATTCGTGTGCCTTACTTGATCCTCCACCTATATGCTATGTTGACCCACCCGAAACGCCGATTCTCGAAATGCTTTCACTCATCGGCAGCTTTGGCCTCCTCCGCTTGCTGGCGGCTCTTCTCGAACATGGCCTTGAAATCGGCGTTGCTTCTGGCTGCACCAGCACCATTAGCGCCGCTCTCGGTGTTGGAAACATCGGGCTTAGCAGCAGTGCTACCACCAACACCACCGAAGCCGCCTCTCTTGAATCCGAGTCCGCCTCTTCGGCCGCCCCGCTGTTGCCCTGGCCTTGAGACAGGAGCTGGACGTAGGCCACCGAAGCCAGTAGAAGGAGGCGCAGTGCCGTCTTGAGTCTTTTTGCCCTTCGCAAAGATCTCGGCGACGTCACCGGTTCTGACCTTCTCGCCCAGAGCGGAACAGTCGACACCTTCACGCACGTTGAATGCGACTTTGATATCAGCAAACTCAACGATAGCGGCGTCTTGCTCTCTGCGCAGCTGGATCTTGATGATTGGGCCGTGCTTCTCCATCTCTGAGCGGATGCGTACATCGTTGACAGTGTCGGGGAGGTTCAGGATAGCGATCTTTCGCTCACGAATGGTCTTGGCCATCTCTTCGCTGCCGGTGGTGTGAGGCGCCGATGTCATTGAGACATCGGAGCCGCGGCGGTCGTTGTGACCATTCGCTGATGGTTCAGGAGATGCCTCGTGCTTGATGATGATGTCCGTCTTGCGAGCTTTGTCCTTGGGAGCGTCTCCGCCACGAGGGGTCGAGAACGAGACGTTGAGGATACGATCGTAGAATGGCTTGTTGTTGCCTTGCTCTACAGCTCTGGTAGCCTCGTCGGCGCTGGAGAACACGACAAAGCCATTACCAAGACGGACGCCGTTGGCACGCTTCAGCAGATTCATGGAAACAACATTGCCGAACTGGCTGAAGAGCTGTTTGATCTCTTCCTCATCAGCGCTGTTCTCCAGGTTCTTGACGAAGATCTCTCTGCCTTCGGCTTGCGCACCAGAGCGATTCTTCTTCGCTTCTGGGTCGGCGATCTTGGCCAGCAGTCTGTGATGGCCGTCGAGCATCTTGCCGTCCATCGCGTTCTCCGCAGCCTGCGCCTGCTCGGCGGTGAGGAACTGGACGTAGCAGAAGCGGCGGCGACTGTTATACTTGAGACTTGGGAAGCGAACATTAACCACTTCGCCATAGCCTTCAAACAGCTTGCGAACTGTAGCCTCGTCGTACTCTGCCGGGTAGTTGGCGACGTAAAGAGTGCTCCGGCTACCACTCTGAATGTGCACTTCACGGCCATTGAGCTCTTTGCCATTACGCACCTTCGCGGCGTTGACGTCTTCGGGCACTTCAAATTCCACCGTTGCGATAGCTGAGCTTTCACTTGGCTTCTGTACGATGTTGACTGATTTGATAGTGCCACAGTCGCGGAAGAACTTCCTCAGATCCAGCTCCGCGACGCTCGAGTCGAGGTTGGTGATAGTGATGGTCGAGTTTTCGCGGTCTCGTTTGGCTTGTGCGCTCGCCGATGCAGAGTAGTCTTCAGTATCGGCAGGCTGGGCTTCCTCTTTGGTCTTAGACTTTTTGTGCGTGTTGTCTTCCGAGGCTTCATCACGCTTCCGCTTTCCGTTCGTTGATGCCTCCACTGCCTCAGGAGCCTGCATAGCAGCCGCCTGCTCCTCAAGTTGCTGCGCCGCTGTTGCCGCAGCCTCCTCGGCTTCCTTTGCTCGTCGTGTGGCCGTCCGCTTAGAGTACTCTCTCCCTTCAATACCGGCAGCCTGCAACTTCTCCACACTTTCGTGCTGTTGGAAATGTGTCATGTAGAGGTCAATGGCGCTCTCGGGCATGTCGATGTTCTTCTGTGAAAGCATCTCTTCAACAACCCCTGTAGCCAAGTGAGGTGCGGTCTCTGTTGTCTCGATGCGATGGCTGTCACTTAGACGGTGATGCGCCCAGAATAATAGCTCCCAGTTGTAATACTTGAGCCAGAACTCGAAAGACTTGCACTGCTTGGGCACAAGCGTGCGCCATATGTTGCGAGCGTCATCGGCGCGCCGTGCTTCGGCAAGGAACTTCATTTGGATCCGTTCCAGTCTGTAGAGTGGATCACCCTGAAACTCTTCGCCGTAAACCTTTGTACCGGCTTGCTGGACGTCTTCGAGAGCCATCATGATGCCGACCTCGGCCGTATCGAGGTCGTCCTCTGAGCTTGTCGATGTAAACGCGTTGCGACGAAGGTAACTGCACCACTCCACGAGTACTTTGACAAGCTCCTCCATACCGCCAACATCCAAGAGACCAGAATTGGTGGCGCGATGTTTGATTGCCTCAATTTCGTGATATGGCTTGCGCTCGACGTCGGAGCGCAGGATCCGTTTAGCCCAGAGTTCGCCAGACCAAGGACAATGTCTTGTGGCGCGCTCCAAGAGGGGAAGCACCGAACTAGACGGGTCGTGTGAAGATGGCTTCTCGCTGATCACAAAGTCCACGTAGTCAAGCCACCACTCCGTGTAAGTGGGAAAGCGCAGCAAGGCACGCTCGAACAGGGCGGCACGGAGCTCTTTCTCGTAAGGGCCTCCCCGTTTCTTCGACCTGCGGGCTTTCTCCCACTTTAAGTATCTGGTGAATTCGCCAAATGCCTCATTCTTGTCACCAGAATTGATCGCACGTTCAAGCTTGAGCTCGTGTTCGTCGCGGAGACCCATTTGGACCTTGGCGTGTTCCGCAAATTCGTTGATCTGAGACATGGCCGCCTCCCAGTTATCACCGTGGATCCTGGTCATCAAGGGCCAGAAGAGCTGACGGGTTTCCTCCCAGCCAGCGCTAGGAATCCGTAATCGTTCAATGAATTGGTTTTGTGTCCTTTCGAGATCCTGCCTGCTGGCCGTGTTGAGGTCTGCGGGTTGAATTGCCGAGATGTACCGGTTCCATATGATGTGGCTTTGGTCAATTCGCCACTGTGTAGCCGGGACAGCTTGCTCCAGAACATTGACAAGCATGTCTTTGGTGAACAGATCTTTGCAAACTTCCTTGTCGTCTTCGCTCCAGCCTGACTGGTTAGAGCCGGGCAGGTTGTTACACGCAGCATGACTTGACTCGATCCAGTTGGCATAAGCAGACCACAAAGCGACCGATGTTGGCTCATCCTGCACGGCTTTTTGGAATAGCTCAGTGACGGCAATACGTTCCTCGCTCGACTTGGCAAGCACAACTTCGTCAGAAAGCCACTCCAGCCAGACATCTTCACCAACCGCGAAGCGCGAGTCCATAGATTCGCGCGCTTGACGAAGCTCGGCAAGCAAGCCAAAGGTTTGCGGGTCTTGGCCTTGCTCATCGCTTCCCTCCGGAGGAAAAGAGTGAGTGACGAAGCCCTTGTGCAGAAGGCTGATAAGTTGCAGGTGCGAGTCGTATGCATATGAGCTTTCGCCGAGATGATTTAGCAGATCCGTCACGGTTTGCGATTCAGTCTCGGTCAGCGCATTCGATGTGAAGGTGCGCGGTGGCGGTGTTTGCGCGGGAGCCTCGGCCATGGTGATGTCTGCCACAGATTGCGAGGAAATGGTGCGGCCGATGGGTGGTGCTGCAGCAGATGATTGAGTGACAACTGAAGGCGAACGGCGCGTGGCAGTCGTGTTTGCAGAGTCGTTTCGTGAAAAGGGCTGACGTTGTAAGGCAGCTAAGTCTGGAAAGAGCGGAGCGGGATTAGCCGTCGTAGACGTTTGGGCGACAGTTGGACTTGGGCGAGACTCACCGGCCAGCGTGTCCATCTGAGGCGTAGAGCGTGTCGAGCTTTGCGATGAATGCCGATGCGCCATGACTGGACGCTGTGTTTGCGCCTGCACATAGCCGTATGTGCTTTGCGCCTCTCCTCCGCCGTGGGCTGGATGGTGTAAAGGCCTGAAGTTTGCGGTGCTGGCCTGCTGCTGATTCGACTGGTAGACCTGGTGGTGGTGATGCGCCTGTGGATTCGCATAACTTGGTGTCGACTGTTGCTGGCCGCTTGTGTCCATCCTGTCTGGAGACCGTCTGACCTCCTGGCTAAGGCCTGATTGGTTTCGTTTGCCACCAGCAGGTCGGCGTGGCTTCCGCGGTGAAGGCATGCTATTTGATGGCTGCTGAGGCATTGGTGCAGCTCTTTGAGCGCCTTCATCAGGCGACAGCAACCTATTAATGTCCATGATGGCCTCTTATGTGAAGTGGACAGCCCTATGAATACTGAAGGTCTAGAAATGTCTGGCGTTTAGTGGTGCGCACGCAGCACCCCCGGCGCGGCTGGTAGTCGCGCGTATTCAGCCCTTCACGAAGGGACCACCGCGAACTTCGTAGATGCAGCAACGGACAGCACTCAAGGGCGCGCAAGAAAGAGAGATAAGGCAGTGTATGTATGAGATGGTGGGATGTTGGAGCGGCGAGCAACACCTCGAAGACGACTAGCTGCGGAACTGCGCCCGTCGCATCCGTCTCGCGTTCGGCTGCACTCTGAGTTTGCTAGACCACCGCCAACACAACGACTTAACCAAAACTCAAACTGGACGTGCCCACTGCGACCGCTTCGTGCGAGAGCAACCCTAGTTTCATGTCGAGACCACACGTCATCATCGAATTTACCATCCCTTCGGTGCTTCTATCTTCGTCCGAAGTCATCAAGATCTGAAAGGCCTCCGGGGAAAGACCATTTCGACTCTTGGCCTTATGTGTGGAGGCTCGACAATCGACACGGCAGAAGTCAGGTCTGGCAAATAGTTGTGTTTGGAGACATGTCTGATGGCAATTGCGTCCTTTTCCAAGGGAGCTCTGCGAACATAGGATCATTGCTATCACCAAACGCGCAATCGCGTTCATCTATCCTAATTACAGAGCCCCGTGTTGATCTATCAAATCGGCAACGATCGGCCAAATCCTCTTCGACTCCACGCTCGACGTGGGTGGGAAATGAAACGAATACGGATGTAGCCTCAGGCAAGATGTTTGTGTCAACTCACTCACGTGACATGGACTTGATCGCACTTGCCCTGGCTGACACTTCCGCGGTCGCCAAACCTTCCCCGGATACTTTCTACAGACTTCATCCAATATGGGCAACAAGGTGCTGGCATAGAGCATACTAGCAGTGCCATATCGCCCGCCATGAGTGTGTCAGCACCCATAAGGCGCCTTGCGCCCAGATGTACGTTGAAATATTCTCCTGCTCAACCGAACCAAACTAACAATCACTCAGGTCTCTACCAGAATCCTACCCCCCTCGCCGCCCGACTACAAACCCGCACAACCCTCGCAACCATTCGCCATGCCTCTACCTCCTCCGACAACCCCGAATCCAACCCTATCCTCGATGAATACCGCCGCCAAAACCCCAATACCACCGCCGCCCCTACGCCACAACAAGGTCCGCGCGCCGGCGACATCGCCTCCTCTTCCATTTTCGAAGACGACCGCCGCGCCCAGGCCCAAGCACAGAACGCAAGCGAAGACGGCAGCGCCATCACAAAGGTCGGCGACCAGAAGGTCTTGGACCCGACAAACATGCTTCGCGTGCTCGACCCGGACCCAAACGCCCGCGAGCGCTGGGAGCGCAAGAAGGTCATCCAGAGCATCACCAAGGGCGGCCGATTGTCGAAACCCGAATTCCTCATGCAGACGGAGCGCGAGCACTTGGCTAAGAGCGAGATGATGAAGACGAGTACCAAGAAGCTCGGCATGCTGGCGAGACAGATCCAGGGCAAGACGCTCGACGAGGCGATTGTGCAGATGCGATTCTCGAAGAAAAAGGCTGCGCAGGATGTCATGGCGCATTTGGAGGCTGCGCGGGACGAGGCGGTCGTCATGCGCGGCATGGGTCTGGGACAGGTCGGTGTTGAGGCTGAGGCTAAGGATGCGCCGATTCTGAACAATGCTACGGTGGACGTGACTGGCACTCAGCCTGCGAAGGCTGTTGTTTCGCCCTCGAACCCGCTGGACATCCAGCTCAAGGATGGCAAGCGCCACACTGTTACGGATACCTCGAACATCTTCATTGAGCAGGCTTGGGTGGGTCGCGGACCTTACGGAAAGCTCCCTGATTTCCGCGCTCGCGGCAGAGTGTACATTATGCACACACCCTGGACGTCTCTGAGCATTGTTCTCAAGGAAGAGGCCACACGAGTGAGGCAGTGGCGGGAGCGCGAGGAGAGGAGATTGAAGCAGAGGCAGGAGAAGGTTTGGGTCCCACTACCCGACAGGCCTGTGCAAGGTATCAGGGGCCAGTGGTACTCGTGGTAGAAAAATATTCCTAAGAGGTTGTTTGGCACGAGCATGTAAAGACTACAGTGTTTCGAATTGGGGGGTATCATCATATCTTAGAGCCTTTTTCTCGCTCTTCTGGTCGGTCGGAGCATCCGACTTTTGTATAAAAATAAAGCATATTTTCCATCGCACACCACACACGCATCTGCGCCTCATCTTGCGTAGCCTTTCCACCCACTTTCAAATCATCTCCAACAAACTCCTCATCCTCTCCCCACCAGCAACCAAGAACCCCCACTCCTCCGCACTCTTCCCAGCACTCTTCCTCCTCCCATCCCCACCAGCCTTCTCCTCCCTAATCCCAATCCCCTCCTCCACAGCCTCCCTCACAACTCCCCTAACCTCCTCCCCAGCATTCGCCAAAACCCCCTCCGTCCACAAAAGCCTCAGCAAGCCCTCCACGCAAATCCCCACCCTCGCATTCTCGCCCACGCTCGTAACGTTCGCGGCGAAAGGCGCAAAGTGCGACGCAAACCGCTCGGCGGTGAGGGAGTTGGCGTTGGAGACTGGGGCGGCGGAGGAGAGGAGCGGGCGGAGCAGCATTTGGATTAGGGAGGCGAGGGAATTTGCGTCGAGGGTTCGTGATCCTCGGGTGGTGTTGGGGTTGGGGAGGATGAAGAATGAGAAGATTGGGAGGGGGAGGGGGCGGAGGAATTCGGTGTAGATGTCGAAGAGGTCTTCGGGGTCGAGGAAGAGGGAGGGGGAGAGGGAGGAGATGGTTGTTAGGAGGGCGAGGAGGCGGAGGCGAAGGTGCAGGGACTCTGGGCCGCCGTGGGAGGACAGTGGTGTGGACGATGGTGGTTGTTGAGGGGTGTTTGGGGAAGCTGGGGAGTCTTGCCGGCTGAGGTCCGTGCTTGAGTGGCGAGTTGAGGTTCGGCCTGATTTTTGTTGTGGGCCTGGGGTGGTGTTGGAGTCGGAGTCTGAGTCGAAGTAGTCGCCGAAGTCGCCTTGGTCTAGGTCGAGGGAGCGTTTGGCGGATAGTTTTGTTTCTTGCTTGGCTTTTGGTGGGAGTGTTTCGTTGGTGAAGACGGCAGGGAATTGGTTCATTAAGGGCTGGGTGCCGTCTGCAAGGATAGCCCGCATAATGCGGCGTTTGGAGTTGCGGCCTTGGTCGACGAAAGGTGCAAGATACTGGGCAAGAAGAGACTTGCTCAGCAACTCGCCTCTGTCTTGAGGTGATTCCCTCGCTTGACGGTGTGTTGAGTCAAGATCGTCTTCAAGCACATCAAGCACAAACTCCAGCCAAAGTCTCCAGCGGTCCCAGCGGTTCCGGTGAACCACAGAGCAATTGAACGCCCAGCCAACTACGGCCCAAAAATCTTCCGCGTTCGCGAAGAGAGAGTCCTTCTTGGCGTAGTTGGAACGAATGCGTCCTGGATCCTCATGCTCATCATCACTACTGATGTCACCTGAGTGTCGGGTGCGAGCTCGTTTCGAGCGTGAAGAGGCGCCAACGCGGAATTGCAAAGCTTTTGTCAGGCCAGATGCATCAGCTGATGTCAAGGTGTTGACATGGCGCAGGTATCGTAAAGCATCGTCTGCTGCGGTTTGTTTTTCTTTTGATGTTGTGCGGGTGGTCATTGAAGGGTGGACGACTAGTGTGGCAAGCAGGCTGAGATGTGGTGGTGGCGGCACGAATGCTGGTTTGGGAGTGCCATTACCTGCTGTTATGGCACTGGACAGAAGCGGTATTGCTTGTGAGAAAAGTTGCTCTTCGAGACAAACGGTGCAGTGGTCGAGTAGCTGATGTGGTAGTGGCTGCACGTTGCGATATGATGGTGGCGGTTTTGCTGGTTCCAACTGTGAAGACGTGGGCGCGCTGCTTGGAATGTCAGGATGACCCATCTTGCCGAATTCTCTGTTTTATTGGGTTTGTTGCAAAATTGCCTTGAGAGCTATGGAAATGTCGTGTTTCGATGTAGTTGAAAGTCGCGTTCAGATGTTCGGATGTTGCGAGACGCGTCAGCCAAAAGTTTGCATGTCCGGTGAAGCTGCGACTTCCAGGTTCCATTCTTGAGATTCAGTAAAGGGTTCTCAATGGTACACAACTTGCAACACCTTGCTATCTTCTTCACGCGCATTTCTGCTTCAGTGATACTTTATGACTTTATCACTTATCACGAAATAAACATGGATCTGGCGACTTCGTACGCAAGGTCACAATCTTTGACATTGGGAATGGCAGCACTGAACAGACTCAATCCACCTTGGACGAGATTATGCCTTCTCAGTGTCGAGACCAATTCACAATAATTCAATAGGGCTGCGGAAGGATTATGGTCTCTGCTCATTTACCCCAAAAGTGGCAAGAAGCAAGCAATAAAAATCACATCTGACGATGCCGATCCAGCATGGCATCTACACGCATTTCTGATATCTGCAAAGAAGGAGCATACTATAACCGATGCAAAGCTCTTGATCTCGGGTACTCTGGAGCGGCACATAGCAGCTAGACAGTGCCTCCAGCAACAAGTTGATTGATGTTCAGCTTGGTCTCCATCTCGAGGACTTGGGAGACTCGGCGTATGTTTGTGATTGAGTGATACGGTGGTTTGAAGGTGAGTGTAAGTTTAGAGAACGCATTTTCACAACTCTCATGCTACTCATGTGTATGGGAATTTCAGTCAACAAACTCTTGCTACGGTATGAGACTCGCAAGGTATACAGTTGTTATCGTAACATCGCACGCAAACTTGTGGGATCTTGTCGTTTCAGCCACAGGATGATCATCCTTGTTGATGATCTCTCGATTCGATAGCTCTGTGTTTCCCTGGAGTAGCTTCACAGGTGCAGGGGTTCAATGCGTATGCCGAGGCGAGATGGTAGGATCTTCGCCTAGAGGAAGAGTTGAATTATCATTTGGCATGCTTCCCCTCCTCCGACAACAAGCGCTTTGGATAATTCTGGATCGTCAGAGCCTTCTCAAGTTCTCACAGCAGTGGAGACAACGGCTTCCACGAATATTCGCTGTTGATTCCGAAGATAGACCATAAATCACCCAAACACGACCCTGAACCACGTGCCGGATGGCCTCACTCCGACACACGCTAGCCGACACACGCTAGCTGAGGAGAGCCGAAGCCGAGAATCTTCTTGTCGTTCCCTGGAATTATGAGGTGCCTGACTATATGCACACGCAATAATATAGTGCTTTGCGGTATTGCCCAGCATACGCGCGACGCCATCCACATAGCATACTATTGAAGCGCGTCTTTTCGCGGCGGTGTATGACATTGGGATCTCCCCTTTTCAATTTTTTCTTCTCTCTCATCTCTCAGAGGGGCGGATTGAACGGTCGCGCGTGGCTCACGACTCACGTATCACCGCCTAACGCCAATAGTCGAGAGAGATCGTTTCACGCGCCGCCGACGCCCTCGTACTCGCCCTGTGTCCTGCGCGCAGCCAAATTTGGCTGTTGTTTCTCACAGTGAAGGCCGCTCTGCTTTGGGGAATAGTTACGACCGCGGACTTTTGCCCTGCATTCAACATTGTATAGAAGGCTGGCTGAGCTATACCGCCAAGAGTGACGCTCGCAGCTCTCATCAGGCGCTGCATCTAGGTACCTACTTACAGCTGTGGCTTGCTGGATTCCTCAATTAGGGTTGTCTCGTCGTCGTAGCCTCTCGAGTCGCGAGCCTCCGCACTACACCAACATCCTGGTCTGGCGTGCCTCGACTGACTGCCGCCCTCGGGTCCACACCCCTGCTGCTCGAGCTGCATGGAGTATGTCGTCGCAGCATACCCGCACCCCGACGGCCTCCACCACCACCAGCTTCCACAACCACCACTACCGCTCATTCCACTACCCTTCGGCCTCCAACGCCTCCGTCCATTCGCGCGACCCCGTCTCGCCGCTCCTCCCCTCCTCCTCCTCACCTGTGCCTTGGGCCCCTCCTCGCTCCACTCCCATCCAGAACGATGCGTACGACCTAGCCAGTGCGAGCCCTCTTGTTTCGCCGATCATGTCGCGCTCACCCAGCGTCGCGGATTCGGACCGCTATTCAACTATCTCCGGCGTCACAGGCTACTGGCCCCAGAACCCGGACAATGTCTCGCCTGCCGCCGCCTACGTCGCGCCCTTCGGTGCAGTGCAAGTCGTCAATGAGCACCGCTCCGCCGTTCGTGCTAGACGCTCTTCCGATGCCAGCGTTGACGAGGACGACCACCTCGCGCAAAGCAAGGCCGAGGCCCAATTCTCACCCCAGGCATTGACTCTGATCAACCACTTTCTCGATCAATTGCTGTACAGCTTCCTGTCTACCGCGAAGTCGACAAATTTACATGCGCTCCGTCCTGCGGTTACGGAGGTGCTGAGGCATCGATTGGCCAAGGAGGCCGTTGCAAATGCAGACGAAGAGCTACAGGAACTACTTGCCGGAGGAGAAGAAGACGAGGAAAGAAATGCACTTGCGCAAGTGACGTCGAGGGACAACCGGAAGTGGGATCTTGAGCTTGTGTGGAAGCGCACCCGTCTACGGGTCATGGTGTACATGCGCTTGGGCGAAATGGAGGACGACGATGAAGAGCAATTTGTGAAAGAACAGGAGTTGTTTTACGGGCGTGAGATGGATAGTCGTCGCTTTTCTTCCAGTTCCGGTCTTGTGAGCTGGTCTGCTGCCATTTTCCTTACTTCTGTCCTGGAGTATGTCGCCGAACAATCGCTACAAGCCGCTGGATCGGCTGCGTATGCGCGCGCACGCCGCCCGAGCACATCGAGACCGGACACCACTATGTTGAGGCAGGTCAAGGTGGAGGACTTTGACGTCGAAAAATTGGCGCTGGATGCTCGTCTTGGAAGACTGTGGCGGACATGGCGCAAGACAACGCGCAATGACAGGCAACGCCCCATGTCGCCCAACCACCATCGCGGCATACCTTCGGTATCGAGCTTTACAAGAGACAGAGCAGCCTCATTGTCAGCGCTGCGACGTCCCGGCACAGGTCATAACAGAGACGATTCGATAGCCGCGGAAGAGCAACATCGCGCTGTCAGGCAGCAATATATCCGGGGAATGGGTGGGCCCGGATATGATTATCCTGAAACAGACTACCCGGAACATGTTCTGGCTTCAAACATTCCTCTACCAATGCGCGATGCGAAACGAGACGTCGATGAAATCGAAGTGCCCGGCCTGGCAAAGAACTCCGAGGACGACACCGAAGAGGAGACTCGAGCATCGCAGGCAAGACGCTACACCTACGCTTCGCCCACAAACGAGAAGTTTGCCGCATCGACGCAGCAACAGGCTGAGCCGAAATCGACTTACTTCCCTGCCACCAGGCCAAGCTTCGCTCTCGCGCGCCAGCGGTCTCAATCCATGCCCACACAGCCGCGCACACCGAATCTCGAAATCCCAGGCGCGTTCCCGAGCATGCCTGATAGCCCAGAGATTCCGCGTACGATACAGGAGGCGACGTCCGAGCCTAAGGACAATGCGTTGGGCTTGCAAGACATTGGTCACGAGCGTGAGGAATCGAAAGTATTGTTGAATGATGTCTCTCGTACAGCGGAGAGCGGCGAGGCAGCAGTGCCCGAACGCGAGCATGTGGGCGAAAATGCTGAACCCGCCTCTCAAGTGGCTGGTCAAGAAACACATCTTACAAAGGCTGAGGCGGCAGAAGAGGAAACTCATAGCTCTGATCAACCTGCAGGATTACTGACTGGTGTAGCTGCTGGCGCAACTGCCGTTGCCGGTGCGGCTCTCGCTGCGGCCGGTCTAAGCCACTACAAGGACCAGGACGGAGAAACGTCCCGACAAGGGAACTTTGACCAACCGCAAAAGCAGTTGAATGAGAGCCCCGACGTATCTTTGCCTCAACCGAGGGATCGATCTTCGAAGGAGATTGAGGAACTGGACAGTGACAAGAGCTTGGTTGATCTCAAGTACTACATCGACGATGAAAGCGGACCACGCTCACGAGAAGGGTCCGCAACGCGTGCTGTTCCATCTGATGCACCTGCGCATGCAGACGATCAAAAGATGCTCTCAAGCAATGGCTTTATCCCGGCTGGTGCAGTCATTACGCATCAAGTACAGCCACATTCAGAACCCGTTCACCAGGAGTCTTCACTGGACCCCTCGATCTCGACGAAGCCCCAAGATTCCAGCAGCAACGGAGTTTTGAGCAATAGAGAGGTTCCTTTGGAAGTGGCAAGCACTGCAAACGCAGAAGACCCGGTGTCTTTGCCAGAGCCCCGAAGAAGCGGTGGGCATAGCCGCCAGGACACCGCAACGATTGCGGCGCTGGAGGCTCCCGCGTCGCCGTCTGAAACGAGCGAATATACTCGATCAGAGCAGAAAGCAAGAGATATGCCAATGATCGGTTCGCCGAAGCTTTCGGAGAAGCCCAGTCGACTCATCATCAATGGTGATTCACTGCCTAGCGAGAACAAGCTGAGTTCCATCAATGTAGACATCGCGCAGGCAAATCAGTCGTCAGCAGCGCCAAAGTCGTCAAGGGAGTTCCTCAAAAGCCGCGATCTCTCTTCGGATTCTGAAATGCCGAAGCCTTTGAGCAGAGACTATGCAGTCCAGTCTCCCAACGAACAGACTCGTGCTACCGCGCCCCGGCCTGCCACTGCCGCTTCCTTGGCTTCTGAAAAAGAGGACCAAGTCAGAGACCTCAAGACGGTACAGTCCGCAAGAGAGCAGACGAAGAACGAATCTCCCCGCAGTCGCGGCTCCAATAGTGATCATCAGAAGCAGAACTCTCGCGGTGAAGTCCAGGATCACCCAGCCATTCAGGGTATGGCGACTCCCAAGAGAGAAAAATTCGCAATTGCAGTCCCTACAAGCGGAACAAATACTCCACCAGCAGTGACAAGCGCGAGTATCCGTGGACCAGAAGATTTCGACAACTTCCTGCAAGGAGGAGATACTGTCAAGTACACTCTCACACCGGAGACCGTTCGTGACCAGCAATCGCGTCCGACGACTGAAGATAGCAAGTCAGTGAAACGACTGTCCCAAGCTGCGTCTCTGGCAAACGCATCTGGTCAAACCACTGATGGTGTATCTAAGAGGTTGTCCCAGAGAAAGGAGTCGTCCGATGCGCGAAGCAGTAAGCATCAATCACGAGCCAGCCGCAGTCAGTCTGTCAAGGACATTACTGCAGTGAGCCCACAGCAGAATGTAGAGCCTCAACGCGAACGGAGGCGCTCAATCAGCAAGCCTGCACCTAGAAATCTCAGCACTCATCGTCGCAGCGGCCTGATGGCTCGTGAGCCGCAAGTCATGACCGCGTCAACACGCGATTTTGCCGACTTCATTCGATCCACAGGGCCAGACCGTGAGCAGGAGGTCAGACGTATTCACACTAGCAGGTCGGTAAATTCGCTTCATTCGACGCAGACCACCGGTCGGTCGCAGTCGGTGGGTGCTGGCAGTATGCAGAGCGAACGAGAAAGGACGAAGTCCATGACCCATTCGACCATGGTGGCAGAAAATATCCCTCCCGTGCCTAGAATGCCAGGAAGCGACTCAACGAGGGTCAGCAAGGGACCCGCTCTCCAAGCAAGGAGCGCGACTGGTGCTGCAAGCGGAAACAAAGATCTCATCAACTTCATCCGCGACGGGCCGGAAGAAGAGGGCGCGCATCGCATCTCACGTTCTGTGGCGCCTTTCAGGAATACGATGGACTCGGACCAGTTCGGCGAGATGGGCGGCGATTTCGCTTCCACTGCACTACCATCCAAGCCTAGTACGGATGTAAACGGCGTCAGCCCTTCACATGGGCGAAGCACATCCAACACCCCGGTGCAGCCACCTCCGTTCCAGCCAACGCCAGTACACCGCACAATTTCCTCGACGAGCGAAAATATACCTGCAACTCGTCATGCTGTTCTCCCAGAGCCCGAAGACGATATGACTCGCAAACGCTACCGCAACAAGGATCCCTACGCGCTTCCATCCGACGACGAAGATGATGACGACGACGACGAAGACTTCCTAACCGCGCTCCCGCGCAAGAGCCAGCGCCCCAAAGAAGAATCTCTTGTCGACTTCCTGCGCAACAATGAGCCGCCCACGAACAACGCTCCACGCCCCATCAGCAACGCAGCTACCATCAACAAAGCCCGCCAAAGCACCACAACCGCAACCCCAACCGCAGATCCTCCCGCCCAAACCAACCCAAGCCCACAAGCATCCTCCACCTTCTCTCCCTCGAACCTCAACTCCACCCCTCGCCCTCCACCACCTCCGCCAACAGTCCCCAAACTCGAAGCCCGCGGCGCCGGCGCTCCGCGTAAGGCCATCCCTCGGGGCAATGCCGGCGCGCGTTTGGGCGCCTACCAGCAGAGCAACACCGGCGACTTGGCGGATTTCTTGCGCTCGAGCGGACCGACTGAGGAGGCTTGGCCCGCTGCCGCACCGAAGAGGTTTGAGCCACCACCATTGCCGGAGGCGGGAGTGCCTTCGCCGCTGAAGAAGGAGAGGAAGAAGAGCTTTTTCTCGAGGTTTAGGAAGGAGAAGGTTTGAGGATGCATTGCTGCTCTTTTTTGCTTGCTTTCGCTGCTTCTTCTTGAATCCTGAGCGGAGAAAGGGCCATACTTGGCCTCGATGTACACGCCTCTAACGACGCGTGGGAACCATTTGGACAACTCTCTGATCTCGACTCAATTTATGGCCAAAAGTCGGAGCCATCTGGAAGACGAACAATGTTCTGAGATCTGAGGATATCTCTTCCTGTACAAACCAGGCGGCCGTTCCTGGCGCCCAATTTCCTTACCTATCTCTTTCATTATCATTTGGTCTTGGGGTAATTCCGATCACATAACGTTGGCTTTGACGATACTTTGGCTTCGATCTACATATATCCTTTGTGTACATATTAGGTGGATGGGCAGAAAGGAGGAAAGTGATGGGCTGGTGAGGCGGAAGTCGTCGTTGCATATATTTGTATTTGTTTGCTGGTGGTAATGTTAATACAACCAAGTTTCAGAGCAGTAATAATGAACTTTCGGAGTGTTTGAGTGTTCAATGGTCGATCTCTCTTCTCATTCATGGTGGTGTGTCCTTCACAAAAATTATAAGCAAAAACAGCGCAACGGTATTGCTCCCCTAAACCTCCAAAAACTCCTTTGCCAAAGCCAAAGAATCCAATCCGAAAAGCCAACCATCTCCTCGAAAGACCCATCACCCAGTTCAATCAAGCAGAATACCCATACCCCTCCCCAACCCCCCCATCAACAACATCCCACCCTTTCCCTTCCGGATTCCTCCCAAAAAACATCACGCACTCCCACCCGCTCGCAAACCTATAATGCAAATCGAAACTCAGATATCCCGCTCCTTGGTTCCGCGCCGCCGTGGCGCACTGCGCTGCCGCCTCACAGGCCAGAACTTTCGTCCGGATTTGGAGGGTTACTGGTGGGTTGGTGTTGGCTGAGTGGGAGTAGGAGAGTGTGAGGCCGCAGGTGCGGGAGGTGAGGGTGTAGTTTGTTGTGAAACCGGTTTGGGAGAAGGTGGCGGGGATGGTGGGGCAGGCGTTTGTGGGACCGGTTGAGGTTGAGGTGGTTGTTGTTGTGAGTGTTGTGGTTAGGGTGAGGGCGCTTGGGGTTGGGAGGGTGGTTGTGCTGGTCAGTTCGAGGAGGGAGATTCGCGTGGAGGTAGTATTTTTC
>Ga0265797_10005317_pt1 | contig 18859 bp, 21 predicted proteins | sample P2T30metagenome_FD_192433 | JGI IMG/M metagenome (GOLD analysis project Ga0265797, IMG submission 192433) | Plant litter microbial communities from East Loma Ridge, Irvine, California - P2 T30 | ecosystem: Environmental > Terrestrial > Plant litter > Unclassified | place: USA: California... | reverse complement strand
TTCCATGGCCCACACCGCTTCCACAGGGCTTGCAGCAGCGCCGCTAGGCATCACGATGCCCTTGTGACTGAGTTGTCAACCTTCCCGACCTACCCGGTTTCTTCCCGATACAATCACCACAAGCTCGATCGCTGAGGGCCTCTTCCAGTGGTTCTATTGGCATCTCACTAACATTCACTGTCACGGAAGCCAGCCTTCACGGGAATAAAGCAAAGAGAAGGAACTAGCGAAAGCTTGGAGCTACAGGGTTGCTTCTGCGGCACGAACGAACCTAAAGCCGATTATACCCTCCGAGATTCATGCGCTTCCGCAGTGCATAGCCTAGGCGTTACTCATTCGACCATATACACTCCAAGGCTCCTCTTTCGCCGTTTCCTTCAGCCATCGCTCTAACGGCATGTCACCATCTTCGCGCGCGCTTTCGTTCGCCATAAGATTTTCGTGTGTAAGTTTAGGGCGTTGACCTCCGTCTCGCTAGATAGACGAACTCTGTTAGCCGCCGAGTCGGGGATAAACTGATGCGAACGAACGCACGGGCTGCACCCCATCTGTCGATGGAGTCTTAGGCTTCGCCATCGTTTCCGTTTCAGTCTTGCAAGATGCAACACTACGAGAAGACTTGTCGGACCCGAAAGTTGCGAGAGTGCTACTAGGAGAGGAGATGGCTTTCTGAGAAGCATTAGACTCGGCGCAAAGTATGGAACACCAGCATCAACTCACCATCAAACATTGGCTGGGCATCTTTGGTAGTGCGGCGGTGCGGTTCCTTGTTGGTCGTGTTTGTGTTATGGCGCTCTTTCGTCGCGGACAATCACTTTGTTTAAATCCATCTCCTGTAAGAGACCGTTGGACGTAACACGAGGCCGCATTTCTGAGTTGTTACTGCTGTTGATTCGAGGCCGCCAAAAGACATCGTCGCCGTCTAAAAAGAGTTGGATATCAACGCAGGCCGCAAGGAAAGTGGAGCCACAAGTTGCGTATGGTTCTCGTACTATGTGCGCAGAGATCAGGGCTAGTTTCCTGTACTGTATGTACATTCTGCGTGGATTGGAGGCCGCAGCATTAGTATTGCGAACACTGTACCACTTCCGGTCAGGTCTGTTGGCACGTACAAGATACTCCTGCGTTGATCATTGGCGGCCGCTCAGTGATGTTTCAGAAAGCCTCTTGGTATTGTTGAAACGCTTCATTGATAGATAGACTATTGGAGGCCGCAATCGCGATATTCTTTGGCCGACCTACCCGCATACAGAAATGATCATAGAGGCTGAAAAGCAGGCGTATCATTGGAGGCCGCAAGCGGGAATCTTCTATACGAGGCTGTACTGGTGGCTTAGCAAGCTAGCCTAGCTGGAATTATGGGCATGGGTTAGCGATTGGACCAGAAGCAAGGCCGCAGAACCGTCTACAGGTCACGTTCTCAGCCTTGTGGTATGTCCGCTCCAGGTAGCAATGAAAGCACTCCAGAGCCTCGTAGTGACGGAAAATCATCATGAAGGGTCCAGGGCTATTTTTCAATGCAATTATCGAGGCCATAGCCAGTTCGTCCGATGGCAAGGCCGGGCTGGCTTCGATCCACTTCGCAGCGTACAGGAGACACAAATATCGCACGTTCTGCGAGATCCGACAAGAGAAGCAAGAAAGTGCATCCCACAATACGAAAAACAGGGGTTGTAGCCGCAAATGTCTATCTCAGGATTGTGGGGATCATCTGTCCGAAGACCTATTTCGAAGCTTGTTGTTCAGACTCTCGAGCATGTCACATGATGTAAGTCAAACCCCTTTTCTCTCATGTGTGTGCTAATGTTGGACAGAAATTCTTCTCAACATGGCGTGATATCTTGCTCGGCGATGCTATTCCTGGTGTCCTTCTGGACTTTGTCAAAGAATGGCTGTACCCGCCGCTCAATGGTAGATTCGTGGGGTTTCTTGATTCTTCAGTGGAGCGTCCGTTAGCCTTTGTCGAGCTTGTTCGGTCTGTGCTAGCCAGACCAGAATGGACGAGATTAATCTCCAAAGCGTTAGCCGTCCTAACGGCAAACGCGCCCCCTTTACGAGTATGGCATCTGCAAGCTCTATCATCCGATAGCTCAGCCTATTGGAAGGCGAAGGCCAAACGACTTTCCAGACAACTGCAAGACTCAAGCATTAGAAGACACCAAGGTTCAAGGCCATTGGCTGTCGTGGCTCGACAAAGTCAGGGGGCAAACGATCGAACACGGACGATACCCCAGACAGTGTCAGCAACTTGCGGGAAGATGACCTCAGATGCGGAGACAGAGTCACATCCATCAGTACATATGAGAGGCCACGGGGCGCTCACAATATGGAAGAACACAGCAGGGGCAAACAAGTCTTGGAGAAGATGTCCAAAAGTTGTCATTTGGCGGCATTCGAAGCATCGTAGTCGCTCATCAAGGCTAGCAGAGTATACGACAGACCTGTTCGTGTCACGTCTCTGGATTCCGCACATCTTCGAACGACACCCGCCGTCGAAAACAACTCTCAAGCCGAAGAGACTCATACGCGTCAAACAAGCTAGGTTCACACCTAGCAAGCATAAGTGGACACCTCTCGGTGACATGCATGACTGCAATACGATGCTCACCAAACGGGGGAACGACGCCTCTTCGAAGAGGTCACCTGGGAAGTATCCTTCCAAGTCGGATGTGACGGAGCCGGGCACGGCATTCACGCGACTGATATGGGACGTTGAGCGCAAGGCAAAACCCTGGCGACAGCTAGATTGCTTCGTGCCTAGTGGCCAACTTTTCCGCAAAAGATGGCGCGTTCTGACGTTCTTACGCAATGACAGCCACGCTGACGTGTACTCCGTTCACGATATCATGTTCCGAAGCTCGAGGCGGCATGAATCTATCGAAACGGAGGCTCATTTCTTTCTGGACGACCTTCATGGCAACTGGCTAACAGCGGCGAAGAGAAAGCAAGGGCGCTTGCGTAGTGGCCAAGGATTTGAAGATGAATTCTCGTACGGAATCAGATGTGTCATTGTGGTCAGAGTCTTAGCGAAGGCTCAAACCTTCGACCTGAGAATGAGCGAAAAGGACTTTCCGTATTTGACGTGCAAAAGAACAGCGCCACGGGCGTACTCTATGAGTGGCGGGGAATCTTATGCATCCATTGTACGTAAAAGTGCCATAGGCGCATCAACAGAGCTGCAGCAACGAGTTCAGCCCCATCAGTCGATTCGCGACGCGAAGCGATCGGTGAATGCACGGGTGAAGAGGAGCGAGAAGCAGAGAATGCAGCGCCTAGCCCAAAGGCATGCTCAGCGCAGTGGGTGATCGCCCGCGTGCAAATGGATCGAGTTAAATGACGTTTGATTGCTATAAGTTTCCGTACTTCTCTATGCTATGAGTTTCCGTGCTTCTCTATAAGAAGAATGATCATAAAATTGCGCACGGCGAGATGGTCTGCCATCTTGGCCGAGGCTGAGGTCGTCAAACGCATCCATACCCCATGTCAGCAGCCGCTGTACACGCCCACTAGGATGGAAAGCGGCAACTACTCCGCTCTCCTCACCGTTGTCAACTCGTTTCCTTGCATGGGAGCAGACCCCACGAAGTACACTCCGGTAATGACAGCCAATAAATGGCCACTCGCGTCCTGGGGACAAACGAGCGTCGATGGTTCCAGACAGGGCTGTCTGACATAGTCCTTCATCTCAAGTATGTTTGCGTACCTCCGTAGAGGATTTCTATCTAATGATCATGCTGACATGGTCGTATCTGTCCAAGTGGCCGAGATATTCTGAATGGTGACGGTGCACTCTCGAAGGCGGCCGTCCACCAATACATGAAAACACTCCAACTCGTGATCTTCATTGCTGCTTTAGGGGATTGTTGATGCCGATACTGGCTCTTTGATTTTATGGTGACTAGTCTTCTCGCGGGTGTTGAGATCTCTGACGTGTCGCAGAAGGATGTCTCTTCGCTTGAAGAACTTGCCGCATGCGCAAACGAATTTACGATGTTTATCTCCACACGAGGACTGTTGGTGGCGCTCCAAACTTCTCTCGGCCTTGAAGGTTGTGGAACACACCGCGCATGTAAAGGTCTGCGCCAGTGAGACATGTCTACGTCGAGCCACTGGGTTCTTGTCGATTCGCATTTTCCCGACTGGATTATCGTCCGAGGTGTGGCCATTACTTCGCGAACTTGATGATAGCCTGGAGGACCGTAATTCTGGTGTCGAAGAAAGTTCGCTTGATGTGGACTTAAGGTACACAGCCGTCTCGTCGACCGGCTGGAAAGTATCGAGGTTATGGGACGGACCCGGGGCTGATATATCGGGGATGGGGTAATTAAAGCAGAATGAAGATTGGGAGTTGAGAGCCGAGACCTCGTCGGCAGTCTCTCTGATGGTTGGCGAAAGGTAACATTGGGATTCGGAATTGGGAATGGCTAACAAACTATAATCGAAGCAATCATCGACGCTTTGATACCCCGGATATGATGTGTCAAACGACACATCCCTATGCCCCAAGGGGGCATCCGGATAAGTCCCAAACAGATAGTTAGGGTCCAGGGTATTAGAGGGTTGCTCAACAGCAACACCTTCATAGCGGATGTCTTCGATCGTGTGGTTCGTCTGCCGTGCAAAACCTTGTGAAAACCCGTTGTAGTTGTCGTCAACAGTCTGAGAGATCGCTGGCGAGGCGAATTCGTGTATTGGGGCATTAGAATGAAGTTGTCTCGTGTATGCCTCTTGGCACAGACATTGACCGAAATGTTTTATGCAATGATCACTGTAGCCGATCAGTTTCAATAGCAAGACATCTACGATCAGCAGTGTACTTACTGATAGACGCAATTGATTGCGTAGACGGCCTATAACTAGGCCGTTCCTCGTGAGCTACGATTGTGGGGTGATATAAGGCGAACCCTTTTCGCATGCACAGCGCTTCAGCTGGACGTTGCGAAGCTTTGGGGCTGTCGGTAAGACAATGGACACCGACTCAGGCGTTGTTGAGGTTTCGGCGACCGTGGAGAGTGAGGAGGTGCTAAGGGCGACAGTGTGATGATGTATAGCCAGTGTGTGAGCGGTGGAAATCAGATGGTTCGGGATGCACGGCGACCGTGTAAGGACACAGACGCCGGTCGCGGTCCGCGTGTGGCGGCAAAGCCGCCTCGTGAGATGGAAGGTCAGTTATATGGCGGAGATATGCCCTTGGGCACGATGCCCGGGCAGGTGTAGATTGAGGAGAAGAATAAAGGAGAAAGCAGAGAAGAGGCAGCGCACACAAGATATGGCAGCGGAAGTGTTGCGGACGTCATCCAACGCTGATTGGTAGCCGCAAACTGTGGCGTTGAGCCTGAAACCTTGGAACCGGTAAAGTCCAAGTCAACACTAGCTTGATTCTGACTAGTCCGAGGCCCTCCATATGCACAACCCGATCTGTTGGGCTGCCCCCAATTCTCGTAGCACGGAATACGCAGGAAGCTTCCATCAGAATTCGAAAGACTTAGACGCCGGATAATCACAGCAATCCGACAGATCGCAGTCATGCAATCTTTCACCAAAGAAATTGGGTAGTATGGACTGATCTTCTACAGATGGAATATGCAGCCATCAACGCCACCAAGGCTTCAACGCATGCAAAGTCGTCGCGCCGCAGCCTCAAAGTGAGCGACATCCCTGCCCGTTCCCGCGCAAATCTCCCCAGTCCCATCCAACCCAAGTAGCGCGCAGTCCACCATACTCCCCTCCACCATACCACGCCACCCGCACTCACTCACTTATGCTCCTTGCACTTCTCCAAACTCTTGCTCACAACGCCTTCGAGAATCCTGCGCGCCTCAGCCACCAATTCATGCAGCTCCTGGCGAAACTGGCGTCCCTCGGGCGTATCGTGCTCCTTCCTGTTCTTCTGGCGCTGGAAAGCAGCGCGAATTGTCTTGAGGATCTCGACGACTTCTTTGCGTAGCTTGTCGCAGGTGTTCTTGATGAGGGCTTTGACTTCCTTTTCGACTTCGTCGGCGATGGCGGAGAAGGGGCCGTTGAGACCGATGATCTTCTCTTCGAGGTACGCGTGGCGGACGTCGCGAAGCTTTTGACCTGTGAGTGGGTTAGTGGGTGTGCAGTGATGTAGTAGGATGTGGGATGTTACCTTTACCGGGCCTCTGATCGAGCGCTTTGGCGTAGATAGGCTCCATGGCTAAGGATAGATAGCACTTGTCTCCCGGCTTGACGGCCTTCTGATAGATGGCGATGAGACCCGTACGGAGGTCTTTCATGGAAGTGTCAACCTTCAGAGTGATGTCCTTCTCGTAGCCGACGAGATTGTTGCCGAAGCAGACCTGGTATGCGTCACCAGCCAAAGCCTGAGGATCGTCTAACATTGTGCATTAGTAGGAGAAGGAAACTGATGGATCAGCGAACTCACCTTTGAGTTGCTTGTTCAGATCGTTGATGCCGGCTTTGATAGTCTGGGCAGTCTGGGCTTTGAAGCTTGCGGGTGCTGCATCCAGTAGATCCCGGAATGCGTCGAGGACGGCTTGCTTCGTGGGTGCAAGTAGCGCGGCGTTCACGTCGTGCTTGATACCAAGCTTCTTCTGATGATAAGTGCCTTAATCTCGTTAGCGATTGGCTTACCAGTCTTGGAAGCGGGCAGCACGAACCTCTCTTGTTCACCAAGGCTTTATGTGACGCCGCGTTCTACAATAGTCAGTAAAGAAAGCGAATAGATGACATGAACCATACTATCTTGAGTAGCTCATCGAGCTTCTTCTCAGCGACCTTGTCGAACCTGTCTTGCAACTCATGGTTTGAGAGCGCCGCTACAAGTTCCTTCACGAACGTTTTGTTGCACTTTGTCGCAACAGCTCGCACGCGGGACTCAAGATTCTGTAGCTGTTAGTGACATGCTTCGACCAGGGAATAGAAATGGTACCTTAATAGACTTATCGATGATTTTCGTTACATGCTCAATCCTAGCCTCGGTAGTCTTGCTGCAGCTCATCTGGACGATGCTCAACAGCATCGGGACTTTGAAGTGGATAAAATGCTCCAAGACTGCGGTTCTTCCTTGCGAAGGAATGCCTGCAATATAGGTGCATGCGGCTGGGATCTGGGTCTCGTCGAGCTTCATCGTAGGCATCTTCTCCAAGTTCTTTGTGTTGTAACCGCGACGATGTCGCATGTACATACGATTGGAGACGCAGAACGCTGCAGCGCCAGCATCGTCGCCGGTGTTTTGGCTGTACATGCGATTCATACCAGCGGCGACGAATCGGTTACGGCATGCAATGCGTGCATCTTTGCGCCTGACGAAGTAAGCTTTTTGACGTCAAATGTGAGGACAATACTCACTCTTTCTCTAGGATAGGTATGCGCGGCATCATATCTTTTCCTTTCTTGCGACTCGCTAAAGTCTTGTTTGCGGCCTTGAGGGTCTCAAGCTGGCGAAGTCCATCTTCAGTGGCAGTGTTCTGCTGAATTCTGAGCCTCAAGCGCTTCATTTCAAGCTTGTTGGACTCCATCTCGTTGTCTATGGCTTGCAGTTTGTTCTCCAGGTCAGCCAGTTCTTCTTCGATGGGCGCCAGTTGTTCTTCTGCCATGATGTCTAGCTGGAGCGTACTACCGCCGTCGTCGTTCAGTTCCTACGGCGCGTATGGTTAGTCACGATAAATTGCTTGCTTGCTGTTAAAACTTACATCGGCTCTTGTCGCGACAAGAATAACGCTGCCATGGTGCCTCCGACTGTGCGCATCGAGGTAATGCTGTCGAAATGATTGGTCGCTTGTTGCACGCTTGATGTCAACGACCACAATGGTCATCTCGCATTGCTGCAGATAGGCAGTTGCGGCAGTAACACGGTACATGTTGACGTCCTTTGTTCCTGGAACATCGGCCAAGCAAATGCCATCCTGTAGTAGGGGACTATCGACGTAATACCTGTGATTGCTGTCAGCAACGCAGCCTATGTATGAAAGGGTATGTTCTTACCGTATGATCTCGACGAATGGCCACGGGCTGAATGGGAGTACTTTGCCTTGGTAACGTGCGTTGGGAGCTCGCATCCGGAACGGACGAAGCTGTTCGCGCATATCATTATGCGTACTAGACTTGAAGGGCACGGAGAGCTCTCCGTCCGGTACGAACTGGCCGTGAATATCCATAGTCCACTTCAACAGCTTCTTCAATGCTGGGTTGTCCTTAAGAGTCTTGCCCGATGACATAAAGTCCTCGAGAGATTCCGGAGCAACGCGGGAGGCGAAGAGATGTTCCAGGCACTCTAATGCGGCGTCTTTACGTGCGCGGTCCTCGTCGTCGACACTGTCTTCGTCCTGCATGAGCTTCTGCTTAGTGTTGAACCAAACCTTGAACCAGTTCGTGACTAGATCATCAGTGCAGTACTCGAGGCAGTAGAACTGGACTTCCGCTTGTACTGCGCCGATGTTGGTTGATAGGGTCTTTTGGCGAAATTCCGTAACGACATTCGTACACGCCGCGCCGCTGTCACCCTAAAGATGCGCGTTAGTGATAGCTCTTCGCTTCGTATCTGTAGTAACAATACCTCTGGTGTCAGATCTTCACCAAGAAGAGCGTTTGTTGTGGCGGACTTTCCGGTACCAGTGTCTCCAGTCACGGCGATGCGGATCTCGTCTTGGTAGAGAATGTCGCGGTTCTTTATGATCTGGTTCCAGAGATAGTTTGCCTCTTCTCTAGCAACACCGAGACTGTTGGCTGCCTTTAAGAAATCCACGAAGACACGCAAGAGATCTTGAACGTCTCCCTCGGCTTGTTTGAAGCCTGGGTGGTACATTGGTAGTCTAGGCCGGCGCTGCTGGGCTGGATCGTATGGTGCTACGTCTTCAGAATCTTGATCGTCGTCGCTGTATTCGTCATCACTGACCGACAGTGAATCAAAAGCTACTATGAGTTAGCAAGATACACTTCTCAGATGAGGAAAGCACATACCCTTGCGCTTTGCAGGCAACATTGACTCTACACCGCCGGCGTTCCAGCCCATGATGGCAAGCTTAGCGCGGGTCTCGATGTCCAGGAGTCTCTGCGTGTATGGTGAAATGCTGACGACCTCTGGAGTGGGGGACTTTGGATTCTTTGTAGATGGGGGTGCGACCATGATGGCGATGGGCACAGAAGATGTCGGGCACTCAGGCTCAAAGATGGGACTTGCCGATCTCTCAGGTGTGTGCTGTTGAATGCCCTCCATCGGAACGCTGTCCGCGGACATAGCTATCACTAGTCAGGGACTATGATGGGAGGTCTCGACGACGAGCAAGAGCCGAAGCTGACCTTGTGTCGAGCGAATGGGTGCAGTGATTGAGGTTACCTCAGAAGAAAGAAGCGTCAAGGGATAGAGAAAGAAGGATGGAGGGAGAAAGAGAAGCGAAAGACGATGTGAAAGCCTTATATGGGCCACTCTCAGACGCCTACAGGTGAGAGAGCGGCCACTGATTGGAGGTCACCTCGTCTGCGAGGAGGTAAGAGCGCGATAAGCTCCTCAGACGCGAAGTCATCGTGGATGACATGATCAAGGTGTGCCAACTCCAGCAAATGGTACCAGATTATAGCTTCAAAGGAAGGTCTTGGTACATGGCACGCGTGCAGACGTTCGGCTCTGCGGCCTTGATGGACAAAGTCGTGGTGGTACTATACCTGGCTGACCACGTTCTATGCTATGAAGTCATGGCATCCCTGGAGGTCTGCCTTTACTTGTCTCTATGGGCCGTCATGGTGACTGACGGATCCGGAGTACTCGCCGTCACCACGGATATGGCAGGCAGGCCTGGTAACAGCATCTCTTGTAAATCCAGGAATATAGCCCCGATGAGTGCGATGCTCGATCCAAAAGATGTCTGGTCGACCCTGAAGTCGTGCGCTCAATTAATTGGAAGTGGCTGGAGATGTGGCTCATAGGAGACGTGGTGCAGGCGTCCTACTGGAGCCAGGTGCATCGCACGCTAGTTGCTGACCTCTATACGCCCCAGCCGAGGGAAGGCGCTCTGGACCCTGTCGAAAACTTAAACCTCACACCTCAGCCGTGTAGCTCTCCCAAGCTTTCTCCCACCCTCTCCAGCTTTTTGCGCGACCGTGGTTGTATGGCGATGCGTCGCCATGGCATTCCCACGAAATGCGATACGCGTCAGCGCCAAGCGGATGGTGCCGATTGCCGCCCCCTTAGCCTCTTCGGTCCTCCCGTCGGGCTAGACAGGGAAACTCGCAGCCATGGATGCTTGGGAGGCTTGCGACAGCGCCGAAGGACACTTTCTTTGTCTCCGTGAGCAGTCTTTCCTTTCCTGAGTTTCACGTACGAAACGCAGATGCATACTCCAACGGCATTGCAATAATCTTTCAGCGCTTCGCACGCGACTTTACATTCTTTTACAACCTTCAATACATGCCCACCATGGCAATCCGCCCGCTCAATTCGAGCCTTATCTTCGACCGGCGCGTTATACTCGCTCTCACGGCTGCCGTAGTCCTCGCCTTCACATTCGCCTTCCTCTACTCACCCGACCTACGTCCCAGCTCGGAATGGCTACCACCTCTCAGCTCGAAACCGACGTCCACCTTCTCCGCGCCGCTCAAGAACACCGAAGACCCCTACATCGTCGAGCTGGACTACCTAGCCATCAAGCCAAACGTCTCGGACAAGGTTAGGTTCTACTGGAACATACCATATGCCGCAGATGCAGGAGGCCAGAACAGGTTTCGCGGACCACAACCGGTGAACAGGACATATGGCGTTGGTCGGGGCGAGAAGCCTTTGGTGTGGGATGGATCATTGGGCATGTGCCCAAGAATCCAGAAGATTGATCCAACCCAGCGAAACAGGGAAGATATCTCAGGGCCGGACGTGCTGGGTATCAAGACTCGTTCCACTGAGGATTGTCTGAGCTTGAACGTCTTCACGCCGATTGACGCTGAGGCAGGCGACGACCTACCAGTTTTGGTCAACATTCCCGGTGGTGGCTTCCATCTCCCAGGACGCAGCAATGGAGGCGAGATGGTAGAGAAGGCGCGACGCGAAAAGGGCGTGGACGGCAAACTCGACAAGGGCATCGTTGTAGTCACCATGTACTACCGCAACGGCATCTACGGTTTCCTCTCTGGAAAGGAGATTGCAAAGGACGGCGATTACAACAACGCGCTGCGCGACCAGAGAGCGGCGCTGGAATGGGTCCAGAAGTATATCAGGTACTTCGGAGGCAACCCCGACCACGTTGTCATCATGGGCACGAGCGCTGGCGGCGCGTCCGTAATGCTGCAACTGACGGCCAACGAAGGCGACAACTACCACCCTGTCCCGGGCGTAGGTCGCAAGCAGCTCTTCCACGGCGCCATCGCCCAGTCTCCCGCGAGCCCAACATTCTTCACCCCCGACCAAGCCGAGAAGTTCTACAATGAGGTCGCAGACGGACTGAACTGCACAGACATCGCATGCGTGCGCAACGCAGCAACAGGCGATCTCTACTACGAGAACTACCCCATGAACTTCCCCGGCCGCGACACACCCCCACGCTGGATGTGGGCGCCAACCACCGAGCCCGCCGGCGGCATGTTCACGGCACCCGCCCCAGCAGCCATAATGGCGGACCGCTACGCCAAGGTCCCCACCATCATCGGCTTCACCTCGAACGAAGGCTCCGACCAAGTCAAGAAGACAACCGACAACGAAGGCGAATTCAAATCCTACCTCAAAGACCACTACCCGCTTCTCACCGACGAAGACCTCTCCACCCTCGTATCAACCTACCCCAACGACCGCCACTGGCCCGACAGCGGCGCTTGGTGGGACGCCGTCGCAAAAGCCCAAGGCGACATCCGCTACATCTGCCCTACCTACCTCGCCTCCAACGCCATGTCCCTCCACAACCCGCCCTCCGTACCTACCTACCAATACCAATGGGACGTAATGTGGGGCCCGGATATAGAGAACGGCTACGGCACCAAGCACGCCGGCACCGTTGGCCAGGTTATGGTGCGCCGCCAGAACGAGATTTCGGATTACTTCATCAGTTTTGTCAAGTTTCTTGATCCGAACCGCGAACACGATGTTATTCCGAGGGAGAATGTGAAGATTGCTAAGTGGGAACCGCTTGATAACACCGGGAGGAGGATGTTCTTTACGAATATCAAGGAGGGCGGGCAGAGGGGTGATGGCCAGAATATGTATGGCAAGATGCGCACGGAGATGAGGGGGAGGGACGATGAGAGGGAGAGGAAGTGTGGGGTTATTAGGGGCATGTTTAGGAGGTTACAGTTTGAGGGAGTCGAGCCACTGAAGTTGGACTGAGCGATTGAGGTTGAGGTTGACATGTGGTAGGTAGTCTTGCATTTGAAGGGGTTTGGGAGTTGCACTTGCTATATAGATTCTTCTTTTTTTTCGTTTGATGTTGTATGAATACCATATTCTTTACATGTTCAACCTCGGTTTCGATATGGGATTCAGTTTGAAATGAAGTCTTCAATTGGTATAAAACGACGTGCTAAACCCCAGACTAACAGAAATAGATCTTCCCAGATACCCGTGGTTGACCCACACACCCACATCGACATCCGTAGCTTCCGCTCTTCCGCGCATCCTCCGTGACATAAATACTGGTTCCTAGATCCCTCCGTGCTGATTGCAGCCCACGAACACACTCTCTTAGATCTTCCGAACATGCTCAATCAACTCCGCCACGTCATTATGACTCAAACTCTCATCATCTAGACTCATACCCAGCTCCTGTTTCTTCTCATCAAGATTCTCCCTCTTCCCATCTAAATCACGCTGCGAATCGCGCTCCAGAGGCGTCGCCTTGGTCTTCTCATCCCTCAGCACCCTCAAGTCGCCTGTCTCAACCGCAAAAGGTGATGCAGGTGGGGGGCTCACTATGTCAGCGCTCGTTTTCCTTGCGTGCTCTACGACTTCTTGCAGATCGGCGTGTGAGAGACTGCCGTCATCGACACTCATGCCGATCTGCGCTTGTTTCTCTTCCTCTTCGCGCTTCAGACGGTCGATTGGGTTTTCGGAAACGGGTCCCGGGGAATCTTGTTGTTTGGAGTCTTTTCTGCTGACCCAGCGGACAAGCTCGTCAACGTCGTCGTCGGTGATGTGGCGTTTTTCTTTGATGGGCTCGATGGATTCGCGGCTTCGGGGGCGGCCTCGTTGTTCTTCTTCGTCGTCGATTTCGTCAAAGGTTTCCTTGACTGGTGTGGAGGCCGCGGATTCGCCGCTCGTGCCGTCGTGGCGCTTGAACCAGCGGCCTAGTTCGGGGACGTCGGAGTCGTAGTGCTCTCCTACGTCGGAATCTAGTTCGGGTCGTTGGAGGTTGCGGCGTACGGGGCCTGCTTTGGGTCCGTCGCGGTGCGATATCCAGCGTACGAGATCGTCTGCGTCTTCTTCTTCGTCTGAGGAAACTTCTCTGAGTTCGCTGTCGGATTCGGTTGATGCGTCGCTGTATCCTGAATGTGCGTCGTTTAATACGGCGGTCTCTTTGGCATCAGATTTTCTGCTGGCAAAGCGAACAAGGTCTTCGACATCTGAAGGCCCCAGGCTCTCATGACCACTGTCTTCTTTGGCTTCCACCACGTCACCACCCTTCCGTCGTTCACCGTCGCTAGGAGGATCTCGTCGGCTAACCCATCGTACTAGTTCGTCCACATCAGAATGATCGATGCTTTCGTTGTCACTTTCATAGCGAGTCGTCGATACTTCTCGTTCATCTTGCTCGTTGTTGGAGGAAGCTGTTGATGCGCGATCATTGAACTCGACCGGCGCACCATCCTCCCTGATCTTCTCCATGCTCCCTGCGTCCTTGGTCGTCATCCGTCTTACTGTCATCCGAATCCTACTTCCAATTCCACCTTTTCCTGAAGCATCCTGGTCGGGTGTTCCCGGGTGATGCATCTGGCGTTCGGCGTGTTGAGACCGCCATTTGTCTGCCGCATTTTGCTCCTGCTGGGAATCTTCTTGCGTGGCAGTCTTCATCTGGTCTTGAATCCTCTGTTGAAAAAGCATGCTGCGTAGTGAATGGAATCGTGCCATGTGCGGCTGTTTTTGTCTGGACTTTGCGGACTTATCTCCGCTGCCATGCGCCGAAGACGGCTTGGAATGGCCAGAGCTTTTGCTGGTCGTCTTCAGGGAACTTCTGCTTGGTGATAAAGATGAAGGGCGAGGCGCCTGGGCAGCGACGTGCTTTTGCTTGTCTTGGCGCAATTTCTGAGTGTCGAGTGCTGGCTTAGTGTGTTGTTGAGCGGCACGTTGATCTTCTTCTTCGGATGGGTCTTTTTCTTCGCTGCTATCACTGTCCGATCGTTCGTCGCCTAAACCTTCCAATATTTGCGTGACTGCTGGGGACATCAAACTGTTCATGCGACCGAGTTGCTTGCGCTGGTCCTGAGGCATCTGATCTATATTCGTAGCTGGCGGCGCCTTCTGCGGCTGGAGGTCGAAGTATGACGCCATGACTTCTAGAGTGGCCCTTTCTCCCCAGTAAAGATGATGCGTGTTTGAGGTCCGAGGATGCCAATGGGCCAGATATGGAGCGGGATAGAAAAGAGCTCAGGTGAGGGCAGTGCTCTTGGAAGGCTTGGAGGTCTGCAAAGTGTCGGGCTCGCAGACAAGCTAGCCTGTTATCGCAAGTCTCTACCCCGCATTTTATGATGTCACGCCTCATGAGTGGCCGGGCGCGCTGATTCAGCTGACTAGTGCAGTGACGATCGGCGTGGCAGGCTTGGGCGACATCACCGCTTTGAGTTTGAGATCTAGGGCTCCATGCATGGCGCATCAGATGCGACAACCGTTGAGATCGGAGGCTTTCACTGGCGAATCTGGATCGCCATAGGTGGGATCTGACCACCGATGAGGCTGACATACTTGACGTGAGACGGCACAGCAGGTCAGCTTCATGCATCTTCCCGTCTCAATGACCGGTGCTGTCGCGCACGGCTCGATCCGCACGATCCATGGGCATGCGCTAATGAACAAGGTCAATCTTATCAACTTTTCAACATTGCTTCCCAGGGTCTCCCCTTTGTCAAAAGTATAGTACCGGATCCTCATGCCAGACATTTCCAGCCGATGATGCACTCTCACGATTCTACGCGACCCGCTTTGTACGTTTGCCGTACTGCTGGGATGCTTCGGCCATGTTGAAAGCTAGAAGATTCGGTGTGCCTTCATGGAGAGTACTTTCATCAATCGCGCCCTTTGTCGCGACGCCCGCCATGCTTTCGCACAACCCTTCCACTGGCCATCCTTGACCCATGAAGTACGCGGCTAGACCAACGATATGAGGGGTTGCCATGCTCTGAGGGTGAGGGCGGATAGTCAGCGTGCGTCACACCGACACTTATCTGGGAGTGTACTTACGGTTCCAGATATCGTATCGATTGATTTGCCGATCCAAGTGCTGGTGATGTTAACGCCGGGTGCCAGAATGTCGACTATAGGCCCATAGTTGGACCATTCGATGAGCGTATCATTAAAGGCTGTAGCACCCACGGTGCAGACACTAGGTTCAGATGCCGGAGACGAGTATTTAGCGTCGCGTCCCTCATTGCCCGCTGCGACACCAAGGAAGATTCCTGCTGCAACAATGGCAGCGGCCTAGATCGTTGTGAGCTGAATATCTGATAAAAGACGGAATGGGTTACTCACAGCATCATTCAGGGCCTGCATCTTACGCCCTCCAAGACTCATGTTGGCCACGAAACCGTTGGGACATTCTCCAGCCTCACTACGTTTTGCTGCATCGGTAATAACATACTCCATACCCGCAAGTACGCCCTCGGTCGTACCAGAACCGTACGAGTCCAGTACACGGATAGCGAGCAGCGTTGTCTTCTTCGCCACGCCCCAAGTCATCGAGCCGATTGTACCAGCCACGTGAGTTCCGTGGCCCATGGCGTCAATCATGGTGTCCTCACCACTGAAGTCAGCCAAGAATAAAGCACCTTTCGATTCGTTAGGGCGTATCTCCCGAGCTGAATGGTTCATACATACGTCCTCCAAATTCTGGATGTTCAACCTCGATGCCTGTGTCAATGACGTATCTGCGGTCGCTTTGTGAGCGAAATTCACGTAGGCGCCAATACGGTTGGTAACATACGCGCATGTACCCTCCCCAGCGCTGGAATCGAAGAGATAACTCGTTTGATACGGCTCGGCATGAGAGATACGAGCTAAACCCCACGTGGAGTTCAACTGTTGCACGATCTCGTTGCTGTGGACCTTGGCGCTCTGTTCGATGTACTCAACCTGATCACATTAGTTCAGGTATGTCAATTCAGGCGTATAGCTTACATGCTCAGAAGTCTGAAGTCGAACAAGTTCTTCCTCGGAGATACTTCCGGAAAATCCTCGGAATCCAGGCATTGCGTATTCGTAGTCGGGTTTGGTGGACATGGATGCCATCAGGTCATCGTGAGCTTGCGTGGCTACGTCGCCCTTCATCTTGACAATCCATCTCCCGGCGATGCCATCTTCGCCGTCGACTCTGGTCAACGGGGCAGCAACGACCAACGAGATAAGAGCGAGCAATACTGGAGTACACATGTTTCTGAGCCGTTCGAATCGAATATGCTGGAAGGGATGAATAAGGGGTTGGGTCTCAAAGAAAAGGTGAGGGGTCAGATCCTTCACGTTGAATTGTACCTGCATCAGCGGCAGAACCGAAACTTAAATACAAATGCCGTACAACCCGTACCAGCATCAACGACGGCCGGCTCATTCGAGAGCCAATGGCGCAATCTGAAGGACCAGTTAGCAACAGCGCTCGCGCGTACGCACAGGCAGTGCGACCTCTCACGGACCACGTTAGGGCATGCTGTCTGGCGAGCGCATGCTACTTTGCAACACCAACAAGAGCACAAAAGATACCGCTATCTGACAGCGCGCATGCTGCTGGTCCATGGGTCGACGGCATGGGTGCACGCTTCACGGTCCTCTGATCTTACTCGTCTGGCGTTATTTCGACGGGCCGGATGCTCAGTCGTGTAGAGCTCTGGTCGTGTAGAGCTCTGGTCATGTAGATCACACAATAGGTCTAGCAGAGCTTTGGTGTTTCCCGCGGATGGTACATAGTCACCTTGAGAGGTATATGGCGTCCAGATAACCAGAGGGTAGCGTCCAGTCCAGATCCAGCACTAACGGACCGTGACCACGGGAAGGAAGTTGTCTGAGACCCAATGGACTTGGACAAAGAACCGATTAAAGGCCGTGTTACCTCTAGCGAAGCGCTGTGCTATGTGGTCTGTTATGATGCGGGTTCCTACATGATGTTGTCGTTGTACCCGGTGGGCGCTAACTTTCAGCGTCTTGTCGTGGGACATCGACGACTGGTATAGAATAAGCACTCTTATCAAGAGCACCATAGACACCCTTTGAATGGCCGATGCACTGGGAAATGTCGATGGGTCTGCCAACGAGTCGTGGGGTAAGGACACATTGGGTGCATGCACAAACAGCGATTGTCAACGAGAGTATTGGTACGACTGACAGAGCGTGTCTACGCCAACAGTCCATCGGTTTTATTGCCAGTCATCCCTTGGCGGGATCGCGGGTTTGCGCATGATGTCTGGCGAGATTCTGCAGTCTCTAGTCAAAAGTACTGGCAGGTGCGCAACTGTGTTGGCTAAACCGTACTGTCGGGAACATGGTCGCGCAAGGTATGTTGCCTTACAGTACACGGTTCATCAAGATAGTCGAAGGTCGTGCTTCCTGTTGTGGCGATTCGTCCCATCAATGAACATCTTTCGAATTGACTGAGAGACAGGCTTAATTTCCTACCACCTACAGCTATCAACATGCCAAGTCTGGCGACACTGGATACGCCAGCGCAAGGTCGACTATTGTGGAAACCATACAGCCTATCGTATGTTTGCCGCCTTCGGGTACCTCACAAAGTAGCCAACCATTTCTCCAACGCCTCATTAACCTCTTTCGGCTTCTCCAACTGTACCCAATGCGACGACTCAATAGTCTCATAAGTCAAATTCTTCACATCCCGCTTCATCCTCTCCGCCAACTTCGGCTGCACACTAGGCGAGCACACAGCATCGTACTTCGCATCAATGTACAGGAACGGAAACTCCAACACACCATCGTTCTTCTGGCTCTTCGCATACTCGACGTTTGCTTCGTGGTTGAAGTAGTATGCGTTCGCACCGAAGAACCCATGCTTCTTCTTGCTCTTCAGCAGGGTTTCGTAAAGATGCTCATCCAACGACGTGTACGAAAGCAGAATATCAGGAAGGTTTTCCGGATGACCACCGAACCAACCTCCGTCTCTCAAGACACGGCTTGTGGGTGAGGGCTGGCCCCACTTACTGCCATCGCCTTTCATATACAGGATCTTGGTGATGACATCTAGGTGGCCGTCGAACGCTTTGACGCTTTGCTGGGGTTTCACCTCGTAGTACCGCATGTACTCCCAGTTTCCCCACTCAGTCTCGCTCTCGGGGTAGAGCTCACGGTTGATGGTGCTCTTGAGGTATTCGAGGCCCAGCTCCACGCTTCGGTAGGGGACGCAGAGGTTTGCCATGGCAATGAAGAGCTCAGGGTAGTGTGCGGCAAGTGCGTTGGTGACGCCGCAGCCCCAGTCGTGACCGATCCATACTGCCTTTGTTATGCCTAGCTTTGAGGCGAACTCAACGAGCTCTGGAACGAGGACTTCAAGGCGGTAAGACTCCTTTTTCTGGGGTGCCGTTGAGTCGCCGTAGCCGCGCATGTCAGGTGCGATAACACGGTATTTAGATGAGGCAGCGAAATGTGTGAGTTGGTGTTTCCATGATTCTGCGATGTCGGGCCAGCCGTGGATGAAGATTAGGGGAGTGCCGTCTGCAGAGCCTCCTTCGTAGTAGTGCGTGACCTCACCATTTT
>Ga0265797_10005316_pt1 | contig 18862 bp, 12 predicted proteins | sample P2T30metagenome_FD_192433 | JGI IMG/M metagenome (GOLD analysis project Ga0265797, IMG submission 192433) | Plant litter microbial communities from East Loma Ridge, Irvine, California - P2 T30 | ecosystem: Environmental > Terrestrial > Plant litter > Unclassified | place: USA: California... | reverse complement strand
TCAATCTTTGCCTCGACTTCAGCGATACTCTTGGCACCTGCATTCTCCCGCTCACGCATTATGTCCAGTTCACTCTGTGCGACCGCGATGGCTGATTGCTTTTCGTTAATCTTGGCATTCCAAGGCTGTAGAGTCTTCTGCTTTGCCGCGATTTCATCTGAGAGACGTTGTGTTTTGCCAGCCAAACTTTTACGGACAGCTTCAAGCTCCTTCTCCTCAACCTTCATACTTTCCTCAAGCTCCACGATCTCGGCGTTGTAGCGTTCAAGATCCTCAGCATACTGCTTTGCAAGACTCTCCGCTTCAGAGCGACCGTAGTAGCTGGTCTCTTTGGTCTTCTCTAGCTTCTTTTGCTTACCCGCTAGAAACTTCTTCTTCTCCGCAAACTTGACGGTCTCTTTGTCGATTCGTGCGACCTCTCTCTGAAATTCCTGGTTCCTCTTTGCAAGCTGTTCACACTCCTTGACACCCTTTTTATACTGCTTTTCAAGCTCTTTGATTTCTCCTTCGTTGCCTTGGTGCTTCTGGAGCTCTTCCTCTAATTGCGCCTGGAGTTGCCCGACCGATTCCTGGGTGACCTGTATATGATCATTAAACTCGGAGACGGAGATTTGGTAAAGTGTAGACTGCTTTGAGGCTAACTCGTTTTCGTCGCGGATGTAGGCAAGAGCCTTATTCTTTTTCTCTTCCAATCCACTTTTCTCCTTCTCCACATGTTGCACGCGATTACTCTTTTCCCGGCAGACCTCGTTTAAGCTCTCAACTTCCACTTCAGATTCTGCGATAGGTGTCTTGTACTTGCACGTGCCGATGATATCTTCTAAATACTCAAGAAGATCATCATCATGCTCACCCTGGGCTTTTGGCTTCATCTGCGCAATGGATTCAACTTCACCCTGCAGAATTAGGAAACGCTTATGGTCTAAATCAACAACCCCCTGGTCTTTGAAGAGGTTTGTGACAATAGTGAATGTGGACTCCTTCTTGTTAAATGTAGTACTTGCTAGAGTTGTTCTTGAACGCTCTTCGCGAGACCACGAGCTGTGAGTTAGGTATAACCTCGTGGCCACCGTTTGGGAGGTCTTTGACTTCCTGGAAGTGAACTTCGACTTCGCAGTAGTCTAGATCTGGAAATGCAGCTGAGTTGTGAATAAGGGCAGAAAGCTTGCTCTGTCTCATCTTGCTTGCACGGAAACCGAAGACGAAGAGGAGCGAATCAATGACATTGGATTTTCCGGAACCATTTGGTCCCACCACGGAGGAGAATGAGGCGTGAAAGGGTCCGACTTCTTGCCTGCCTGCGTAACTCTTGAAATTGTTAAGGACAAGCCAGGTGATGACTGTCCGCTGTGCCGGCGCTACAGGCTCATGCATGGCTGGTATGGCTGCCGCCCGCCTCTTCACCACAATATCTATTGGCTCGAGCATAGTCTGTTGTGTGTTGAGTTCCTCTATCACCTTAGCGGGTGGCTGAGGGTCCAGTATTGGCTCAGGCTCTGTTTCTGGTTCTGGCACAGGAGCTTCTACCTTTACCTCCATCTGTGTGATCTCAGGCTCAGGCTCAGGCCGAGACTCTGGTACGGGGGTTGTGTCCTCCTCAGTATTGCCCATTATAGTATCAGCGGGTGGCGAGTCTGGCGTGATAGTGGCTTCGGTGGCCTCGGAAGCCTGGTCGGGTTCGGGGGATACTGAGGGCTCAGGTGTGAGTAGCTGCGAGGTCTCCTCATCGGTAGGAGGCGGTGCGACGGAGGCACGAGGTTTCCTCCCACGCTTCTTGGGTACGGCCTTTGAAGGTGAGGCTGCTCGCCTACTACTCTCCGGGGCGGGAGTGAACATCTGTGTCGGCTCAGCCGACTCTGTTACACGGGTCCGCCGTCTAGCTGCTGGTTTGGGTGTTGCCTCTGCATCTTGAGCTGGGGCTTTCTTTGGCCTTCCACGTCCTCTGCCTGTCTTAAGGGGTGCGGGGGCAGGTGTAAACTCCTCTTCCTCCTCCTTGACTTCTGGTGTTGGTGTCCTGTTGTCCTCATCGTCCGTATCAATGACAGGGGCCTTTCTGCGCGTCGCAGCGGCGCGCGTAGACTTCCTAGGCGATTCTGAAGCCATTGTCGATATTCCTGTGAGTTAGTTGTTGTCGGTTTGCGCCCAGTCCTTGTACGACTTGCACCTTCCCGCTGTTGTGCCGCACAGGCCACAAAACAAACAACGCGCTAACGTGTGAGCCCCGCGCCCCACCCTTGACAGACTCACCCGTTCAGACAGAAGAATTCCATATGTGCATCACTGCCGTAAAAATAAAAGCTTCGTTCCTAATATGTGCAATCTAAATCTAGATCCAAGGGTAAACATACATGACGTAGATTCATTTCAATACTCAAGTTATGACAAATCTACTAGATGTAGTTCATCTCAGCACAATCACCCTATCCCCGCATAACGCACTATTTCGCATGTACAGTGAAAACATTAAAACATAAAGCTATCATTTACTGCTTGTTCCTAGATGCCTTTCCAATGCGTGATAAATATATGGCCACCACATCATCGCCCGCCAACAGTAGGTTCTCTCGACTTCAGTCCCCCCTTTATGTACAAATCGACATGTTCCTGTTCCGGCCAACCGCCCCATTCCTCTACACCCTCAATCTGCGACTTGATAAGAAGTACAATATCCTCCGGAGCGCGCTTTGAATGCTCACTTCCAGAGTCGACTCTACTGCCTTCAACAGCCAATCGCAACGCTACCAGTGTCCTAAATAGAGTGTCTCTACCTGAACGCTGGGCTTCTGCGCGCTGTATGACCTCCAAGCGGTACTTGGTGAGCCATGTAGTAAAAGAGTACAAACCTTCATAGTCGCCGAGGATACCCAGAGCGCGTACATAGGCATGCAGTTCTGCAGGTCCGGGGATGTGTGGCGGAACGCCGTCGCCTGTATGTGAGTACATATCCGCGTTGACCCCGACCAAGCTATTGAACAATGTTCGTAGGCGAGCGGAACCAGTGCTAAGAATTTGATGCGCGTCTCCAAGGGTTGCGTCGCCGTGATTGATGGCTTGGACGGCGAAGCGAGTCGCCGTACAGGCTACGCGAAACAACTCGTCATCGATGTCGAGATCAATCAGCTCCATGTCCTCAAGCAGTCCACATACAATCCTGTACCGAGCAGATTTCCCAGCCCTTTTGCTCGTGTTGTCACTCACTACCTTCTCAGTAAAGGTAGTCCAAGCCGGTCGATATTTTGGCCGATAGTGTCTTAGAAGCATGTATGCGTATTCTATAAGATATTGGCGGTTCCACAGAAATTCATGTGCATGTTGTTCCGGGGAGAGAAAACAGAGTTCCTTTGCAGGTGGCTGCGTGAAGTGTCCGTAGCCACACAAGAATCGGATGATACTCGTAAAGAGATAACCCGGGATCGATTGGACCGAGGCGCCGTCGTCGTCATGTATGCCTTTCAGTATATGACCGACACCGCCATTGTAGTCGTCTTTAGCCATATCTAATAGGCTTAGACCCACGTGAAAGTCCGGGCACCATTCCAAGAGGAAGGCAAGGAGGCGGTTTGAAGGCTTGACTTGCTTTTTGAGCATCCGTCTGAGTAGCTGTCTGTACTCAGGAATAGGTTCACTAATATAAACATAATGCAGTGAAGACAAGGGATCTGGCAAAACTTCCTTCATGTCTCCAGGTAGAAGATTGGCGGTGTCTTTCCCAGAAAGCTGTCCTGTGCTGGATGAAAAATCCGCGTGGGCAGACCTTTCTGCAGTAGAATAGGATAACTTTTCAAACATAGCGAGATAGATCTCTGGATGTGCAGGTTCTCCGGATGACTCAGAAGAGAGAAAGCATGCCCAGGCTTCCCTTCGTGTTCGTGTTGTCCGTATACGGCCAGCCCAAATTATCGGGCGGAGTTGATCGTTGTCGCAATATTGCGAAGAGATGCGTGGCAAGGACGTTCGAGTTTGTATAGTTGGACTCAGATCTGTATCCCAACCAGCGTAAATTTGCGCCACCTCTTCCCATGGACGAGCCGCATATCCAGCTTCGTACATGCGTCGCAGAAGCTGGGAAGCGCGTGAAGCACCAAATTCATAGCCTTTTTCCTCATCCATAGCTGTGCGATTTTCTTTCCACGGTGGCCAGGAGGGACCTTTGAGTTCGGCCCACTCTCTTTCTTGGGGTGTCTTCGCGTGAGCCAGCTGGTTGCGTATTACGGACCTGAAGCCGAGCTGTGTCACTATTATAGCAGGTGATGCATTCGCCATGTATTGTAAGATTCTAGATTGAGCCTTTTCCTGGTGGGTGGCATGGACTACAGGACGAGAAGATGCTGGGAGAGACAGCAGCATCAGATAGTTGTTGCAAAACTGAGTTATATCCGAAAGTCTGCGAGCCGGGATGGGGTTTGCCGCATTCGCGTCCTGATGTAAGCGACTTGCTTCAGTAACAAACCAAGATGCGATCCAGGGTATTGACTCGGGCCAAAGTTCACGCGCATGACGCACTAAACGAACCGCAATTATTTTGAGTGCCGACCAGCTCAAGGATTCCGACTGTACGATGCGGTGAAGATGCCCCATGATGATGCGCAAAGCAAACACTCTAATGTGTTTGCGACGTAAAAACAGCAGAAGCAGAAACAGAGGTGGCGTTTCAACCCCTGGTTCAAATATCTTTACTGCCATGTTTGATTGAGGCTCTGTGAGAAAAAGAGCCCATCGGTCTATGCTTTTCGGTGTATAGCCTCGAGATTGGAGGCAATACAGTTCTAGCGGAGCATAACTGAAATCCTGTTCGGGCACTGGTGATGTGGTGTGATGCTGAAGATGGCGAGCAAGAATTGAGTACAGCGAATGTGGTTCCAAAGCTTGCAAAGTAATACTGAGAGGCGATGCGGCTTTGCAAAATCCATGGGGGGCACTGCGATGGACATTGTTGTATGACAAGTCGACCTTGTTGGCAGGGGCAATAAAGTACAAATGCCTGGCTGGACCGTTAATAGATGCCAACACTGTCGCAGGCCTGCTCTGGCGCAGGGCTTTTCTGGCGTTACGCGATAATCGTGTAATTTTCAGAGTATCCTCCTCTTGCAGACCATCTTCAAGGCTCTTTTCAGGGCTCTCTCCAGGGTTTTCTTCGGGATCCTCCTCTGAACCCTCAATCACGTCCCACAAGGACGCTTCGATGTCTGATGCAGCATCTGCTTGCAGAATACTTACGGAATTATCTACAGAAGATTCAAGAGAGTGCTCGTGGTTAGGTGGCTGTACAGAGTAGAGCCTGCAAAATCTCTGTGGCTTCTCATGGCGATGGGAAGCTATGCCGTTGACAGCCCTGGGCGTGGCGGGGTAGCTGGTAGAGGAGAGTGGCAGGAAGACATAAAGAGAACATGCTGGAATCAGCGAATATTTTCTCTTCTGATTTCGGTAGACTGGGGTAACAGGACCCTTCAGTGTCGAGTCAGCACGGAGTAGAGGCGTGAAAGACGCCCACAAGCTTACCAAGCGAATCAACAAGCGCGTCACGGTATAGGCGGTACTATACTGGCTACGTTGAGCTGGCAATGAGAGAATAGAGGGCATTCATCTGACGGAAGAGATGTCAAGAAACACGTGTAGTCGTCAATTGAAGTGGGAGGGGGGTGAAGAAAATCGTCGGTACCGGTGGCTCATGACCCATGGACACTAGCGCGAACATACCAGCTTCGTAAAACCGCGGCTTGAAGACGACTACTTCCGAATGCAGCAGTGGGATTGTGCATTGCAGAAAGCCTGTAACAATAGCGACGAGCGAAAAAAGAGCGTCACTTGAAGCGGACACAATTCACTGATTGCGCGGCAGTGTGCAAGGCGGCTGACAGTTGTAGCACTCGGCGGGCTTGCCTTGGCGTTCAGGCTTCGCGTGTTCCATTCATCGCTGCACGCACTTCCACCAAAGCAGGCCAACTTTGGACAATAGCCATCACCACCGCCAGGCTTCTCTCTAGCATTTGCGCGTCGTTGCAAGCCGTGCTGGACCAGAATACGCGCCTCCTAGATTTTCAACACCGCGCCTTTTATTGTTGGGGCAAGGGAATGCTGGTGGACGAGACTGACTAACGACGACCTTGGCCGCCCTGAGCGCGTTGTTCCATCCCACGGCATCACTCGCGCATCGCCAACAGCACCCCAAAGTCACCATGGCCGCCGCCAACGGCACCCTCACCCAGCCGTCGCTCCCGCCCGCGCCCCCGTCGCCGTCAGCCGCAAAACGCAAACTCGACGAGACTCATGCGATTGGCACCAATGGCGCATCCACGCCCGCGCAACCCCCAGCCGTAAACGCAAGTGCGCCATCTATGCAGGCGGTGCTGGAAGACATGCTAGAAGTTTTGAAGAGGTACGAGAGTTGGGAAGAGGCCCCCGCTTCCACGCGTATGCCATCAGCCAGCAGTAGACCCTGCCCAAGGCAATGCGCCTGTCGCTGGCCTGTAACGCAGTCCTTTCATTAGCACGCTGACAATTAGTAGCTACGACACACAGCCCTCGATCCTGTCCCATCCCATCACCTCCTCAATAACGCGATCTGCCTCTGGCGAAGCCGATTCAAAGCGCACCAAGCTCACCCCACCGACGGGCCCTGTTACTATTAGCAGTCTGGCAAAAGATGGGGCGTACGACACTCTGCAAGCCCTGGTCAAAGATGTCGAGAGTGCTACAACGGAGATTCTCGCTTCTAGCGGTGCGAGCGACTCTTCAGCTGCCCCAACATCACCCGAGTATACTGCGCTCCAAAAAAAGGCGCTTGCTTTCGAGACCATGCTGAAGAATCTGGTAAGCAGGGAAGAGGCACGCAGAACACATATCCAAGGAAAAGAGACAGATGTGAATGCGCATACCGAGCCCTCGAACGAAGACGGCACTCTGGTGCTCATCAAGGAGGAAGAGCAGGAGGCAGAGGTGCCCCAGAGCCGGACAGTCCTCACTCTATATGGAAGTGCGCCGCCCAAGCAACTTTTCTCGAGCTTGCAACAGCCTCAAAAGATAGCCCCCGCTGACGGCATATCTACTTTCGATACCGCTGTCAAAATCACCTTGCCCCTGCGCGAGACGAACCTGCCAAACCTCATCACGACGACCGAAGTATACCCCATCTCAGAAACGGACAGTAAGAAGAAAGTCGCCACGATTGGGGAAGTCTTCCGGGCCCCTGCCCATCTGCCACAGATTAGTCCGCCCAAGTCTGCTCGGCCGACGACGAGCAAGGGCAACAGTACCATTACCTTTGCGCACCAGGAACCGCCCAAGCCTCGACGCAAGGGATCCCAATCATATGCCCACCAAACTCTTTCTGCTGGTTTCTGGCTGGGCTATGGCGGAGTGGATATGCCCAAGGACCAGACATCGCCAACGGCAAAACAAAAGAGCAGACAACGGGCGCTAAGCATGGGCGAAGCGCAACAGCCACCTTCTGAGGCCATACTCGTTGCAGTTCAACAGGCCAGGGAAGATGCACTGTTTCGAAGTGCCTACTCCAGCTTTGCCCCAACCCGAGACGATACCTCCGCCATCATCCCCGAGGAGACCAAGAACATGGTGTGGTGGCAAAAGGTCGGCGAGAAGCGCTTCAATGAAATGTTCCCAATTGATCCGGCCCTGCTGGACCCCAACGAAGCCCAAAGAGTGCTCACCAACGGCACCACCGACGAGGAGGAAATGTTCAAGGAGGCTGTAGAAAACTTCACGCCAATCGAGGCCGATGTTTTGCTTGCGAAGGAAGAGAAGAGCCAAGAAGAAAAAGATACAGACGAGGTGCTCAAGGAAATCTCTGAACTCCTGGAAACGTTGGCATCGTATCAACGGATACGAAATCTCTCTCTCACAACCAACCCGCGTACACCCGTTGTGCAAAACGCTTCGCTCGCAACTTTGGCCGGCAGCCCATCAACACCATCATCCGAAGAGTTTGACGTGTACGAGATTCTCAAGTCACAACTTGCTTTGTTGATCTCACAGCTTCCACCGTATGCTGTAGCCAAGCTGAATGGCGATCAGATGGAAGAGCTCAACATTAGTCGAACCATTCTTTTTGATACAAAGGAGTACAAGGGTGTGTTGGAAGAAGATCAGCTCTCCAAACTTGCCAAGGCTCCAGCAATGCCTACCTCTACACCCGCAGCTCTAGCACGAACAGGCTCTGGAACTAGTGTGCATTACCCTGCGGGCCATCAGTACAGTCGTCCTGCACCCACGGTACCTCAGTCAGGCGCTCGTCCAGTGTATTCGCAACAGCCATCTCTCCACCGATCCTCGTCGATGCACCTGCAGCGCTCGCCTTCGGTTACGGGGCAGACTTTTCAACCGGGTGGTGCGTCTTATGCTCCTTCCTCTCGAGCAGGATACCCACAGACACCATCCTACAACCAGCAGGCACCGCGACCCAACTACGGGACCACTCCCTCTGGCCAATACTTCCCGCAGCGTTCGGGACAGCCAAGCAGCTACGGCGGTGCCGCCGGCTCGCAGTACTACAACCCTACTCCCCAAGCACAGGGCCAGAACCGGTATGCAACACAGCAAAACCAGAGCAGCTTCTATCCGCGCTCACAAAACGTTGCGCCTTTGTACAACGGCGGACAGACACCACAGCAGCGCACTGCGTCGCCCATGAAGGCCGCGCCCACTCCGGCAGCTTACGCGGCACGGCCAGCGTACGGCACACCAATCTCTGGAGGGCAGATGCGCAGCACTTACTACGGGCCACCACAGTACGCTACGCCACAGGCTCCCGCTCTCACTGCTCCCTACAATGGCGTGTCCAACAACCCCCAGCAGATGATGATTGACAGGCAACAAGCACAAGTGGCGGCTCAGTCACAAGCCCGACTCGCGGCACAAAACAGTTTTAGCAGCAGCAGACAGGGTTCTGGTACGCCTCAGCCGCCTAATGGGTCTATGTATGGCGCAAATGGGGCATCCATGTCGACGTAAGTGTTTTGTCGAGTAACTGTCAATTTGCGAGGTGTTCTGGATACCATAGATTTACAATCTGGCGTTGTGGGCATCCTGGCAGCCGGTATGTGTTTGAAGGGCCATTGTTCTCTGGGTGTTTTCTGTTTCCCAGCGCCTTTGTCCGCTTGTTCTTTTTGTGGTGGACAGCAGGTGTGTTCTGATTAGTCTTTTCTGACGGCCCATGCTGCATTCAGTGTGATGAGCTGAGACACAGGGATCGATTAGCCACTATGTTAAGATAGCCTTGAATTCTTAATAAGAAGTAGATGCGTCATGCCTGCTGTGACTGTGGCTGTGACTGTGAAGTTGGGGGCGGTGTGGCTGGTGGGACCCTGGATTCCGAATAGCCGAAATGACGTCGCGCGCAACGCGTTGCTCTCGGCAAGGTGCGGAGGTCAGACAAACGCAGCCCAAGAGCCCCATGTCCAGTCACGCTTCATGGCAAAGACGATGAAGTACACACAACACCATGGCTCATCTCTTGCGTGGAAAGCAGGCTGGAGTGAGCAACGACCTCTCGCAAGGCCTTGGGCCTGATCTCTTCGTCCTGGACCATGTACGCCTGACCTTTTCCACCCCGCCGTTGCGCTCCCGCCCATGGCCCTGTAGGCACAAGCTAACAACATGTGCAGATCCGCAACTATGGCATAAATTCAAAAGTCACCCAAGTTGCATACGATCCCGTCCAGTCCCTCATCGCTGTCGGCACAAGCGAGAGCAAATATGGCTCCGGTCAGATCTATGTATTCGGCCAAAAGAGGGTTGAAGTCGTGCTGCCACTTCCCAATCGCGGCGCCTCGGTCAAGATTCTACAGTTCTGCGCCGAAAAGCTGCTATGCGTCGATTCGAAGAATGACTTGTCGGTCTTCTCGCTGGCAACCAAGAAGCTGCTCAACGCACATTCCCCGCCTGCAAAGATCACGGCACTGCACAGCGATCCCACCATCGACTATGCGCTTTTGGGCACACAGCACGGAGACGTCTACGCGTATGATTTGGATAGGGAGCTCCTCACCCCGTTCAAGATACCGAACCTGTGGAGGGAAATGTTTCCGCGGTCGCGCTTGACGTCGGTTGTCACACTGTCACTGCATCCTCGCGATATTGGCTCTCTGTTGATCGGTTACAACGCGGGCGCAGTGATATACTCATTCAAGCAGAACAAGGCCCTGCACTTTTTCCACTACCTTCTTCCAAAAGGTGCTCCCGGTGGCGATTCAGACCCTAGTTCAATCTTCAAAGAACGCGAACCTCCTTTGACACAGGCGGTCTGGCACCCCACCGGCACCTTTGTATTGACCGGACATGAAGACAGCAGTATCGTCATATGGGATGCCAAGGATGGCCGAATCGTACAAGCGAGGACACTGACGGATACCAACGTAGACAAGCCAGGTCCAGGGAGCTTTAGTCCGGGTGCTGTTGAAGGCTCGTTTGCGCTCAAGTCGCCCATTTTCAAGATCGCCTGGTGCGCAAACAAAGACCCGGATGACACTGCTATACTTGTCGCCGGTGGACAACCGTCAAATATCTCTGCAAAGAGCCTCACTTTGTTCGAACTAGGCCGAACGCCCGTCTATGCGACTGCGACATGGCAGTTACTATCAGACCACTTTGAGAATCCCAAGAGGCAAAGGATACTACCATGTCCGCCTGGAACGGAAGTAGTGGATCTTTTCCTTATCCCGAGAACATCTCCGCATTTTGCTGGCTGCCAAGACCCCCTCGCCATCATCGCTCTACTTGCTTCTGGCGAGCTAATCACTCTTTCCTTCCCCAGCGGTATGCCCATCACGCCTACCAACCAGCTACATATTTCCATGACCCTCGTACATCCATACATTAACTATATAAACCTCGCACCCGTAGAACGTACGCGATGGCTCGGTATGACTGAGAAGCGACAACAGGGCCCTCAGTTCCTTATCGGTGGTGCTGAAGCTGTGCATCCCTTGAAGAGGTTTGCGGATCGGAACATCGTCCAAACGGCTCACGGGGATGGTACCATCAAGCTATGGGACGCAGGGCACGCAGACGAGATTGAGAACCACGCATTACTACAGGTTGATGTAGCTCGAGCAGTTGGCCGACCAGAGGATGTCCACATCACGCACACATCTTTTGCAGGCGCTGCCTCTGAGCTTTCGGTGGGATTGAGATCTGGCGAGATAGTCGTATTCAGATGGAACACGAACAAGCATGTGGGACAGGAATTCCCGCCAGGCGAAAACACTCCCCAAGCACTTACCGACATCACAGAAAGGAGTGAGGCGACACTCAAAGAGGGATTGCTACCTTTTACATTGCTTGCTGAAGGCAATGGGCCCGTGACTGCCTTGAAGCACTCCGACATAGGCTTTGTTGCTGCAGGCTTCGAGGGCGGAAGTTTAGCAATAATTGACCTACGAGGACCAGCCGTCATCTACAAAGCATCAATACAGGAGTTTATCAAGTCTGACAAACGCTCCAGTTTCCGACGCAGCTCGACACAGGCAGCACCCAAGGCAGAGTGGCCGACTTCTATCGAATTCAGTGTCATGACACTCGAAGATGATGAATACTCTAGTATCCTTGTACATGTTGGCACTAATCTAGGCCATCTTGCGACTTTCAAGTTGTTGCCTGAAGCAAGTGGTCGGTATTCGGTAAAGCTCGCAGGTGTGTGCTCATTAGACGACAAGGTTATCAGCATTTGTCCCATGCACGCAGAATCAGGGCGTCCAGCATACGCTTCTCAGTCCGCTGTGGCCGGACTTAGGACCGGGATGAAAACCAATGGCGTACTCTTGGTCGTCACTGTGTCAGGGGCAAGATTGTTTCGCCCTGCCACTAGTAAAGGCGCGCACAAGACGTTTGATCAATTCTTATGCGACGCTGCCACCGTAGTAAGGTACGCGGACAAAGGATATGCATTGCTTGGTCTGTATGGCGATGGTTGTGCGAGAGCCTATTCGTTACCCGCCTTGAAGGAGATTGGATCTGTCAAAGTTAGCGACGTACTCGATGTCCGTCGCTTCTCTGAAGCAGTCATCACACCCACTGGAGAGATATGTGGCTTCAAGGGACCAGCAGAAGTAGCGCTAATTGACGTTTTCGGGACTGGATTGCAATAGTGAGTCATTTTATCCATGTGGCTTAAGGCTTTGTATGCTAACGCCTTGTAGTGATCGATCAAAGGACATTCTATTCAACCCAGACTTGCTGATTCCGCCACGACCCACTATCAGCAACCTTCAATGGATCTCTGGCACTCAATATGTAACGCCAGAGGATATGGACCTTCTCAGTAAGTCTCTACCGTTTCCACCTCTGTGTACGTACCCCTTTAATAACCCCTGCCCAGTTGGCGGTCCCGACCGGCCTGTCTCAGCCCGGCAACTTGCCCAACAACGCGCAGAAGCTCAGCAAGAACATCGCCGCGCAAACCCCTCATCCTCTGCTGTTGCTGCACAATATTCATCCTACCCAACTCAAGCAAACACACCGACTGAGGAAGGCTGGGGTGCTTGGGCTACGCGCCAGCTCAATGAGCGTACAGAGAAACTCAACATCGTTGGCGATAGCATGGACAACCTTTCACAAAATAGTGCTGGCTGGGCAGATGACGTAAATAAGTTTGTCGGAAAACAGAAGAGAGGACTAGTTATGGGAGCTATGAAGAGCAAGTTTGGGTTTTGAAGCAGTGAGCGAATTTGTATTTTTTTAAACGGAGATTCAATCCAAGATATTCGGCATCTCGTGACGAACAGAAAACCGAGAAGAGTAGTGCCGTAGGTTAAAGAGCTACGATTAGAGAGCCCTAGCAGGTCTGGGTCTACAAACGCTAGATGCGCTTGGTAGGAGCTGGTATCTGCGTAATAAATAGCGCTAAGCGGCTCTCGCCGCATCCTAACCGGCCACGTTACCTACTAATGGTAAACTGAGGTCGACATTCACTCAGTAAACACTGTATTCAAGTGAGTTTAAGGTGCTGGGATAGCGCCTTTACTGCTTTCTTATATTGCCGTTACAACAATACCACATTGCGAAAATCTGTTGTTGAGCATCGATATCACTTATAAAAAGCTTAAACTAAGGTCGTTGCAACTCCGATCTATGCTTTGACACCCCTAACCCATTAGCCAGCCTAACTCCAGGCATTGCACGCACAGACACGGTAGTCCCCGACGTCGCTGAGCTTCGACATTGGGTTTCACCTACCTTAGTGCGAACTAGAGCGAAAAGCAGTCTAGCTCCTCCATGTAACGCCTAAGTTGGTCTGGCACATCTAAGCGCGGTCTTTTCTTTACCTAGTCGACCAAAATACAGAGAGACGCCGGTGGTGCTAGTACTAAGGCATATCATGTCCGCTTGGTGTCTGCCCTTCTTAGCAGTTCGTATCGAATGGTTAGCGGTAACAAGCACATGTCGAACAGGCTCACGTCCCCAGTCTAGACGTTGAAAGCTATGACTGTAAGATTAAAGCATAGATGTCAGCCGGTAAAGAGATTAGAGAAAGGGTAGGGTTGACCTAGTACTACGGAGGGTAGTGACATGTCAAGATTTGACCGTTGGGGTGTCACTGGGTAAAGACAGGGTTAGTAATACGATGTCACCTCCGGTATTACCATGTCACATCTGGTAGTATGTTGAAAAAAAGATGCCGCTATGGAAGATGGGAGGGATCCTCCTAGGAGTTCACGAGTGTCAAGGCATGAACAGGAACTTTTGTTTGTCACTAGGAAACTTCTACGATAATTCGAGAAGCGGTGAGGTGGATCAGGTCCTGAGGATGGAAGATGAGCATATTCTAGCAAGGGGGAGGGCGTGGCGGGACACAGGGACAGAGGGATACTTAAACAGCTCGTTGCCTTCTCTTTTTGAAAGTATCTCAGCATCTCAGCATCTCAGCATCTCAGACTCTCAGACTCTCAGCATCTTCAATACTTCCCAACAATCCCAAGCCTACTACAGCAAAACCAAACAGCCTTCAAAATGGTTCAAATCTCCTCCCTTGTTACCCTCTTTGCGATGGGATCCTCTGTCTTGGCCAGTCCTGTGGTGGCGGTCAGCGCTGTTGCCATGTCTCCCCAAGTCTCTGCTATCCCCGATCAGGGTCTGGCTCTACGGTAAATGATAGAATCTACCTATTATCTCAACTATGCTAATACTGGTCAAGTGCTGATGAGGATGGTCGTGTCACCGGCATTGCTCCTTTCACTGACGGCGTCGAACTCGATCAAAAGGGCGGAGACGCTGCTGATGCTATAGCTACAGCTGTACTCCATATCCTCGACTTGGTTGAGGGCATCCTGGACCAACAAGAGGTAAGTCTTTCCCTTTCTGTTTTAGCAGCTGCTGTGTTTCCAGGGGCTAATTTTTTCTCTTTCAAAACTTGCAGCGTCGTAAGGCGTTTACACAACAGGTCGCTAGAGAAGTTCACACCCGCCTCCCAGGATACAACGTTGTCGTATGCAACGTGGGATACTCGCTTACGGGTTCCGGCTTCCAGCGCGTATCTGGAACGAGCTTCAAGGCCAAGTTCGGCGCAAACGTGTCCTTTGATGTCATCATATTCAACTCCCCCAAGACATTTGTGAGGCGCGGAGATGGAGGATTCCAAAACGTAAGTAACATGAAAAACCCCGCTGGGATTGGGTGATTAGAATACTTTACTAATATTGTATTTTATAGTGGGCATACATTGTCGGCAGCAACTGCCAGACAAACGGAGCAACCATCAACTGCCCTGCCCACCGCTAGTGTACCTGTTGCACAAGAGGAAGAGGAGTTGTGTATGCTCTACAATATGCGAATATTGTAACGAATTATTGACCTGTAGAGGGTATTTGGTTCAGAGTCTCTCAAAATTCTTCTTTTCACTCTCGGGTTTTCATCAGCAAAGGTTATAGGGGTTTGGTGCCGAAGAAGCTTCCTCATAATATCCTTCAGCGGCTGGTTGTTTTGTTTGGATTAGAAATAGACATAGATGGATAAAAGTAGCTTAGATTGGTTTGGGTAATTTTATTTGTCAACTTTTTAGAGGCTTGTACATGATTGATTCCCTGATTAGTCGCTTTTGTGATTGTGAATACAGTGAAAATTAGTTCAACTCTCTTTTCTACTTGACAGGGTTTTTTTTCTCGATACATAGTGTAGTCCTGCTTACCTCAAAACCTATACACAGGATATCGATTCGTAGAACAAGTCTATATTCTATAAGTTCTAGAGTGTAGAGCGGTGTATCTCGTGAGGATTATCTCGTAAGCGTGAGAAAAGCGATCGTGGAAGAGACCAAGACTTTAATTGTTGTAAAAGGCCTAGTAGTAAATAGGGGGAGTTCTGTATCCGTTATGACTAATAGTTAATCTAGGGAGCGTAGTGATAGTAAAAGTGATGTTGAGGAGCGACATACCTAGGTATGCTCTTCTAAGCTAAGTAGACGCTGGGCGGCCTCTAATTTCCTAGGGGAGACGTGCTTGATAAGCACCTCATCTGTTGGGTAAATAGCGAAGTTGATGATCGAATCGCTCCTGATGTTTTCGTGTGCGAAAACAGGAGAGGAAGTGGACTTATTTAGCGGTGGCAGACTTAGAGCTACCCTCGCACTGAGGACCCTCTATACTATATTTAAGTAAATGTCCGTATCCACCACAATTACTACAAATGGTCTCCTCATTTATTCCCTTGCGCTTGTTCACTCGCCGACAGGCACAATTAGAAAATTAGTGATCACCTGATTTGCACTTGAAGCAGGGAGGAGGTTTCTCACAGTAGTACTTGAAATGGCCCTGTTCGTCGCAGTTTTTACGTCATCATGTGTCGCAAAGTATAGCAAGTCTTAGCTTTAATTAGATCCTAGCCTTGGTCAACACAACCACAACATCACTACCAAATTTCGACTCATCATGTGCTGCTGCTCAACCATGGGATATTGGTACTGCTGCCTGGAAGCTGGAGGGAGTAAATTCTGCCGTGCGCTCAATTTTTCTTCATCGACATCATCTACTTCCTGTTGTTATTATTCGTAATAAATATGTACTACTTTGAGTGCGAGACATGTGACCGTGATTTCGGCAGCCGGCAAGCTGACATACAACACATGAACGCACTCAACCATTGGAGACCACGTTATAACTAAGATACATATAACCGTAGGTTCGGTAACCGGCAAGCTGCCATACAAATCATGGGCGCACTCAACCATTCGAGCCCACGTTACATGTGCGATACATGTGATCGAGCATTCTTTACTTAGCGGCCAGTGGACCAGCACATGGATGATACATGACACCGCGAACCTCCATTTAAGTGCGAGACCTGTTACAGAAGATTCTATACCCAAAAATCCGCCGATCAGCATATGGATGCCGTTAATCACTACAAGGGACACTGCTATCGTCCTTGTAGCAAAGTACTTCAAACTGAGAATGCCTTGAAAATGGTATGCTATTCATACGCGCCTTACCGCTGATGTGTATTTTCCCAATAAGCCCCGAATACTACTAACTATTGTAAGCACATAAACTCGAGCAGACTCCGCGGCCAGAATATCGCGTGCCCCTTCTGCAAAACAGACTTAACCTCGGCTTTTCGCACACCACTTTGAGACCGGTTCATGCCAACAAGCCAAAAATGTTAATCACCGCGATTACACCGGCTTGTTAACGAACAGGCTGCTCATCGCTCCCCCCGACTCTGACACACTATTGCACCAAACTAGAGTTGGAACGACTCTAGGCTCGAGTGCCATCTCTGCCACCAAAAGTATAAAACACTTCAAGCACTAAACCAACACCTAAATTTGTCGGCTCATATCGAGAAGCAGCATCATTGCCCGAACTAGAGCTGGAATAGCCAATTTGCACGCTTATTATTACTATTTTAATCACCTTGAAAGTGAGGCCTGCAACTCCATGCCATTCGAGAAGGTTCAAAAAAAATGTACATTATCTCAATACGGGCCAACATAAGTTGCTCAATTTTGCGTAAGAACACAAGCACAAGTAGCATCTAAAAGAGTTTATGGAGGATGGTATGTTTTCTGTTGAACCTGTACGTCAAAAGGGTTTGTGCGCGGACAGCATAAAGTACTTCCTAAGTACAACTTTAGTTGTCTCCCAGGCGATTTTCCTGTATTTCAATATATCTCACAATGGTAGGGCTATCGCTTAAGCTATATCTATATGTGTTGACTTATTCTATACAATGTATTCCACAACTAAGCGGCCTACGTAATCTAACACTCTAGAAATGCTAAGCTTTTTAAAAGCAGTTCTTTCTTAGCTTCAACTCTATTAATGCAAGAGATATTAATATTTTTTTCTAGTTTTATTTCAAAACTTTGATTTAAAACTTGAGAATAGCTTATTTATCTGTTAAAAATTATTCATGTTAAGCTATGGCAATTTCGTGTTGTAGAGGCGTTAGTAAACTCTAATTCGCTCTCTTCTGTACAGCCTCAACTAGCGCACTCGATCTGCTGTACTACTATACAACCCCTCACGTCTAGCTACTCCTCACTTCAACCCCAACAAAAGACAGTCAAAAAATCTCTACCCTTTATTAAGCGAAATGTCTCTCCTGAATTCTATCCGTCAAATAATCCCTGGCATAAGCCGCATTCTCAACTCCGACTCGTGCCCAACAACATCGCAAGACCAGCCACCCTTCACCCCCACATACGCCTCCATCTGCCAAGCCCGCATACTCCTCAAGTCTCTCAACCTCCCCACAGAACTCGTCCTCGCTATCCTAGAATACGCCGAATACTGGGTCCAGGTTTCTTTTTCCACGAGCGACAACACGCGGCCCAGCATTGCTAATGCGGGTGGCGGCCGCGCCACAGCAGCGGCCATGTGTCTAAGCGCGGACATTTACAACGCGCCTCTGGTAAGGGAAATGGGTAGTAGCGGTGGCGGTGGTGAGACGGTCAAGTTGAAAAAGATGGAGTTTAGGATTCAGAGTCGCGATCAGGGGTGGACAAGTGAGGGTGGTCAGGGCGGCTTTGCAACGAGTTCATGGGTTGAGGTATCGATTTTAAGGCGCATGGCACAGGCTTGTGGGGAGGAGGAGAGGCGGGGTCCTGAGACTGAGACTGGGACTGGGACAATCCAATCAGAAGACGGACCTTCAGAGGACGAATATTTAGAGGATGAATCTTCAGAGGATGGATACTCAGAGGATGGATATTCAAGTGATGAACGTTCAGAGAACGGGTATTGGGATGGCCCGCAAGTGTACAATGACTTCGTTGCCAAGGACGGGTGGCAGTTGGTGCAGAGGCCTGGGGAGGCGCATTACGGGCCGCAGTGGGGGGAAGGCGGGTATGCGTGGTATTTGCAGGGGAATAGGGTTAGTGCGGAGAGCGAGATGTATCGCATCGTTTGGGGGAGAGGCGGAAGTAGTGAGGGGAATGAGGGGAAAGGGGATGGAGAAGGGTTTTTGGAGGAGTTGCGGATGGGGGACAAGGTGATTGTTTGGGCGAGGGCAAGGTATCCAGGTTGGCAGTGTATTGTTGAAAGTGTAGATGTTTTGGTGTACTTTGGGTTTTGAGATTATGTGGCAGTCCGAATGTCTGTTTTTGCTACATGGTAGCTTTGTAGGAAGGGAAGGAGAAGGAGAGAATATGTGAGTGTGATTTCATGTTCAAGGTATATCGCAAATATATGGTCGGCGTATGCTCCTGCCCTGCTAGCCAGCCAGCCAGCTAGCGTCCAAGCAAAAAAAACTATCTCCCCACCCTTCCTATTGCTCACGCTACGCTAAGGCCGCACAGCAGCAATCCAGAAAAGGCCAATCAGTCAGCAAACCACACGCGTAATCAACTTTCCACTCTTATCATCTATAAACAAGTACCCATGATAGACGCCCGGGGGGGGGGGGGGGGGGGGGG
>Ga0265797_10005315_pt1 | contig 18862 bp, 17 predicted proteins | sample P2T30metagenome_FD_192433 | JGI IMG/M metagenome (GOLD analysis project Ga0265797, IMG submission 192433) | Plant litter microbial communities from East Loma Ridge, Irvine, California - P2 T30 | ecosystem: Environmental > Terrestrial > Plant litter > Unclassified | place: USA: California... | reverse complement strand
TCTTGCCGTGGCCGTAGGTGGTGACGCTGGGGTCGAAGAGGCGTGTGAGGGAGTATTGGCCGGCCGGGCTGAGGTCGTTTTGGCCTTTGATCACGATCAGGGAGTGGGTGTAGAGGGCTCGCCGGATGGTGTCAAAGTTGGCCGGGCTGATGTCTTCCAGGTTGGCGCCGCGTACTTCTGCTCCGAAGGGCTTGCCGGGGATTGGGTGGACTGTGATGGTTGACTTGATGGCCATGGTTGGTTATTTGTCTGATTTTACTTGCTCTGGTGGCGAATATCAAAGGGTCGAAGCGAAGATGCTTTGTTGGAAAACAACCCCCTCTTCCTTCTTATAGACATGGTGAGTGTAGACACCTCCCTCTTACCTCTCTCTTATCATTATCTTATCTCTCTGATGTGTCTCGTGTCGGAGATGGCATATCTCGCTGTCTAGTCGCCTTTTGCGGCGTCGTGGCCTGTATCTTTTGCGGAGTCGGAGCTGACCGATCAATTGTCAGTGTACCCTAACCCTTGATCTGGCTATTGATTCTTCCGTCGAATCTGTCGAATTCATGTCTGCTCATCCCCGACTGTGAGCGAGGGCATCTTCCTAAAAACACGGGTACTTGAAAGGATCACAACACATCTTTCGAAGGCAGGATGGTGTGGTCATGGTCCAACACGCATGTCATCAATGTCTGAACCAATCAATTCGAACCCATATCAAGGATAACTAATAGGTTCTCAAACTGTTCCCAAGGGCCAAGAAAGCAAGGACTTGCAACAGAACAACGCACATTCCAATCTCGCTATCGTCAACAACCGGCATATCACTTACGCTCCGCTGGAGACTCCCAGCCGGCAGACAGTGTCGTAGTCTGGGTAACTCGGCTGGTCGTCTGCGCAGCGTAGGGATCGTTGCAGCTCGTAATGGTCTGCACACTCGGGAAAGTGACGGTGTAGGCGCTGCTGGTCGTGATCGTTATCACATAAGTTTTCTGGGACCCGCGTCAGCTCAAGTTACAAATCACGGCAATGTCATCCCAGAGTGTGCTCACAATAGTGGTGATCGGCTCGAAATCGTAGATCACTGGACAAGTGCAAGCTGTATTGAACGTCCAATACTTCGCGCAATTGCCTTTGCTGTCGTAACACGAGCCCTTGCCCCAGCCGGTCTCGCTCGCACCCGTTGGAGTGGTCGCGGCGACATGGACGGCGACGTAGAGAGGCTTGTCGCACAGCCTCCATTCGGATCTCATGGGGATGGCGCAAGTCGCCATGAGTCCAGACCTGATGCAGGATCCCTTGTGGGTTCCGTAAGGGAACTGACCAGGCGAAGTCTCGGTGGTTGTCGTGAACTCGCTGGTGCTGATGAGGATGTGGACGTCTTTGAGGACCCAATTATCGGCCACATTGGCTGTCACTGTCATGGTCCCTTCGGTGATACCAACGCATGTTTCGCCCGACGGATTGGATTTCGCTCCGTACACGATGGCGCGGCAGTTGCTGGTAGAGTCGACGAAGACATCTCGGGCAGAGAGGAGCTGGATTCCGTCACCAACTAGCGGCGAGGCGAAGGTGGAGGTCACCAACGCGCAGCTCGCGAGGGCAGTCGTGGCAGCAAAGGATCTCATGTTTGTGACTTGCTCAGAATGATGGGGGAGAATTTGAAGATCTCTGGATATCTTGGGCTGCTGTCTGGTGAGAGATGTGTGTCAGTCGCGGCGGAGTGGGAGACTTATATCTTCGACTGAGCACGACTGAGATGCCGAGTCTGCATAACGCCCTGGCATTGCAATCCAGACTCAAGCCATCGCATAAGAGTAGCACCTCGATCTGCTGTCGATGGTTCACCGCGGCCTGGTCTTGCACTCCAGACTCCAGCCACCAAAAGGGTGTAGCGACCCGTTATTTCAGACTCAAGCCATCAATCAGATAGACCATTCCTCCAGAAAGCCTTTAGCAGCTGGACCAACCCATTGAGTTCAATTGAGTCCTACGACAGAACAGCCAGCTGACATTCATCTTGAGTTCCATTCGTGCGTGAGGCGCCACAATTGAGGGTGAGCTTTTGCCATGTCTCTCCAGAGCCCAGACGAGAGCCTGCGGTGTTCATCACACGCCGCAGAGTTGACAAGCCCGGATAGCTCCGTCAATGACATTGTCTCTCGTGATGGATTCCATAGACTCGATCTAGGGGTCGGATTGTGGAGGAAGGCGTTCCAACCACGTGGTGTGGCGTGGCTTTTCAAGGCCGCCCTTGCGTGTCTTGGCTGTGGTGGCTTCCTGGTCGGAAGATTCGCGCAGACCTACAGTACCTTCTGTACCTATCCCAAGAGCCAGGTCAGCATCCCTTGGCTTTTTACACTGGGCGTGGTGTGATGATATTGCGTTCCCAATTCGTGTATTGCATGGTCTTTGATCTCGCGGATATCGCCGCCTTGGTTCCACTAGCTTTATAAGCAGATGTCAACGTGAACGGCAGCTGTGTGTACGCCGCAACAAGCACAGTACAAATGATTGTGCCGGTCAAGGGGTACAATGTACCAAGTTGCGTGGGGGAAACCGGTGCTCGATGCTTCCCCTTGTTCCGAGAGGAAGACTCTATGCGCACATCATCGAGATGACAATGAGTTATTCCTAGGATTTGTTCGGCGATATGCAGCTTCAGAGAGAGCGTGGATGTACGTGGGAAGTTGTGTATTGATGGAACAATGAGTTGGTTTGGGAAATTCTTTGAGGCTCGCTGTCGACCTGCCTCAGACACCAAGTTTCCGACTGCCTTCCCAGCTTTCCCGGAGACCTGACGAAGTCCCCGCGCGGGGAGGCGCGGGCCGCGTAAAGCTCTAAGTCCATCTAGACGCCTTCCGCTCACTTCCGTGTTTGTCGCAAGTTACATAGCCCTCAAGAACTCAAGCCTCTTGCACAGAAAGATCCCCTGGCTTGTATGATGTTAAGTACTAGACCGCTTCTACCGACTCCAGTCGAGCGCATCACCTGCCTGTTATAGCTGGTATTGACGCTACAGATCTACAATCACTGCGGTTACGGCTACTCCATAATCCGCTATTCGTCGCTCTTTGCTAACAGTAGAGAAACGACTCCAAAGAGCTATGCAAAGCCTCTTGAGGACTGCGAGATTCCAAATCAAGTGGCTTAAATAATCGGGCTCCAGTGTGCAACGTCTCCTCCAATAAACAAAAGAGTCACGAATCGCGTGGGCGATGCTAGGAGCATTCTAGGAGCTGTAAGACCGCTTCGATGTCATATTACAGATCTTGCGTTCTCCGGACATCTGAGACCTATGCTACTATAGAATTGTGACCCTCGGTCTCCAAAATCACACCTGGACAAGGGCGAAGAGTAGATACCAGAGCCGCAGAAAGAAAAAGAACGCTCAAATCGCTTGCAAGCAAAACACTCAAGAATAAGAAATCCCGCCTAACCCTCGAAGTTACCCAAAACCAAACGTGCGCCTTTTTTCCTTTGTTTTTCTTGTACACTCATAATTCATCATCATCAATCATGGAATCGTCGTCCGCTCAAGAACATCTCAGCAGCAAGCAGCCAACGACCGTCACCGCGACTCAACCTTGAACTGCTGCTGCTGCTGCTGCTGCCCTGCGCCGCCACCGCCCACCATCGAGCCCGCCAACCCGCCGCAAGCAGAGTTGTACTCCGCCATAACCCTCTCCGCCTGCATCTGATTATACCTCGCCAGCCTCGCATCGCACTCGCCGTGCCCGAGCGCTATGGAGCGCAGCCTGTTCAGCTCGCCTCTCAGTTCCTGGACGTACGATTTCAGCTGCGCGTTGGTCTCGCTTAGCCGGCTGCCTTTGACGCGGATGGTCTCGGCTTGCTTGCGTTGGCGCTGGCGGCACTTGGCGGCTGCGACTTTGTTTTTTTCGCGCAGGGTGCGTTTTTTCTCTTCGGCTTTGGTGGTGGTGGTGGTGTGGTTTGGGGCGGTGGTTTCGATGGTAGTGTTGCCGCTGCTGTCGCTGCTGCTGGCGCTCGCTTTTCGGAGATTGCGCGCTTTTTGGTGGCGTTGGTTAGCTGCGTAGCGGGCTCGGTGGGTTGTGATGCTTTCTGGTTGGATGGTAGGTTCTGGTGCTGAGGGCTGGGGGTTTGGGCTTTCGAGGTGGGCTGATGTTGGTGGGCTTGAGTTTGGGTAGGCTATCGCTGTGAAGCTCTCGGCGTCGGTGGGCGGTGGCATTGCCAGGTTTGGGTAGGGCATGAACCCGGAGCCTTCGATGCCGACACTCCCGGTCGATTTCGGGGTTCCTGAATTCGAGTAGGCGGAGTCGTGCCTGCTGGCGTTGCTCGGGGTGTCGCATGCCGCGTTTGGCCCTGACCACATGCTCATGGGATCGATCGTGGTGGGCGCTGGCATGTGTGGCTTCTGGTTGGCGGGCTCCTGGTTGGTAAAGGCCGACATGGCGTCGGCGAAGCTGAGGCTGTGACTTGTTAGTCTAGGTGGTGATGATCGCAGTGATGGCACGCCGTGGAGCGTACCTGGAAGCTTCATCCGTCGCACCAAGTTGCATCGATAAATCTGCGTCCCCGACATCCAAGGAGTTGTATGTGTCGGCGTCGTTGTTGTCGTGGCCCCATCCGGAGTTCATTCCGGTGAATGGGGCTGAGGATTGGGTGTTGGGTAGTATGGTGTTCATGACAATGGCTGTCGATTGGAAGTTGTTTGTGCGGTGTCAGGTCGTTGGGCTAGTTAGAGCGTGTGATGCTTCCGGGTCACAGAACACGTTTCTGGGCAGCAAAGAGTCCGCGAGGAGAGCGCGCCTGCGACTGGTTTGCATATATATCAATTGCTCCCTCAGGTGGAGGCAATTCCGTCGCGGTGGAGGCAAGTCCGTTGCCGGTGGAGCCAATGGGACCCACCCAAGCTGTTTGCTAAAACTCTGGTCGAGTCTCGGGAAGTGTGTTCTGGATCGACTTTGCACCAATATCCCCGTCTCTTGGCTCAAAGAGAGCGATCAGATGAGAAGAAGCGGCTTCTAAGCGATCTGGCAGTATGATTGTTTGAGCAATTGATTGAGCTAGGAGACGGCACGGTGATGGCTGGAAGATAAGGCAAGAAGACTGCAATCTCGGCTGCAAGGAAGATACTGCATAAAACACAAGGCCGTGAAGCTCGCGTGGCTCGCCTCGTCGAAGGAATACCCCCAGACAGTCCAGATATGACTTGCGACGTCACTTCCGCACCCGGCTCGAGTGCGATGATAACCTTTTGCGCCGCACTGCCGCGGCCGCCTTTGAAACCCGCTGACAAACTCTGCAGTGAACCATGTCTCCATGTGCGTTGCTGATTCGTCTTTGTGTCGGGGAGACGGCTACGCGCTTGTGAAGAAGTGGGAATCTGCGGGATATCGATGTGATTTCGGAGGGCGGTCCTTTCGCCGACGCCGATCTTGGCTTGCTTGAGCAAGCTCCAAGATGCTCAATCATCGATCGATGCAGAGAGCCGATGCAGGCGTTGTGACAGCACCTCTTCGCCCTTGCTGGGCATCGGAAAAAGCGTCAGCATTGAGCAGTGGAAACGGTGCCAGCATCAGGTGTTGGATGTTGAGGGAATCTCCATTTCGAAGAAGACGGAGTTCAGCTGGGCTTCGGAGCGAACAGAACCCTGACAACAGTATCGACACTGTGTGCTGTATCATCGCAGAGGGCGAGTTCGTACTACTGTAGTCTTGCACCACGGCATTGAGCGGTACTGAGCGGCTGCTGTGTGGCCAATGATGACAATGGTAAGGGTACGACATCAGCCCCTATAGTACCGTATAGACGTGAGTGAATCCAGGAACGACTATACACCTAGCGGCCGCCCTATTCAGCCGTTGTGTATCGTTCGCTCGCGCCTGGAGCCGAACCATAACTCCCGGCTGGTCGGAAGCGCTACAGTTCGGCAGTCCTGCCACTCACACTGCTACTTGTGGAAACATGATACGGCACGGTCTCTGATACTCGTTGACAGTCTCTCATGGGGAGTGCAACACCCAGTCACTCCAACATCCAACATTACTCCAAACGTATGCAGACACTGATCACTTTCTACGTAACCACAGCCTTTATGTCAAACTGACGTTTGCGTTCGCCACACCCATGCAGCGCAGCACCACCACACTCCAGTCTCCACGTCAGATCGTTACTATAACGGTTGTAGTGACTGCCGACGAGGAGTCGACTCCGGACTGACCAATAGCAAAGGCTTGTGACACGGCGTCGGTCTCCATTCCGCCCAATGTCGGAGTCATCTCCAAGCCTTACGACATCCAATCCCTTGGTCGCCACCTACCTTGCGCGTAGATTCTTCGGCGATTTTTCTTTTAAGGTGGCATGTCGTCTCTCCTGCGATCGGATTCGACAAAGGCAGATCAGCTACCACATGCAGTCGCACGCACACGCGTATACCAGGGTAGCTCTCGCTGCGTGCATATGATCATTCTCATCCATACCGCAGAACACGTCACAATCCTCTCATCACTGCGTCTGAATTGTGATGGCCGGTTAAGCAACGAGGCTGTATCAGCCGCTTCGCTGATTGTCCAACTAATTTAGGTACATACATCCGACCAACAACCTCACCCACGCCACCCTCGTTGGCCACCTAATCTTTGAAGACCCCTGCACCCTGACCCATTGGAAAACCTCCCACCGAGCGCCCAGACACGTTGTTCTCCACAAACCGTGGCCCCCATCTGCTTGCCGTGTAGGCGGACCGGGGATTAGGTTCTTGTCGAGTGGACCTCAGGCCTGCCCCCTCCGACAGTCACAGAGTGATGCGATGGCTGTATATCCTTGTCGAAGGCAGCGTGCGGAACGTCATTCATTACACTGAGTTACTGAGTAGTTGAAGAAGGAAGCTTCAATGATATCTAGTCCACCCCCGAGCCGGCCTCGCTCCGCTACTTCCCCATCCACCACCATTCATTTCATTCCGCCGTCACAAACATGTCGCCAGCTAGACAGAACCCCAACAGAGATCAGGTCTCGGCTGAAAACGTGTCTACGCACGGCTCAGAGGTCAAGATCCGCAAACGTGTCCGTAAAGCGTGTGACCGATGCCGCATCAAAAAGACAAAGTGCGACGGGTCCAGCCCATGTCTGCGTTGCAAAACGGACAACGTGCTCTGCTGTGCAAAGTAAGAAGCAAAGTGTGCGGCTGTCCGGTCCGTGAGGCCGTCTTGCTTACATGACCACAGGACGTCCCACCGGATCAGACGCAGGAACTTTCCTCCCGGCTACACTGAGATGTTAGAAAGACAACACTCGCAGCTGGTGTCTTGCGTACAAGAATTGTACCAACGGGCGCGAAGGGCCGGATCCTGGGACGAGCCACTACCGGATGACGGGAATCGCTACCCATCCGTCCACGATATCCTGGCCGCACTCAATCTGCTGGAGCCGAAAGACGACGGCAGCAAAGAATTCGAGACGTTCAACGAGGTTGTCCGGCCCGTGCAGCCTGAGAGTGACTCCCCAGCTGCTATCAATGATGGACTCGCCAACGACCAGGATCACCTCACTAGTACCCCAGACCAGAGCAGGTCACCTTCACTGCCTCATGAAGACACTACTCCTTTCCCGCCAGGAACCCCCGTCATTGGACCGCTATCCAGCCTCTCGAGCAGGCCGCCATCATCCTCACAGCAAACCACGGAGTTTTCGCCCGGCCATCCAAAACAGACCATCGAGGACCACACCACCACCACCACGACACCACGCATGGCCTGGCAGCAAACCCTCGCAGAATACAACTCATCGCAGGCAAGGCTCTTCGCCACCTTGGCCACAAAACCCCTCAACGGAACGTTCTACAATAACACTCCCAACGTCTCACTCCATCAATACGGCGCGCCAACACCTTCGCTCTCCTTGGACTCGCAGACGATGTCGCAAGACTATACATCTTACCAACGACGGGCCATATCTGCCTCGTCGGACACTCTCCCTTTCTACCATGACTGGGCGAAAAATGGCATCATGGTTGATGATAGCGACTTTTCGACTGATTTCCGTCGGCTGAGTCAGCTTGATGTGGGCGTGGCTCACGTTGGGCAGGCTGGTCTTGACCCGGGGATGATGTAATGTTACTTCGGCAATATTTGCACACTTTTCGTCGTCTTGGATATAGACGGGCTTCGCTGCGATTGGGCTTTTCTTGGATACTTGCCGCCAGTATCACTTGGAGTTTTGCCGGTGACGTTACCACACCATGTTTTCTGGTGGCTTCTGGTCTCGATCTGCTCGCAAAACTTGTGATCCGAGCGAAATTTCGGTTTCGTTTCGACTCGGAGACTCTCTCTTTCACTGGAAAATATCTTCATCCTCAGCAGGTGGATGCGATGAAGTCCATTCAGCGCGCTACGCCTGACTGAGCATGCCCTTGAAGGTACCTGCAGCTCCGTGCCGAAACCTGCATGTGCAGAAATCTCTCCGCAATGATCATCTAGATACAACAATACTCAAACGACTTTCTTCCTTTGGACCTCACCGATTGGCAGGTTGTAACCCGACTCATACATCCCTGCTGCTAGAACCTGGACTCACTGAATTATCGGGGTCTCCTCAATAATCCTGCCAATCTAGCAATACGCTTATGCGAGCCACTGCATGCAGGCAGCCAATAATCACTGTGGCGTACCCAAAACGAGCCCCGCCAAGCGAATCCTCAGGCACGAGACCTCTACAACACATATGCAGCCTGTCTTCAACCGCTGCATAAAGCAGGTGGATGGCCCATGTTATTCAACTACCAGCCGTAGGTGCATCTCCAGACGCAACTGCTCGTATTCTGACCCGCTCTCTTGACAATGTTGTCGGCCACGTGCGTCCGTCGCCTACGATGGGAGCGTGGACAGTTGTTAAAAGACCAGACCTCGGCGCCAAAGACTTACCATCTCTCAACACAACCTCGCCATTATGTTCGGCACCAGACGACTCCTCTTTGCTACTGCGCTGACCTTCCACGCCACCGCTCTGCCTACTGCAGACCCCGACGAGGACGATTCCGCGTGTTGGACTTCCTCGAGCGATTACAAAACATCTTCCGAGCAATATGAAGAGTCATACTTCACGGAGTTCGTCACCGAGATCGAACACGTCTCGACGTCTACCGTTACCGATGTGTCGATGACGACTCTATGCGACGGAAAGGCCAGGCTCCTCGAGCCTTACAAGACCATCACAGTCACCTCGACTGAGACGGTGGAGTCGCCGACACCAACGGTCTTTCAACTCCCATACACAGAGCCCACGCCGACGTGCACCATTGCCGACTCCGCCTGTGCCGCTCTCACCTCTGCTCACCACTTGGGCCCCAAGTTTTGTTTTCTTACTAAGACTGTGCCTGACGTCCCGTGCACTTCCGACGCTTCTCAGTGGTGTTGGGTTTGGTACGACGCGCGATACGCTACGCTCTTGTACTGGCCTGTGCAAACTGTCTCTGGAGATTTCTGCGCGCAAAATGGCACTGTAATCGCCCAGCCGACAAGCCCTCCCGAACCTAACAAGGCCGTCGTCGACGGCATTACCATGACTAGCCCCACGAACTACATCAGTTTCGACAACATCTACGCGGACCGGACCAGCAAGGTCGGCTTCCGCCAAGCGCATCGACAATGCGGCGGCCCAGCCAAAGAGAACGTAGTGCTCCCAATTACACAGTCTTTCTACAGCGGCAACTACGACGGAGACCAGAGCTGGAGCTTCAACTTTGCAGATCTGAACACCGTGCCCGCCGAGGCTTACAGCAGACAGTCCAAGTGCGCGTATGAGCCCGAGTCTTGCACTGGAGCCATTGCTGTCCAGGCTGAGTACACGCCGATTATCAACATGGACTTGGACTTGGCGGACCTCAAGCCTGAGGAATGGAAGGCGGCTGGCTGTGGTGTGGCAGGCGGGCAGGCTTTTGGCATGCAACTGGTTGCTTTGGCGACTCCCGCGCCTACTGTGGTCAACAAGATGCTTATGAACTGAGACTGAGTTGGGGACAGATCTGGTGCAGTGGGACTGGAGACGGACGGCCTGCTTTGGTTTCCATACTTGTCACTTTCCATTTCCACTCTCTTTTCATTGGCTGACTGAGTGATGTTCGGTGAGTTTTTGTGACGAGAATCGCAGGCCTGCCATCAAGCCATTTGCTTGCAAGTTCATCCATCATTGTATGAAATGAGGGATCTGCAGATTCCCTCGCCGTCCTGCCAATTTAAGCGGAATTTTCGATTCTTGCCTATGCCGACTCATGAGTAAGCTCCACTGTGGTGTCATAAGCGCTAGAGAGTACATACAGACTCACAGGTGCAGGTACGAGGAACGATAGCTGTAGGCTCCCGCTCCAGACGCTTGCAATCGCTCAACTTGGTATGCTACGGTAGCACTAACAGACGATCATTTGCTTGCCCTGATGTATAAGGGCCGGCTGAAGGATTCGACCCCACTCATCATGGAAAGCCCAGCCGAGCTACAACAGCATGGGGTTAGTGCTGTATTCTAGCTGCATGTCTACTGCAAGCCATCCCGTATTCACAAGCGAAGCTGAAGTTCCGCTGCGGGAACTGGAGAAGAGTCTATCCGCCTGTTTGCGATTATAAGAAGACATGACCTACCATTTCGCTGACGGGCATGCTGTAACTCACCCTCATCCCACATCAACACGATGAACATCAATCGAGCCCTCGCTTTCTCCTCTCTCGCCGTGCTCGCTTCAAGCCTGCCTGCTGCAGAGCCAGGCGATGAGAACTCTGCGTGCTCATCCTCCTGGGTCTCTTACGACTCAGCGTGGACCGCATGGTATGACGAGGATCATCCCACTACCACGGTCCTCACCACAGAAGTCGGATATCCCGAGTTCGACTATAGCGTTCCATACACAACTCTCTGCGATGGATACCGTCGAGCCGTCACGAGCCGTGCGACTGTGCCAACCACGACGTATGATCCTCCCAAGACATTCTCTTTCCAGGAAAGCTACCCTGAACCAGAACCGACTTGCACCATCGCGGAGACTGCATGCACGGCCATAATCTCCTCCTACTCTTCCGCCAGCACCGCCTGGGCGAACGACGAAGCCTCGACCAGCCCGGGACAACCGCACTGCACTACGTACCGGCCTTGCGACAGCCCGGAATATCCCGGCGACGACTATTGCTTCCTCGAAGGCAACGTGAAAACCGTGTACTACTGGCCCGTAACCACACAATCGGGCGACTTCTGCACCTCCAGTGGCTTGACGGTTGTCCCGGAACCTACCAGCCCGCCAAACCCAAACACGGCGGTCATAGATGGCCAAACTTTCGTCAGCCCGACGAATTACGTCTCGCTCGGCCCCATGGAAGCCGTCCTCCACATCCGCAGGTATCGCGACGTGCCCAACTGCGGCGGAACCAGCTACAGTGGCGTCGTCGTCCCCGTCACCGGAGCGATGACTACCAAAGGCCTCGATGGCTCGAGGTCGAGCCTCAACTTCGAGGACCTCAACACGATGAAGTTCGAGGACTTCAAGGCGCAGCGGCGGTGCAAGAACAACCCTTGCACTGTTATCGAAGGGTTTTATACGCCGGAGCTGGCGCTGCCGACGGAGGTGTTGGATTTGCAGCCGCAGGAGTGGAAGGCTGCTGGGTGCCGGGGCACGGATGTTGGGTATGTATTTCTTGATGAAGAATTTGGGAGACGACGTGATGGGCATCGCTAACAAATTTCGCAGAACGTCGTACTATCATCCTCAGATGGTGCCTCTTGTCACGCCTGCGCCGGTTGCGAAGGGGAAGTTGCTTTAAGGGAGTTGAGGGATTGGTGAGAGTGGCTGGCGGCTGCGAGTTGGTTGAGTGGGAACTCGAAGCGATGTTTCCGAGAAAGCGATGCTCAATATCTGACGTCTTTGTTCTACCAGTCAACAGTTCGAACTCCACATCTCGATTTGCATCTGCTTACCGCCTTGTCGTACACACTTCGGAAACTATCACGGAATCGGTGTAGTAGTCCGTTGAAGCGTTTTCGACGGTTGATGTCCATGCTGCACGCAGGCAATGTGCGACACGGCTCTTAACAGGTTTTGCGAGTCCGATCGACTTCAAATTTCACGGTAGCTGTTATGAAATGGCTTGTGTTTGGATGTTATTAGTGAAGAGCTTTCGACTTTCCACAGGCTCGTTCTATGCTAGCTACTCGGCGGGTCCGCAAGTCCACAAGCGCACGCGTGGTCTTACAGTGGCATTATTTCCCACTCGACTTCCTTGCTCAAGCCTTAGCCTAGACCCTGCATGAATGCATGCGTGTCATGTACATCCGATGTCTGCGATTGGCCAAGCTAGTACTTCATTTGAGGTCTTATCGTCGAACATGTTTCTTGTCTGGAGTCCTCTCGTTGTTCGACGGAGAGCTACCGAATCTTTGTGCCTTGAACTCTGCTTCTTGCCCAGCTAGGAGTTCGAGCTGGCTCTGGTAGTCCCGCTCGGCTTCTTCGACGGTGAGGGTGCGGTCTGGCATGATGTCGGGCGTTTCTTCTAGTTCTTGATGGATGTCTTGCGGTTCGGTCGACTTTGTGACGTTGGCTTTCGGGTCCATGGTTAGTCGGTTATCGACGTCTGACGGTATTGGCGCAACAGGAAGAGGTGGTGATGATTGAGTGACAGGCGGTCTCAAGATCGACGAGTGCGAGTACTTCGATAACCTCAAGGTGCTTATTGATGAAATGATGAACGAAGAAACTCGCAGCCGTTCTTTGACGGGACATAAGTACGCGAGACTGCACGAGGCGCAGTACAAAGCATGGTTTTATGACTCGTCTCCTTATAGTATCAAGCGCTTGCATTGGTGTCGGTATGACTAAGGGCAGTCAATGCCGTTGTGAATAAGCTCGTATTTCTAGCGAATCAAATGACGCCTCAGCCACAGCTATCATAGCCGGAGAGTGAATCAGATGTTCGTCATCCCGACGAGACACTAGTGAGACCCACTCGAAGTCTATCAAACATGCATCGGAAAGGTAGAATTCGATGAGCCCGACCAGCTAGTCCAACAACCATCATCTGAAACGACCATATCACGACATCCCATCGAAATTCGCACATACCCCAAATCAGCATGGCCGGCCTCCTCTTCATCGCAGCCCCAGAAGCAACTCAAAAAAACATCAACGAAGCCCTTCTCAGCTTGCGAGATTGGGACCACTCGCGGCGTGATCTTGAGGTTTTCAAACTGGTGACCGACAAATCTGGCAAGCAAAACGACAAGGACGGGACTCCCATCCCTTTAGATCGCCTCCCAGAGAATGCTTGGACTGGTGCAGACCTCGAAGATATAGAAGCGTATTGCCTGCACCTCAAACAAGTCGACAATGACGAGCAGACAGGCGTCAATTTGTTCTTCGTGATCGATTCTGCTGGCACTCAAGAACAAGACTTGCATCCTGGCTAGCATGCCGGACAATTACTACGAGAACCCAGAAACTTTCCGGGAGAGATACGAGAAAGTCCACGTGCCTTGAGATGATCCATGTATCATCTGGTGCAATCTCAACGTTGCGAACATGAATTTTGAGGACTTTGTTGAGGAAGAGGAAGGGGATGAGCAGGGTTGTTTCACATATCAGAGCGTTTACGAAGGTGATGAGGAGCATCAGAAGGGATTGAAGAGGAGGGATAGGAAGTTCAGGGCATGGCGGCGGTTGGGGCATGTTTGATTGTTTCGCTGTTCGGATGAAACATGCAATTGAAGTACGTATTGAGTCGTACGTCTCTTTCAGCAAGCAAAAGACCCGATTCTGTTTCATTCACAAGGCTCTCCGCTTCCAGCCTGCCGTTCAAAGTGATCCTTTAGGCCATCGATAGCGAGCTCTAGGGACACTGGGGTCGTATCTGGCGCTCATCTGGACACTCCCCTCCACGTGGGTATCGCTACAACTGTACGGCGTCGTATCACGACTCACATGGTCGCCCCAAGTCCAATCGCTGATGAGATTCTCTCGCCGTGCAACCGACGGCAGAAGTCTCACTACCTCGTCAGGTATCGGCGACATATTGCTGCGAATGTCGTAATCCGTCGTCGCCTCATACTCTCCAACCTTAGTATACTCCGATCTCATCAGCACTCCACAGCTCGTTTCCTTCATCCTCCGCGCTTATAGGTTCTGACTGCACAGGCTCTGGCCGCAGAGGCACGAGACAGGAATCAAGGGCTTCCAATTCCTCCCCCATCGGAGGGTTGCCTTCTTGCCAGCAGATGTGAGAGATCGCCAGAGTTTCTGTCCGTATGAGCGCTTTCATCAAGACACGTTCGCTCTCGGCGAAGCCGGCTTCGATGTCGTTTTCATCGGCGAAATCGCTGACGTACCAGACAGCGTTCTTCTCGACCAGGTTTTCATCGATCATAACAAATGGATCGGTGTTGCCCGTCTCGGTTTCATGGGTGCGGATGTATGCATGCGATGCGTTCCGGTAATCTTGGGGTGCTTTGATGATCTTTAGGTGTAGCATCGGGTTGAGGTGGACTTTTGCTCCTGTCTCGAACGTTCGTTTGAGCTCATCGAGCTGGGTTGCGCTGAGGTTTGTGACGAGGAATGCCTTTAGTGTGTCGGCGGCTGGCTTCTCGGGTGGTATGATGCGGACCATGTTGTCGTTCGGGTGGAGTACTCATGATCGTACTCAAGAAAACGATAACCTGCTGATAACGAAGACAGAAGGGGATATCAGTGCAAATAAGTAATCATGAGCAAATGTACATGAATTCCAGTGACCTGTGTTCTGGACCATCGGAACCCTGATCGTCGCTAGCGGATCGTCACAGGCAGCCAAGTGGAGCTGTACCAATCTTTGTGGTAGCGTCAAAGGATCAACGACCCACAGCTCGTTAGAGTGGCCAATCGTCTTGCGTGGCGCTCTAGGCACCAGTATTCATCGTTTTGGCTTCCCCGTTAAATATTTCCTCCGCTGACTGGATGAATTTACGAGAACTTCTGTGTTCTGCGAATCAATCTAGAGGCCAAATCCTGTCGACATGGCGGTGCGAGCGTTGTTCAACTGTGGGCGTAAGAACTCGAAATCTCTACATAAGTATTCATTCCACTCTCGGCAGATCGCTTCCTTCTCATTCACACAGCGCAGACTAGCAGAACACCGAAGACTTGATTCATCATGACCAACGAGACGGAACATCCCCACATGCTCTCACCGAAAGAAGCTCTTGTGGCCGAGAGCCAACGCCAGCATGCCGTTGAGACTGAATACAAGCTGAGAGAGTTGGAAGTGCACGTGGAGAAGCAAAAGGAAGCTCTTGGCGACAGTCACTTCGACACATTGGAAGCCATGCACGACCTCAGTCTCGAGTATCAGTTCTCTCAGCAATGGGACAAAGCCGACAGCCTCCAACGAAAGATCATCGAGATCAGGACGACAACAGTAGGCGACACCCACCCGGACACTCTACGCAGCATGATCGATCTGGCGCCCATCATCGACCAGCGCGAAGGCGGTGACGCATTCGAGAAGTTCTCACTGGACCTCCTAGCCACTCGGGAGCGTGTCCTCGGACACTCACATCCCGACACCCTCGAGAGCGTCGAGCAGCTTGCAATCTGGTACGAACAAGAGAGGAAATGTGACAAGGCCCTGCCACTGTACGAACGGATCGAGACCACGCACTTCCACGCTCACGGTCTCGACCACCTCGAAACCATCGAAGCTTCATGCGGCATCGCTCGTATGTTGCTGATGCAGGGACGCTTGAGCGAAGCTCGGGACAAGCAATCTGCCACTTATCGGAGGAGTCTGGCGAGGTATGGTCCCGAGCACGATTCTACTCTTGCCAGTGCGGCGGACTTGGCTCGTATTGCGAGGGTGCAGGGAGACGTTCAAGAGGCTGCGAGGTTGGAACAGGCTCATGCGGATCTTTACGTCGAGAGGTTTGGGGAGGATTTCCATACTGGAGTGCTTAGACAGTTGGATTGATTTGATACGTAGTCGTGAAGATGGCTCATTGGACTACTCGTGTTTGAACAGATCAAAGCTTCCATCTTCACTTCGATGACTGCGCCACAGTCTGGGGAGACGCAGCCTTGTTTGTACTCATCGTGACACTTGGAAACCATGACTCGAACCTGTGAGCTCTAAACCGGAAATGGTGATAAGACACGGTTAGCGGCTGTGATCGTTGTGTCACGCACTAAGCCCTGACCAACGGGTCGCAGGGCCTATTATATGTTTATGTTGTTGCCTAATTGTCAAGTGAGATTTTCGACATCCCATCGTGTGCTACATATATGAGTTCTTGTTGAATTGCATTGCAGATAGTTGGTGTCACGCCCTTTAACGATGGATCTCTTCCGCTCCCCCACGTTCGACTCTCGAGTAAAGCAGCTCATCGACAAGCATCACATTCCTGGAATCGCTCTGGCAATCACTCAATATGACGAAATCGTTTCGGCAGCCTATGGTCTCGCTTCAGTCAAATATGCCCGATCGATGACCACCGACACACTGTTCGACATCGCATCGGCTTCAAAGTCTCTGACAGCGGCCTCGGTCGCCCTTTTTGTCGAGGACAACAACCATCCTGACGTCAAGTATGATGCACGGATGTCAGACTTGCTGCCTGGTGATTTTGAGATGCCGGGCGAAGATCACAATGGCGTTACTCTCGATGACTTGCTGGGTCACAGGACTGGCTTGGCTTCGTAAGTATAGCTCCAATTCTCTTCACGTCCATATGACTGACAACATCTTGCCAGCAACGACTATGCATTTCTTGGGCCAAATGCGAAACGCCCCGACGATGCGCGTTCAGTCACTAGGAAGATTCGTGACCTACTACTTCAGGCCCTGTTACGCACGGAGTACGTCTACTGCAACGCTATGTACACCGTCGCAAGCTATCTTGTTGAGCAAAGGAGCGGACTCTCTTTCTCCGAATACCTTCATCGACATTTTTTCCATCCACTGGAGATGACATCGACTTCCTTGCAGCCCAAAGAGGCACGAGCAAAGGGACTTGGAGACCGGATCTGCCAAGGACACTTGTGGGAAGACGATGAACAGGAATACATGGCATTTGACTTCCCAGACACTCCCGAAGGCCAAGGTGCTGGCTCCATCATCACCTCGGTAAATGATTACATCAAGTACGTCAAGGCTGTCATGGATCAGAGGCCTCCATTCACCGAACCAGTCTACAAAGGCATCATGAAGGAGAGAACCATCATGGGCCTGGAGACGGAGAAGCCGTACCCGTTCTCATCCCCGAGGATCTACGCCGCAGGGTGGCGGTTGCATTATTACCGCGGCTATCAGGTTGTTGCTCATCAGGGTGGGATTCCCGGTTGCAGTACCACACACTTGTTCTTGCCGGATCTCAAGTTTGGATGTGTCATCTTCGCTAACGCTGGAGGTGCTGATTCTGTCATATCAATTTTAGTGCATGAGTTGATCGACGAAGTGCTGAAAGTACCACAAGACCAGAGACTAGACTGGGAGCAGGTCGAGAAGACAATGTCCTACGAGGAAGAGATCACTGGACCTGCGACTGTCGCTCATGGCGAATCCCTCCCGTCTAGCAACCCAGGACAGCCCAGACCGCAGGAACGACCTCTGTCAAGCTACACAGGCGAGTATCGGCACCCAGGCTACGGCAGCATTGAAGTGAGAGTCAAAGAAGGCCAGCTCTTCGTCGATGCCAACGATCGCTCGCTGGCGGTCGAAATGAACTTTGAGTTCTTGCCTGAGGAAACGAAGTTTGTTGCCTACTTGAGCCGCCGGACTGAAGGCATATGCGACCGGGTTCCTGCAGGGCTTCGATTTGACGACAATGGGTGTTCTTGGCTTGGTATCGAGTTGGACGAGCCGAAGATCTTGGTATGGTTCGAGAGAGTTAGAGGGGAAGACTCTAGACAGCAATCGAGGACTTGAAAGCTCGGAACACATTGAATTAATATGTCAAACACCTCTTCTGTTGAGTCACCCATGCGAGTCTGAGCCTGCGGAGTGCATAGAGAGCCTGTTGTTGTGATGGTAATTCTTATAGGCGTGACTGTTCTGTCGAAGTTTTGAGAATATCCACTCAGCCTCACGAGCCCAATGGTCCCACCCCGATGCTCAGGAATATGCAAAACATGGTTCGAGGTCGATCAAATCCAGGGTTCGCAATTCCTTCGTCCAAACTCTCCGGCATCGTCAGCGAATGAAAGACCTTTGATGGGTAGCGTAACGGTCAGTCAGTGGAGCCTGGGCCAGGTGGCTGAGATGTCTCGTAAAGTCGACGAATAGGCATCGGCCGGCCGGACATGTCGAAACCTTCGCCTGTTCGTCCACTTTTACTCATTTTCGATCACAAGTCATAGCGTTCTTTACATCCTACACTTTCGTCAGATGAACCAACTACACCGCAACTTTCACAAAGGTTGGGTGATGACACCCTGATCGCCACCACACCTGCAATGTTGACAACAGAAGAATGCAATCAATACATCCAGGATGGCGCTGTCACCAAGCCCGATGCTGACATCTCCGGAATAGGCGTCATCCTCGCCTTCCTCATCAGTGCATATGCCTCCTTTGCCGTCGTGCTCGGCGCCTACATCTTCGGCATGGTCGAGTCAGATTTGTTGGCGCCAGCCGATGTCAGGATAATGCGCGTCCGATCGCGAATACACAACCATCCTCGACTACACCACCTGATGCAGCATGCCATTCTGGTCCTGAGCGACCAACAAATCGTTACGGGAGTCGCAATTATGGCTGCGGGATTTGTTGGTCTGCGAAGTGGCGAGACCAATGTCTACCATTATCAGATTGTGCTGTATCTTGCCTGGCTGGCGAGTTCGGTCCACCTCTCTGCTCTGACGTTCCTGCGGCCCTTCTTGGAGAGCCATCCGGCTGTGCGA
>Ga0265797_10005314_pt1 | contig 18863 bp, 16 predicted proteins | sample P2T30metagenome_FD_192433 | JGI IMG/M metagenome (GOLD analysis project Ga0265797, IMG submission 192433) | Plant litter microbial communities from East Loma Ridge, Irvine, California - P2 T30 | ecosystem: Environmental > Terrestrial > Plant litter > Unclassified | place: USA: California... | reverse complement strand
GTTCATCCGTCTTCTAGGGGATGGCGGACAGCCCTGCATCATCAAAGCCGACTCCCGCACAAGAGCCGCCATGTCAATCTTTCCTCGCCATCCGTACATTCATTCACCAGGAACACATGGCTTCACTACTCTACGCACGTATTGAAAGACGAGATTGCTGCCCTACAATGACGAACTTTCTAGACAACCATTCGACATGTGGGCGGCTTGTGCACAATTGTTAGTTTGAGGCACTTTGCCGTAACAGCGGCAGGAACCGGTAGGATCGACGACCCGTACCGCACCAGATCCGCGACCACACTCTTTTGCGGCGGCACTTCAGTCAAAATTACCGATTTGACCAGCTCATCCAAGGCAATGCCATCTGCCAAGCCATCTCACGGCTTCGGGCGATCCTCTAATCTACTTGTCTACTTACGGCAGTACAACCCCTACACGTCCAGGCTGATTGGCGTGCATCTACTGCCACAATTGCTGATCCAGACACTACCGAGTCGAGCCGTGCGTTAGTGCCCGCTACTGCCCCTGTCCTTTCCCAGTTGCGTTCCCTTGGAGCGATCAGAAGTAAATCATGTGTAGATCTTCAACCCAAAGCCTTCGGCGGCTGCCTGAGTACTTCGGGAGTATGCAGTCCCGGCGATGAGTTGTTCGAAGCTCCTTTCTTGAGTGGTTTTTTTTAGCTTCCGCTAGTGCTGCGGGCCTTGGACATGGCAGTGTGCTGGCGTACCATATCAGACATGTGAGTCGTGACTGACAATTTGAAGTCTCTTGGAACTTCTTGGGGCTGGTTGGAGATTGCCCATGAACATAGTTTCCAATGACTCGTCGTGACTCGGCTATCTGTACTGCACAGATGCAAAGCATGCTTGTGGGCACGATTTGATGACCCTGGATTCGATATGGTAGTATAGGTGAACCAGGACTCATCGCTGAGTCCATTCGAACTACCCGTCTTGCCCAAGTGTATCAAGGTGTGATCATACCTACCAGATTGTATGCCCATAATATGGCACAGCCCAACCATCTGTGACGACACAACAAGTTCAGCCGAATGTAGTCAAGGTAGAGTGGGCCTTCACTAGCAAGGACGACGATCCATGCAGCTGGGAGTTGTAAGCACCATCCACCTCGCGATCTTAGTCACTGTCATCTATACTGTCATCTTATGGGGTGAACCTCAGCCGTGGCTTATCCCAACAGCATGTGCGATGTGATCAGCGCCTCTAGTCAAGATTGAGCTCATCCATCACGGCCAAGTGACTCACTGTACTCGCTGGAAAGATGTATAAAGACCCTACAACCATCCACCCATTCAATCACCACCCAGCTTCATCCTCACTCCTCACTTCTCACTCTTCACCACTCAACTCCCAGTCTTTGTTTGTTTATCAACAACCAAATCACTTCCACTAAAGTAATCATGGTCGCCTTCCGCAACATCATCACCGCCGCTCTGGCTCTTGCTGCTCCTATCGCTGCTCAGACCACGCCTGCTCAGGTCGTTGAAAACATCCAGACGCTCTCGCAGAAGAGTCAGGCGCTCCAGGCTCCGGCTCAATCGATTACCATCCTCAACGGTCCCCTGATCGTCGTTGGTCTAGGACCCTTTCCTCAGATCATCACCGGATTTACTGACATTGTCACCACCGTTACTGTTGCCCTTGGCCAGATGCGAGGCATGCCTCCCGTCCCAGCTGGCGAGCAGAGTGATGCTATCTTTGACGCTTTCCGCGAAGTAAGTACATCTTCCAGCAATGCTGGATGAAAACAAGTACTAACGAAAGCTAGTTTGTGCGTGTTCACCAAGTACTATTGAACATACTCATCGGCAAGGCTGGGCTATTCCAGACCGTCCCTCTCATTGGCGCACCTGTTGCTGCTGTTCTCAGGCAGGTTGAGGCTGTCGTTGACGTGAGTTACCTCCTTCCCTTTTGCTTATCCACCCCATAACTGCTGCCTTACTTCGTGATTTGATCACTTTCTTACTAATACAATCTTTTAGACCGTTGCTTTTACGCTCATTGATAACGTTCAATCCCGTGCTACCGACCTCCAGGCCCAGGCCGCATCTCTTAGCGGTACCCTCAAGACTGCCATTGACAGCTACGACGGCCTTTCGGTTAGCCGCAAGCGCTCCATCGCTTTCCCCCGCCGCGCCATCGCCGAGGCCGTCGCCGTTGCCGCTTAAATTGCTCACAAGGGAAGGCAAGAGTAATTGATCGCTGAGGGATCTGCAAGGGAAAGGAGTTGTGAGGAGATGTATCGATGGATGTGTAGAGGTTGTAATTTGAGGGATAAACTTTGGGGCATGGTCAATTGCAATAAGGCTTCTGGGTTAGGGTGTCATTTTTCTCTCTCCTCTTAGTGTAGCCTAGCTTTCACACGAGGACAGCCAGCTCGCCCATCGCATATAGTCAACAATACTATGATTGAACCCAAACATCTTTTGTTTTCCCCAATCTGATGCTTCACATTCGTGACTACCAGAGTTTATCATTTTGATAAACGTGGGAAATTACCCCTTGGCATATTTTCTTACTGAGAGCTCTTTTCGAGCATGACCTTTTCCCCTCCCCTCGTCATGAAAATCACTACAACTTACCTCGAGCATATGTTTTTTGCCATCTGACCTACCTTCCAATCTGATATTCGACAGTATCCCTGCAATCATCTTCTCACGCGAGTTACCGAAACTCCTCTTCTGAGTTTCTTTCCGTTCCACATATCTCTTATAAAGTACCGGCGTCCCACTACCACAAGAAAGAAGTAGTCCATGCTACTCTATGTAAATGACAAGCAAGTTGCAAGCCTACCCAGGTTCCCCCCTCTCTCTTGTCCGTCTGTGACTTTTGCAGAATCCTACGACCATCCATCTTACCTCTTTCGTCATTCCACCATTCTGCCAGCCCCATTCATGCACCGAATGAGAAAAGAGAAGAAGGGAGATTTTTCAAATAAATAATTACGCTAAGGAAATACAAAAAACGTTCGCTTTCTAGGTATCGTTAAAATTACTCACTACCTCGTGAAGAGGTAAGAAAAATACAATTATCGTTACATCATCGATTTGTACGCTTACGGTATCAAACCAAAGTACAAGGTCTACGAAAATTTGTCACTTGAATCTGCAATTGCGCCCAGCCAAGCCCTGTCTGCCGGCCTGTCGTACCACATCTCACGTGCAAGTAATCCACCCACCTACTCAGCCGTCGGGGGCGCAAAACATCTTGTTTAGTTACTGCAGGGGCAATACAAAAAAAAAGGACCCATGCACATTGCCATTACTCATTACTCGTCCATTCATTCATCTAGCGGTCCCAAAAGCGGTACAACATCCTTGAACCTAATCGGTTTGAGCAAATACTCATCAAATCCACAAAGACTCGCTTCTCTCCTTGCTTTATCGCTACCCAGGCCCGTAAGCGCAAAAATGTACGCTCTAACAGGCCTTGACCCGCTGCCGTCATCGCTAACCTTGTCCACTCGCTTCTGCAGCTCATCTTCAATCCGCCGTATGTTGACCACGGCCTGGAACCCATCCATAATAGGCATACTAATGTCCATAAAGATGCAGTCGTAGGCCCCGCTGCCGCCGTCTTTTTCGGCGGCGGATTGGTATAGTTGGACTGCTTCGGCGCCGTTTGTGGCACTAGAGTACCGCACGTTGAGCCGCTTAGCAAAGGCGGATAGCATTTTGAGGTTAATGAGGTTGTCGTCTACGAGGAGGAGGTGGCGGAAGCGGCATGTTGAGGTTTGTGGAGCGGCAGCGGCTGGTGATTGAGTGGGCGGTATGCAGATATTTTGTATGCTTGTGGTGTGCTGAGGAGGGATGTTTGGGGTCGGACGTGATCGGATTGGGAGAACGATTTCTTCTTGGATTCTTGGGATTGTGCCCACGTTGGTATTGTTGCCTGCGATTGACGGTGGTGAGGTGGCTTCCTTTTCGGTGTCGTTTTTTATTAACAAGGGTGGTGATGGTATGAACGACGGCGACGATGGCGACATTTTCTTCCTGTTTGCTTCGTCTAGGGCTGAAATGAGCAAAGACTGTAGAGACTTGCCAGTGACTAAAATCGTCATATGTGTAGCTTTCCGAAAGCCAACTTTCTGTGCCACGATCTTGCTGAAACTGTCTAGTATTACCACCGCCTGTGGGGTTTCCTTGGATGTGTATCCAGAAATTAACATTTTCCAGTCGGGGACTGGTGATGTGCCAAGCGTATGCGCGTCAATAAGTAACACGTCTGCTGACGCTAGATCTGCTGATTGATTGGTAAATCTCATCCCAAATCGGTCCTCGCAGATGTTGCGGATCGAATGCTCCAGTACCTCTGGAGGAGATACCACACGCACAACAGAATCTTTTTTTGTCGTCCCATGTCGAGATATACTTAGTAGGCCAACAGTCTTCCCTCTCAACACGTCCTGGGGACTGGAATCGCTTTCGGCTCTGGACTGGCTTTGTTTTGGGAGGCCTTGGCTAGTCGGAATGTTGATTGTGATGCGGGTTCCCTTGCCCAGACTGCTGTCGACGGAGACTTTGCCTTGGAGCGATTCCACAATACTTTTGACCAAACTCAGTCCCAGACCAGTGCCTGGACTCAAGACATCTTCTTGTGTAAAGGGCGTAAACAAGTGATATTTGAGAAACTCTTCACTCATACCAACCCCTGTGTCGGCCACGGTCAACGATACATGTGGTGGGCCGCCGTCTATAGCCTCGAGATATCCCAATCTCACATCGATATAACCTTGTTTGGTATACTTTAATGCGTTGCTGATGACATTAAGCAAGATGCGCTTCCAAGCACCTTGTTCAATAGGTATCAACCAATCTCGGCCCTTTTCTATGTGTGTAGTAACGATTACAGGCTCGAGTAGTTTTGCTTCTGGTGACAGAGCCAGCGTGTCCTGACGCTCTTGTTCGAGTCCAGACGCAAGTCGCGAAGCATAGTCATGACCCAGCGAGACCGCCTCGAGGACTTGTTCCACCATGGATACCAAGTCGACAGGTACCACACTGGCACGAATATTCGTAGTAGAATGACTGGACGCGATCCCGCCCCTTTGCGCAGCGCCAGCGCGGCTGTTGACCTTGGAATATTCCAAAAGATGGTCAAATGTATCCAAGAGGGTAAAAGCGCATGACTCAATCATGGTGATCTCGGAGAGCAGTTCGGAATTCCTGGATGTATTCTCCTGTATGAGTTCGATACTGGCTAAAATACCATGCAACGGGCTTCGAAGCTCGTGACTAATAGAAGAGACGAAGTCTGACTTTGACTGGGTATTGGTTGAAGCTTCCAGACGAAATATCTCGGCCATGAGTGAGTTTCCAAAAGCTACTAATGAGTTAAGATCACTACTGTCCAGGGTTTTCCCGGTGTCAGATACCCAGGCTATGCATGTGGCGTAGCAAGATTCTCTTTGGTAATGCCACAAGGGTATAAACATTACGTATCGGGCCTTTGGTGTGTATTGGAAAAGATCGCTCCAGTTGTTGTGCTCACAAGTAGAATCTGTGCATGAGTCTTGTCCATCTTCACCCCCATGTGCAAACACGCCGTATTCATCTACGGCGAAAACATGCCCTCGGGTGTAAGTAGCCGTCAAGCGCTGTATCAGCGACTGACTTGGCCGACTGGCCGGCTGTTGTGCGGCTCCGTCGTCCTTCCGGTAGTAGGAAAGCGGGGTCGCTAACACATCTTCTTGACGTGAAGGCGGTGTATCAGCAAACAAAGAGCGCCCCAGGCCACTGCCGTGGATACCAGTTGGCACGACATCAAAAAACCCTAAGCCATTCAGATCCATAGCATGACCAATCTTGTCCGCGGCAATTGAGAACAGATTACCAATTTGAGTAGATAAGTCAGAACTGGCTCGTCCTGAGTAAGCGTCTTGTCGGGAAGCTGGGGTGGGAGATGGATCATCACTAGACGGTGGTGTAGTAGGGCCTGGGAGGGCTACTGGTATGGTATCTTCGGTCAAATCAGATGCGGGAGGGGAAATATGTGTAGCACTAGCGTCTGAATGAGGAGACCGGCAACTTAGTGACGACTACGAACGACGATGAGCGGTCGAAAAGAATGATGTATACTGATGACACTTACATTGGCCGGTTGATCAGATGCTACTATATCGGAGTCTTGCGAGCTAAGATCTCTTTGTGATGCTGCACCGAAGACGTCAAGATCGAATGGACCAGGCTCAACTGCCTTGCCATCGGTAGCGCCAGGCTTTGGAGTGGCTTGGGGCCTACCGGAGCCTACAAGATGGCGAAGACTATCCATCATCTTCTCTGATCGCGATTTGCCAGCTTCGATACGTTTCATATTAAGATAGGAACTGATGGCAGCGGCGACTTCGCGCAGGGCGGCCATTGCGACAGGATCCAAAAAGTCGCGTTCCTTGTCGTCGACGACACAGTAACTACCCAGTATGTGGCCAGAAACGGAGCTCAGCGGCACCTCTATGTAAGAGACCATGTGTGGGTAACCGGCCACGAATGGACGCGGTGCGAACATGGGCACCTGGCGGAAGTCTTTTATGAAAAAGTACGACTTATCGGCGACAATGTACGGGCTATCAGGCAAAGCCACTGGTCTGCCATGGAAAATGGACATGGTATACGGGCAAACGCCCCATTCGAGGGCGATATGCGAAGTACCTAGGAGGAGAGGATGTGTCGGATCTGGGCTCGCAAGAGACTGGTGTTTGGTCATCTCGGCGCATATATATTGGTTTCGATTATCGATGAGGGAGAGGAATGCGCGGTCGCAATCCAGTCTGTACACGCCATGCTGGACGAGCGCGTTGAGCGTAATGTCGGTGCTGGGGACGGGATTGGGCGGCGGGCCTCCTGCGATGTCGAAGGGGAACGAGGCAGCGGAGAGATATCTAGCGTAGCCAGTCAGCACTGCGGTGTAGGTATGTACGCACACTCCAGTCGTCTTACGCTGCGATTTCGTATGCGCGTACTCGTTCATGGTTATCGATCACCGCCGGGGACGGCGTGCACGCCGCGGGGTCCACAATGGGAAAACTCATTTGGCATACATTGAAAGCGCGTACCAGCTGGTTCCCAATCTAGGTGGAATTCCAGACTTTGGGCCTGCGATCTACCGGTACAACCTGGGGCGCAATATCCACGCATGTTTGCGAGAGAAGCGGATCTGGGGTGACGATCTCAACCCCCGTTGTGCCGGCTTAGCGTTAGCAGGCTGAGTCGCATCGCGGCTAGCTGCATAATGAAGCAGCCTCAGATTATCATAAGTCTAGAACACATCCGCCTGAGCCCGCAGGATTCAGACATGGCCCCTGCTGTTTTGATACGAATCTACAGAAGCACCGAATTACACCATTTACCCCAAGCTCGGTTCAAACTTCCTCACCCTCCCTCATGTATGTACAGAACTCACGTATGCGTCGCAGGCCTCTCTTAGCTTGATCTTCGTCCCAGGCTCTGTGGCGCTGTGCCCAGCATCATCCACAAAGTGCAACTTGCTCTCCGGCCACGCCTTGTGCAATTCCCATGCCGTGATTGGCGGACATACGACGTCGTATCTCCCCTGCACAATCGTTGTTGGAATATGTCTGATGCGATCTATGTTCTCCTTCTTCAGCAGGTGTCCGTCTGCCATGAAGCCGCCACTTATAAAGTAGTGAATCTCGAGTCTTGCATGTGCAAGCAAATAAGCCGGCTCCTTGAGTTTCTGAGCAACGTTGGGATCGGGGCGGAGCATGCTTATCGAGAGTTCCCATGTATTCCATGCTGTGGCCGCCGGGTGGCTGACTGAAGGTTCTGGGGACATGAGGCGTTTATGGTAGTTGGCAATATGGTCGGACCGCTCCTCTTCCGGCAGGAAGTTGATAAAGTCATCCCAACGGTCGGGAAAAAGCATTGAGGCACCACCCGGATAATTCGTCCACTTCAGCTCAAGGTTCCGTACAGTGAAGATGCCACGCAGAACCATGCTGCCCACACTTTCGGGGTGGGTTTGCGCATAGGCGAGGGAAAGGGTGGAGCCCCAGGAGCCACCAAAGACCATGTGCCACCTGGGAATATCGAGATGTTTCCGCAGCGCTTCAATATCAGACACAAGATGCCAGGTCGTGTTGTTGGTTGTCTCGGCGTTAGGGCGAGATTGTCCACAACCTCGCTGGTCGAGCAGAATCACTCTATATTCCAAAGGGTCGAAATAAGCCGTGTTGGCTTTGGAAACATTGCCGCCCGGACCGCCGTGAAGGTAGATTACTGCCCAGGTTCAGACCGTGGCAACAAAAAACAGATGGAGAAAACGCTATGCTTACCCGGCTTCCCATCTTTTTTGCCATACTGCTGATAGTGCAACTCATGCACATCATCAACGCGCAGCCAGTCTATGCTCCATGCATCCTCATGCTGATAGCCGGCGATCAGCTCTGTTTGAGGCATTGATTTTCTATTTGATGGCTGAGCAATTACTTGACGTGGGGTTCAAGAAATCAGGGGCCAAGGCAGATATTTTGTTGTCGTGGTTGTAGCTCAAGTAGTCATGATAGGGAGTCAGACTGCATCTAGATGCCACTACCCCGCTATTAGTATAGTGGGTCATGCTGGATGGAGAACACCTTCCCATCTTAGCTCTCCCAACGACTGCACTATTTCCAGAGTCAGGTAATCGGCGATGAGGTGAGCCTTACAATGAGTCACGCGTTTTAATTAGGTGAGTATGGCTATAATACTCCTACTAATAATACAACACACTCTGAAGCGACAGCCATCGGCCTAGAGAGCTATGATAACTATAGCGAGGCCGGAACTAGAACTTGAAGCCGCCCGACCTGGTACTGAACAAACCGTTGGGATCAACACTCTCCTGCAATGCCTTGAACTTTGCATAGTCCCTGTAGCTTTGCAAGACTGGCTGATCCCACATGGCATCATTCAAGAAGAGTGGCATATACAAATTCTGGGACATACCAGCCTCATCCAGCCATTGAGGTACAACCTCATCCAACCAAGCTGTGATCTTCTTAGCGATTCCGTACGCTAACTCATCGTCCGTTGCCAAGTTCCAGGCCCCTTGATAGATGAGGACGATGCGGTCGGGGTCCGAGGAGGTGAGACCCATGGCGTTGCCGCCTTTAGTTGCCGAGACCTTACCAAAAATGGATGGTAGTGGCTGAAAATCAACGCTGAACTGAATGGCGCGAACAAGAGGTGGTATGCTGAGCAACGGACCCGCAAGTTCAGCCATATTGTCACGGATCTCCTTATACATTTGGGGACGAGATGGAATGTAGGGGATGGTGTAGGTCTGTGTGGCTTTAGTAGGTCGTATCAGGCATGTGGTACGGGAATTCTTACGCGAAAGAATGACCGAGCATTCAAGAGACGGACCGGTTCGCCGTTTGCTTTCAACTGTGGAAAGTTAGCTCGTGGACAAGACAATGTGGCTGGAGAGTAAACTTACTAGCTCAGAATACTTTTGGGTCTTGGGCACACAAGCAAGGTTGAGAACCTTGAAAAAGTCCGCAAACGGGCCGGATGTAGGGGGTGTGGGGTTGTCGTAAAAGTAAAAGATGATTTTTGTCGTGATACCGGCAGCAAGGACGAGATCTGAAAAGATGATGGCGGCCTTCGGATCTTCGGCGCCATGACCTACAAAGTTATGTAGAGCAGCATACAACTCATCGTCCTTGGTAGCATCATAGGTGCAGGAGCCGCCCCATATATCGCCCATATGGTGAACCTTTGCTTTGAACTGTGTTACAATGCCGAATTGTCCCCCTGATCCACGCATCGCTTGCGCAAGATCAGGATGTGTGGCGGCATTGACATTTACCACAGAGCCATTAGCCATGACTGTCTCCCACTCGATGATGTTCTAGTACATGTCAGTATACGACGATGTCAGATGCCAAGTAGCCACTAACATCAGCGGCAAGCCCTTCCTGAGCACTGAGAAATGAAAGGCCTCCTCCTAGTAATAGTCCACCAACCCCGACAAGGCCTATATTGACTTAGTTGGGTCCGTGAGTAATTAGTGCAGAAACAGTCGTACCGAGCCTTCCGCCAGCAATGGCCACCCCACTCTTTTCGAGATCGCCAATGACATCGTTCCATTCTCCGCCCGGCCTGACATAGGCAACATCCTCTTCCGAGTCATAGGTCGCCCCTACCAAGTCGGTCATTGCAATCAGAACACCGTCTTGAACGGTAGCGTGCCCATTGTTAGGATCGTGGCCTCCACTGCGTGTAGCAAACTGGACGCTTGGATACTTGTTCAAGATCTTGATGGCAATTGAAACATCCTGGGCGGAGTTTGGTTGAACAATGCATGCAGGATCAACCTCACGGAGATTTGTAGCCCAGTATTGTTGTGTCTCGTATGTATACTCTACCGTGAGGAGACCTGGAGTGAGGACTTTGCCGGGAAGGGCATTGTTAATCTCAGTACAGGCTTTGGTGGTTGCATCGGATGGGATACCAAGAGCAAATTGAATGCGTAACAGCAACGTTACAAACGTAAGGGAAGCAAATTTCGCCATGATGACCAAAGGGAACAAGGAATGGGCAAAAGTGCCAATGCCGGTAACAGAACTCGCTTGGGACTTTCTGCTGAAACATATAGGGACGTGTAGAGAGCATTTTATACTCGTCTTTGATCATGTTCCCGCCTTGGATCGTGAGGTGGTCGTCTTCGGGCCGTATTGCTATCGCCCTGGTGGCTTTTTACCAAGCAGCTGAAAGGGCCTTGGGCACATAATGTCGCGTAGAATACGAAAACGTTTGTCCAATAAAGTTTTTCAACTGCGGGCGGGCCGGTTCGTGAGCGTGTGCTTGCAAGGCTTAGCGATGCGAGTGCGTTTTTTAGGGAAATCAATGCATATTGAAGGTTCTTCTAGACACATCGCTTCCTAGAGTGGGTGTATAACCTGCATGAAAGTGGGTGTACGTTCCACAAATGGAAGAATGCTGATTCAAAGATTCAGTTCTTGTATAAGTCCTCGTATAGTGTCATAACTACCGGAACTCCGAGGACCCATGGATCCCGCCGCCGTTTGAATCCCTTGGGCAATTGTTTTCTTGTTGTTGCCTTGACTGTTGCGCATAGATTGATAGACCAGCTGACTCTCTGTTCAGATTTATCTTTTGTTTGCTGTAGAATAAGAATCGTAGAGCACCCGAAAAAGTGATGGAGAAGTGATAATATCATGACGATGGTCCTCACACAGGAGGTGGCATGATAAACTGGACACTTTCCTCGCGTGTTCGCCCTAATCTGTCAAGCTTTTTACAACACTCCGTGCTCGTGAGCATTTGAAAACACTGATGGTGGGTCACGGATCAGGGGAAGAACTCTCTTTGTGGGTATTACTTTTCTAGTGATCGGCGAGCCATGCACGGTCGTACCAATATAGGTGTGTGGTGTGATTAGACGAGAAGACATGAAGCCGGATATGAGCGGCAGCAATATAGCAACGATGACGAAGTGCTGTGGGAAGAGCTGACATGGTGGGTGGTAAAGTGGCGTCCAAGGAAATAGTGTCGGAAGTATCGGTCGTTTCGCGTCAGGAATTCGGTTAGCGCGGACCGGCTGGTTGCCCCTTCCGCTGCATCAGAACCCAGGTAAACAAACATTGGACGAGAGCCTTACCGACGACGCCGCCGCCCACGACGCCAAATACCACGATGGAGTCGTATAATCTCAAGACAGCATCGACCTACATCAACAACTTACTGCTGGCGCGGGGATTGTTGCGCAATGGCAAGCCCATTGAGTTTGCGCACCCGTCAAGGGGCGAAGGAGGGAAAGAAGCCACCATGGCTCAGATTATCAACCTGGTTCACGACCTAATACTGAAGCGCGATGTATGCCTATGAAAATTCTTTCGAAGACACGCCCCTAACGAGTGCATAGCGCGACCACGAGTACCGTGAATCCGTTGCCGAAACGATGCGAAGCCTCCGCTCGGAATCGACGCGCCAAACAGCTGCTCTGGAAAAGCAGCACAACCGCAATGCAGACCTCTCGCGCCAATTGTCGCTCGCCCAGGCGCAAGAACAATCGGCGCGTAAAGCCTTGCACACAGCCGAGTCATCAGCGCGAAAGTTGCGCGCAGAGATGCAGCGACTGAAGACGACGGTGGATCAAGTACGGACGAGTTGCACAAACGACGTGCGAAAGCGCGACAGAGAGATCTCTAGGCTCAAGAGTCACCTTACAAGCCAGCAGCGGGGCAACAAGACGGGCCTGGTCGGTGCGAGCATCACAATCAATCCCGGCAGCATGGGCCTGGCCGGATCTACCAGCACTGTGCGCGACGATGTGCCAAATGTCGACGACCCTGAATACAGTCTGAAACAGGAGACAACCGAGTTCTTGACCCATCTGAGCCAGAGCTTGAGCGACGAGAACGACAACTTGATCGGCCTCGTACGGAGCACACTTCTGACACTAAGGGAACTTCAGGGCATGTCAGAGCAGAATGTAAAGAATGACGTAGAAGACACATCGGTTCTGGACGAAGATGACGAGGGCGCACGACAGGGCATGCTACACGCACTGCCCACCAACTACGACACCCTAGCCGATGATATGGACACAGTCCTAGAAAATCTAAAAAATCTACTCACCAACCCGAACTTTGTGTCAGTGGAGGAAGTCGAGATGCGCGAAGAGGAGATACACAGGCTCCGGGCCGGCTGGGAGAAGATGGAAGCTCGTTTACGCGAATCTTTTATCCTAATGGACTCTTGGAGGAAGCGCATGACCAATGGCGACACCATCAACCTCGAGGAGCTCAGGATGGGTTTCGGTCTTGGCGATGAATTAGAAGCGGCCAATAATGAAGACATTTCAATCATTAACGAGGACGAGGAAGGAGAGGAAGAAGCGGACGATGTCGCCAGCTCAGTCTTCGACGAAGATGTGGATAATGCAGGCGAGCAAAGAGAGCAACAAGATGCAGAACGCCTTCTTTCACCCGAAGTCGTTGAAGCTCCGCAAAGGACCAAGAGACCCGACATGTTCAAGATCAAGCTCCAGCCCACTCAGCCAGCGCTTGGGGAAACCAGCGGCAACAGGTCACCCAGCCGATCGCCTCGCAAGGTGGCCTTTTCACCATCCATACCCAATACACCCTCTCAAGCCGAAAACGAGAATGCAGATACCTCTGGGATCGACCTAGTTGGTGCGGAGAAGCCTAGTCGCCCAAGTTCTGCAGCCAAGCCACCACATTCTCCAGAACGAGCATCAAGACAAGCAAGTCGAGATGGTCGCACACCACGTCATGTAAGTCATGACAATTTCGCTGATCTGACTGTTCACCTGGCCGGCAAAGTCCCCTTTCCTTCGTCCTCCACTTCCCTTGCATCACAAGCACCAAAAGCACCCCTTCTACCAATTTCCAAAACTGATAATCCTCATCAGACCAAGAAACGCCTCTCGAGTCCACACGCCCACCCCGATGAGCCATCACCCAAGTCAAATGTCAAAGACAAGCTACACGAAGCTGCAGAAGCAGCCGCCGTGTCTGAGAGCCAAAAATTCACCAGCCCACCCGCAGAGATGGACGGCAGTGTAGAATTTTCTCAAGAGGTAAACACAAAGCGCGCCACTAGATCTCCCGTCAAGACAAGGATTGGTGGCAGACCAAAGAGGAGAAAGAGCACGTTGACGGCAGAGGAGTTGGCTAACCTATTGGGTTGCTGAGTCGGAAAGCTCCGGACAGGATACTTACATGTACGATGTCCACGATGCTAGGTTATGGTGGCGTTGAACCACTCGAAGCTGCATGTACTATCAAGTGGCTTCACGTCAAAATGCGAGTGCGGGCCTTGCATAATCGTGTGTTGAGAAGCTAATAGTGGAGTGGCTGTCTGCGTGACCACTACTTGATCTTATTGGGCAAGCCTCCGGCGACAGTGCATCTGTAGCGTTCATGTCCTGGGTACGGCGCGTAGGCTTCGAGATGGATCTCGCTCTTTCCAGTCTAGCCTTGCGAGGCATACCGGTACATGTGGGTCGGAAACTGTCCGATTGATGTGCGCCATGGGATGTCGAGGTTGACAAGACGCAAAAACAAGGCCATATTCTCGCCGAGTCTATTCCAGGTTGAAGCAAGAGGCTTCGAAGAGCACAACAGCAACACAGCATGTACCCTGCTTCTTGTGCGCCCGAGGGCTTCATTCATACCCGATGGACAATGACGTACCCGATGTGTAAACCCTGTCATCGAGCGATACAGCTCGCACGTTCCCAGCCTTCATTTTGCGTACCTGGCATCGAAGCGCCGTGCCTCAGCCGCACCGAAGTGCCAGACATACCCATCGTCCTTATTCTGTCAGTTGACAATGCATCTTGTCGACGCTCGTGGGGCTGCATGCATGTCCGCCCTGCATGCCATTACGATATACCTACGTTTCCTTCCATATAGCGGACGTTGTGGCCGCAGTGTGGCCGGACATGTCGCTCATATTGCCTCCAGGTGAGGTTGGTTGATAGGTGTTGTGGTTGGATGGCGCTGCAAGCCACTGAGTTTATTAGCCGCCCATTGTCCTCTTTGGGGCATTTGGTGACGAGTAAACTGGGCTCGGAATGCTGGGATTGGCTAGGGCGGGAGATGTGGGTACAGAATGGCTGTAAATAGGACTACAAGTGGCAGGGAGGATAGCTGCAGGTTGATCAAGGTAGCAGCCTTGATAAGCAAATTTCTCTGCATCCGTCGTCAGCCTTCAAGCCTAAGTTCCCCCGTCGAGCATGCAGTGTGACAGAAACCGATCTGCACCTCGCACATCCCGACATCACATGGCTCACCTCGTCGTTGCTTCTGATTGGATGTGTGTTTTCACTTCAGGCCCGTGCTCTACATGACGACCCACACATGTATTCCCCGCCCCCGCCGACGAATCAGCGGCCAGAAGCAAGACGCCCGGCTACACACGACGAGTGGTGCACCACTCCCGCATCACCGTCAAGCGCTCGCCGTACATTCGATAGACTGCTCCCCACACCCGCTACCAGCTTACACCCTGCCAAAATGGCGTGTGTGCAATCAATCGCTACCGGGCGCAGCGACGTCTGCTCCACTGTTGGCGTAGCGCAATATGCCTCTTTGCTAACCCCTCGCTAATGCCCAATTGTCGCCCAGCAGTCGTGCAATGCAGTGCCTGTAGATAAGTAGGCCTGTGGCCGCTCAACCCTCTTCTTTTTTTCTTCAGCAAGTGTGTCAAGTTCAGAGCTGTTGTGTTCGTTTTTTGTCTATTCTTTTTCACCCTCCCCCTTCTTCTCCTCTTTCCTCTCCAGGCCTGGTGCCATCTAATTATCACTACTCTACCGACAACCCTATACCCACCCTTTTGACAGTAATTCACTTCCTCGTGGCCGGTCCACTTCACGTAATACGCAGCTCTACTTGCTCGAAACGAACATTCACACCAAACGACAACGCAAACTCGCAACCCTTTTACGAAACTTTCAACACACACAGCTTCTTCAGCAATCTCGACGTCTATCCATTAGCTTGGCATTGGACAAATTCGAAAGAAAACGATACATCATAATACCAACTTTTACAACAGAAAGAATAACTTCACAATGGCCGCTATCCAGCTCAACTTCACTCTCCGCACTTCCTCCAACTGCAAGACCGTGCACTTGCTAGGCTCATGGGACAACTACCAGGGACAGCTCCCACTTTCCAAGGACCCCAAGAAGTCCGGAGGCTGGGTCGGATGCTTCAAGTTCCAAGGACAGACTTTGAAGCAGGGACAGCGATACTGGTACTATGTATGTTACTATCGTAACTATTTGGCGAAGCTATAGATTCTAATAAGGACATAGTACATCATCGACGGCTACCACGTCTCGCACGACCCCGCCAAGGACCACACCACCGAGCCCACCACCGGTCGCAAGCTAAACATCATTGACATCCCCGCCGCCAAGTCGAGCTCAAAGACAACCAGCTCCAGCTCAGACCGCAAGTCGCGCCGTGTCTCGACCGCCAGCATCCCCAAGGGCCGTGGCCTCAGTCCCGAGCGCATCGTCGCCCCCAAGCCCCAGCGCCCGCACGAGACCCGCCAAGTCATCAACACGCAGTACGACAAGACCACCCTCGAGGCGCTCAACGCCCGCTTCGCCAAGCAGACAATCGAAGAGTCGTCCGACGATTCCGAATACGACTCGGACGAGAGCTCAGACGTCCCATCGCTCACCAGCCGCTCCACAAACAGCTCTAGCCCGTCCAGTGTGAGCTCTGGTAGCTCATGCTGCACGTGCGAACGCTACGGCATCACCCGCGCTGGTGACCGTGTCAAGCTTGACTGCGGCGGTGCGCGATGCGGATACTCTGACGACTCTTCCGACTGCTCTTCCGAGGACGAGTACGTGTACGAGGAGAAGACCACCCGCCGCCAGGGTGTCGTCATTCGCTCTTAAGTGCCTTTTCTTGGACAACAACGACAAAACTTCCTGGATAAAACCATTGCCGACGTCGTCATCGACACTCACACATACTCACGCACACCTTTTCGCTTCTGTGCAGTGACCCACAACGACGGCGCGACCTCCTTCAAGACCATCTTTCTTCTGTGCATATTATGATTACGAATCTTCTTCTTCTTTCCACCTTTTGGCCCATTCAACCACAATCCACTCTTTGGATCCCTCTTATTTAACGACGACAAATCGGGTTTATTTATTGCTGCTGGTATATCAGGAAATCTGTCAACGAGTTTTCTTTTAAGGTTTATTTTCCTTGGTCTCCCCCTTCCTGGGGAGAATAATGAATAGCGGGGCATTTGCGACGGAAAAAAAGATGGCTTCTCAAGAGCCATTCTTTTTGTTACTGCAGTGGGAGAGGACATCATGACGCTTTCACTCGATGTTTTTCCCCCACTTGTGCTTCAATGCACGCTTCATGTAGAGAATTATCTAGTCAATTCTATGAATTCGCATGGGCTCGTGCTAAGGAAAACCTTTGTTTTGCTGCTTCTTTCTGTGCTTTGGGTGTTGTGATTGACTTACTAGCTGGCTGGCTAATCGCAATTGCCGGTGGGATGAGATGTTGCCGGTCACCTAACCTACCCAGGCGATTCATGCATCACTTTCCTTGCTAGCATTTCATTCAGCTTTTGCATTCTGATCTTCCTGATCTTTCATGCCCACAAAAACCTGATTTCCATCACCTCGCTACCATGTGGCCCCTGGTGGTCTATGAGAGGTTGTGGGATGGTGAGCCGTAAGGCTCCTGCCTGATAAGCTCTTGACCGGCTGTGATTACTGCGCAGAACTGCAGCTTGGTTGCGCCTGCAGATTCAGCTAGTTGCATACCCCTCTTTTGAGCTCCTCGTGGGCTTGTGCAGCTTCATTTCTTTTCATTTATTGTCCCGTATTCCATGGTTCTTGCTTTGTACTTCACACTATTCCAATAACTGTCTGCCGTTCTTATGGAGGCCACCGGGACGGGGGGCGACCTCAACTGCGATATTTGTCCGTTGATACATGTTTCATTTCCTCGTACGGATAATCGTTGGGTTGACAATCGTGAATTGTTCCATGAACCCTGCCTCCGATGCGACGCCAAAGACTTAAATACTCGGTTGAAATTATGTACAACATGCGCACATCTTCGTATCTAGCATCTATTTAACTACTACGAGAGTTCTTGGCAAATAACCTCCAAACTCGCCAAAAAAATCAGAGCAGTGCGAGTTTTGCCGCTTCATGATATTGTCCAAGAAGAAACCGCCAGGGGATCAGGAAAGTTAGATTAGCAAAGGAGGCAGATTTACTCTGCGTTGGGGTCCACCTACCATGACTGACTCACAGTCAATCTCGGTGTCGCCGAGTAGACGGTCATACGATCTATACGCCACTAAGACTGAGAAGAATACAAGACACTGCTCTGCATATATCGACTGGTACTGGTTACGGTATCAGGTTCTATTATTACTATTCCCCAAGGAGGAGCAGGCGATGATACAAGAATCGCTCGTATATCAACCGCTCTGTGACGTTCGCGTAGTTGACGTTGGCCAAGGCTGTATTGTCCGTCTACCTAAAGATGCCCGCTATATTGCACTATCAAACATATGGGTAACAGATTCTGCCGATCATTTCCCGACATTATGCTCCAAAATTGATCGACTCTCGCTTCCTGGTAGCCTGAAGAAGACCAATTTACCACTCATGATTATGAATGCTATCACAGTATGTAAAGAACTGGAATGCCGATATCTGTGGGTCGACCGTTTTTGCATCATTCAAGATGAGGTGGACGCGAATTCAACCCAGTTGAAGCAGATGGCGAGTCTGTATCATCATGCGATCTTCATAATCGTTGCAGCAACAGGCTATAGCGCTACATACGGTCTATCTGGTGTCAACCGTGCAAGAGATAAGCAGGAATACATAAAGCTACAAGGCGGACTTGAAATCGTCGAATCTGTACCGAATCTTAACACCGCCCTGTCCAGTTCTAAGTGGAACGAGCGGGGATGGACTTACCAAGAACATGTCTCATGACTGGACCTGTTATTTTTCACCAAATATGAAATCTACGTCGAGCGAAGGTCACAAGACAGTGTATTTCAAAGAATATGGTACTGGTGCAGTACGGTCCACAGTAATATGACGAGCACAAACTTAGCTATTGGCGGCCCATGTGTAACCGACCCCACTGACTACAGTCTTATGTTAAAGCCTCTTGTATCAATAGGGCTCGCATGGGCCAATGGCTGTATACGCTCTACACCGACAGAGTACCTCAAGTCCGACTGTCCTGCAAAAGACTATGTCAATCGGTTTGAGCAACGATGGACCTACGGAGCAGCCACGTTTTGGCAGGAGGCTTTACAGGAGTACGACGAAAGG
>Ga0265797_10005313_pt1 | contig 18866 bp, 12 predicted proteins | sample P2T30metagenome_FD_192433 | JGI IMG/M metagenome (GOLD analysis project Ga0265797, IMG submission 192433) | Plant litter microbial communities from East Loma Ridge, Irvine, California - P2 T30 | ecosystem: Environmental > Terrestrial > Plant litter > Unclassified | place: USA: California... | reverse complement strand
AGGGCCGCGAGCACTTCTCGCCGCTGATGTTGGTTCAACAGGGCGAGTTGGGCGAACAGCTTGGCGAACCTGGGCGCTTTCATGATCCATTCCCTATCGAATACGACAGGGGTTGGACCTTGAATCAACTCAGCAGTTCAATCCTCGTCCACAGCTAACGATGACAGCGCCGCTCATTTAGGCGAACACTGCGGCAGCGCAGCGCGGGTCGCCAGCAGCGACTTGCTGTCATCCGGCGACGGCGTGTTGTCGGTGAACTTGCAGCCATACTGCGGATCGGCCACCACCGCCGGCGTGAGGACGTCGTCGCCCTCCGGCTTGACGCCTTGCTGCTCCCACTTGACCATGGCCTCGAACGCCGACACCTGCTCGGCGATCGTGAAGTCGCAGTGGGCGATGCCGCGCACCGCGCGCTGCACCAGCAGGTTCGAGGTGCCGGTCGCATCGGCGCGGCGCTTGTAGATCTGCTCCATCCTGAACGGCACGTACAGGTCGCCCAGCGTGTGGATGGTTACCACTGGCACCTTGATCTGCGCATTGGTCTTGGGCACCCAGCGCAGGCCGTCGCGGCGCAGGCGATTCGCATCCGGCGTGGCCTGCACGCGGAAAATCGACGCGTTGTAGCCGATCTCTTCATTGCTGAGCGCGGGATCGGCATCGAGCTGGTAGACGATGCCGGTGGTGCTGACGACGTCGTCGTTCAGGATGCCCAGCATCTTGCCGTCGCGCCCGAAGGTGCCCCAGACGGTGGCCTGCATCGGGCCCGCATACGCGTAGTCCCACATCGGACGCGGCCCGCCGCTCAGGTTTTCAACGATGCGCTTCAAACGCATGCCGCGCTCGCTCGGCACTGCCGGCGCCGTCGGCGTGGCGCCGCCCGGGAAGCTGCTGAACATGGCGGCCTGCACCTGCGGCCCCAGCGTGGCCCAGTTGCGCACCGGCCATTCGGTGGCCGGCGTGCCGGCTTCCTGCATTGCCGCAGCCTGGTAGGCGGCGAAGTAATCGTACAGCTCGGTGTCGCCGAGCACCCCGCACATCGGCACCGCGCCCTGGTAGCGCATCTTGTTGTTGGCCGTGGCGATGTTTTCCTCGTCGACGGCGGCGGCGGTGACGTGCCCGCCCATCGAGGTGCCGATGATGTAGGTCTTGCTCGGGGCGCTCACGGTGCGGCCGTTGCGGCGGGCGATGTCGCCGAATGCCAGCGCCAGTGCGTTGGTGTCCTCGACGCCGGCGCGCACGTCGTAGTAATTGGTGCTGTAGCTCGACGCTGCCCAGCCGTAGCCCTGGCTCAGCAGATGGCGGCGGATGGCCGGTGGCGACACCGACAGGTTGGGCCCGGTGCCGGCGTAGCCGTGCGCATACATGACCAGCATGCCGTTCCAGTTCTTCGGCACCTCGACCTGGTAGCCGGCCTTGCCCAGCACACCCCACCAGCGGTCGCTGTCAGGGGCGCCAGAGAGCGCTTCGAAAGGCAGGGTCGATTCGACCACGGCGTAGACGCGGCTGTCTTGTGGGCGCGCCATCTCGGGCTGGGCCTGTACCGGCGGCGCAGGTTCAGGCGGCGGCAGTGGCAGCGGATCGTCGTCGCTGCTGCCGCAGGCCGACAGGGCGAGGGCGGCCAGCAAAGGAAAGACCAGGACGGTGCGCTTGCTGAAAGCTGGGTTCATTTAACGTCTCCATGATTGTAGTTTTGCACAGCGAAACTTAAAATTGCTGTGTGATTTATTCTAGGCTGAAATGGAGAATGTGAACGCCAGCAAAGTGTATTTTGCACACAAACTGACCAGAAAATGGAAACGGTGCTTGCGGCGGCACCTTCACAATTTGTGCATTGCGACATCGATACTTTCACAAAGTTATAATTAGTTCATCGGCAATATCGAGGGAATTCCATGCAATTAAGGTCAGCAAACCTGTCCATCCGCTTCATCGTCCCATTGCTGTGCGTACTGGCGCTGTTCGGCTATTTCGCCATGCCATGGATGGAAAATTTCACCATGCGCTGGTTCGTACGCGACGTGGACATGCGCGCACAGCTCGTGTCGCGCACGCTGCAACTTCCGCTGCGCAATTATCTTGAGGACAACGAGGTCGACCGCATCAACGATATGTTCGACCGCGCGTTCCAGGACGAGCGCCTGTACGCGCTCGGTTTCTGCGACCCAAGCGGCAAGCTCTTGTACAAGACGGCAACCTATCCGGCGTCGATCGGCTGCTGGCGCACCACGCAGCCCAACGCCAAGGACAGTCCGCTGGTGCGCCTCGAGCAGGGCCCGGTGCACGTCTACGCCAGCGAAGTGATGGCGGGCGAGCAGAGCCTCGGCCGCCTGGTGCTGGTGCACGACATGAGCTTCATCGAGCGGCGCAGCGCCGATACCAAGAAATACCTGCTCGGCCTGTTCGTCGTGCTGGCCGGCGTGGTCTCGTTCATCACCGTCATCGTCGCCCACCTGAGTTGGCATGGCTGGGTCAATGGCGTGCGCGACATGCTGCAGCGCGAACTGTCGCCGCGCGCGGCGCGCCGCAAGCGCAGCGATGGCGCCAGCGGCGCCGCTGCCAATCCTGCGCCCGAGCAGCCGCGCGAGGTGGCCGCCGATATCGCGCCAATCGCGAGCGACCTGCGCGCGCTGCTGCGCGATTACCAGCATGAACTCCAAACGGGCAATGTGGATACCGAAGTCTGGAACCCCGACACGCTCAAGGCGCTACTCAACAAGGACCTGGCCGGCGACCAGATCCTGGTGGTGTCGAACCGCGAACCATATATCCACGTCGCCACGCCCGACGGCGTCAAGGTGCAGCGCCCGGCCAGCGGCCTGGTGACCGCGGTCGAAGCGGTGATGCGCGCCTGCTCGGGCACCTGGATCGCGCACGGCGCCGGTTCGGCCGACCGCGACACGGTCGACAGCAACGACCATGTGCGGGTGCCGCCCGAGCAGCCGAGCTATACGCTGCGCCGGGTGTGGCTGTCGAAAGAAGAAGAGGCCGGCTATTACTATGGCTTCGCCAACGAAGGCCTGTGGCCGCTGTGCCATATCGCCCACGTGCGCCCGGTGTTCCGCTCGTCCGACTGGGCCGAGTATGTGAAAGTGAATCAGCGCTTCGCCGACGCCGTGATCGCCGAGGCGCGCTCGGACAATCCGGTGGTGCTGGTGCAGGATTACCACTTCGCCCTGTTGCCGCGCATGGTGCGTGCGGTGCTGCCGAAAGCAACCATCATCACGTTCTGGCACATCCCATGGCCAAATCCGGAATCGTTCGGCATCTGCCCGTGGCGTGAAGAAATCCTGGACGGCATGCTGGGCAGTACCATCCTCGGCTTCCATACCCCGTTCCACCGCAAGAATTTCCTCGACACGGTCGACCGTTATCTGGAAACCCGGATCGAAGACGAAGCCTCCACGGTCAGCTACGGCAACGAGCTGACCCAGGTGAAGCCTTACCCGATCTCGATTGCCTGGCCCGACGAAGTGCCGGGCGAACCGGATGTGCCGGCGTGCCGCGCCGAGATCCGCAAGGCGCTTGGCTTGCCCGATGAGCACCTGCTCGGCATCGGCGTCGACCGCCTCGACTACACCAAGGGCATCGTCGAGCGCTTCCAGGCAGTCGAGCGCATGCTCGAGCTGTACCCTGAAATGGTCGGCCGCTTCACCTTCGTGCAGATCGCCGCGCCGACCCGCTCGTCGCTCGACGAATACCAGAACTTCGAGTCGCGCGTGCGCGCGCTGGCCCAGCGCATCAACACCCGCTTCTCGAGCGGCAGCTATGTGCCGATCATTCTCAAGGCCGAGCACCACGACCAGAAGCAGCTGCGCACCTATTTCCGCGCCGCCGAAGTGTGCAGCGTGACCAGCCTGCACGACGGCATGAACTTGGTGGCCAAGGAATTCATCGCCACCCGCGACGACGAGCAGGGCGTGCTGATCCTGAGCCAGTTCACCGGCGCCGCGCGCGAGCTGTACGAAGCGCTGATCGTCAATCCTTACCATATCGAAGAAGGCGCAGAGGCCCTGTACCGCGCGCTGCGCATGCCGGCCGACGAGCAGCGCGAACGGATGCGCAGCATGCGCCGCCGGGTGCGCGACTTCAACGTCTACCGCTGGGCCGGCCGCATGCTGCAGGACGCGGCCCGCCTGCGCCAGCGCGAACGGGTGCGTTCGCGCATCATGTCACTGAGCCAGGACCGCGTGCGAAAGGGGGCGCCATGAGCGACATCGATCAGCTTCTTCATGATCTGTTGAACGCGCCCGACTGCGCCTTGTTCCTCGATTTCGACGGTACCCTGGTCGACATCGCACCGCGCCCGGAAGACGTACTCGTCACGCCCGAGCTGGTGGCCTCACTGGTGGCGCTGCAGGCACGCCTGGAGGGGCGGCTGGCCGTGATTTCCGGGCGTCCGATCGACCAGCTCGACGCCATGCTGGCGCCGCTGGTGCTGCCCGCCGCCGGCGTGCACGGCATGGAGCGGCGCAGCGCCGACGGCGTGCTGCAGCGCTTGCCGGCGCCGGATTTCACGCGCGTGCGCGCTGCCGCGCAGGCACTGGCCGACGCTCACCCGGGCCTGTGGGTCGAGGAAAAGCACGGCGCGCTGGCCTTGCACTATCGCCAGTCACCCGAGCTGCAAGGGGTGTGCGTGCAGGCCATTGCCGCCGCCGTGGCCGGCAGTCCGGGGCTGCTGACCATGGAAGGCAAGATGATCGTCGAGGTCAAGGCTGCCGGCACCAGCAAGGGCACGGCAATCCGCGACTTCTTGAACGAAGCCCCATTCGCCGGCCACCGTCCGCTGTTCGTCGGCGACGACACCACCGATGAAGCCGGGTTCGACTACATCCAGGGCGTCGGCGGGGCCGGCGTCAAGGTCGGCCCCGGACCGAGTATCGCGCGTCACCGCATTGCCTCGGCCCAGCACCTGCGCGCTGCGCTGGCGCGCGCGGCCGGCATCACCACCATTTGAAAGGATCCAGCATGAACGATGTATCCCAACAGCCGGCCGTCAACCCGGCCGCCGTTGAAGAGACGCCGAATTCGCTCGAGTGCGGCGTGATCGGCAATTGCGCCTTCAGCGCCATGATCGACAAGATGGGCCGCATGGTCTGGTGCTGCCTGCCGCGTTTCGACGGCGACCCGGTATTCAACGCCTTGCTCGACCCGAGCGCGAACGGCAGCCTGTGGAGCATCGATCTCGACGACTTCGCGCGCAGCGAACAGATCTATGAACCGAATACCGCAGTGTTGCGCACGCGCCTGTATGACAGCGCCGGCAACGGCATCGAGATCACCGACTTCGCACCGCGCTTCCTCAGCCGCGACCGTATGTTCCGGCCGTTGATGATGGTGCGCCGCGTGCGCCCGCTCGGCAGCGGCGTGCGCATCCGCGTCAGGCTGCGCCCGCGCTTCGAGTACGGCGCCAAGCTGCCCGTGATCACCCAGGGCAGCCACCATATCCGCTACGTCGGCCCGGCCCAGACCCTGCGCCTGAACACCGATGCATCGCTCAATTATGTGCTGGCCGAATCGTTCTTCGTGCTCGACCGCCCGATCAACTTCATGCTGGGACCGGACGAGACGCTGGCCGATGGCATCGAGGAAACCGCGCACCGCTTCGAGAAGGACACGATCGGCTACTGGCGCACCTGGTCGCGCCGGCTGGCCCTGCCGCTCGAATGGCAGGACGTAGTGATCCGAGCCGCCATCACGCTCAAGATGTCGCTGCATGAAGACACCGGCGCCATCATCGCCGCCATGACCACCAGCGTGCCGGAAGCGCCGGGGAGCGGGCGCAACTGGGATTACCGCTTCTGCTGGCTGCGCGACGCCTTCTTCGTGATCCGCGCGCTCAATAGCTTGTCAGAAGTGGGCACCATGGAAGACTACCTGCGCTGGCTGAGCAATGTGGTGGCGCGCGCCAAGGGCGGGCACATCCAGCCGCTGTACGGCATCGGGCTTGAAGAACAATTGCCTGAATCGATACTCGAGCATCTGCCCGGCTACCGCAACAACGGGCCGGTACGGATTGGCAACCAGGCCCAGGAACACTTCCAGCACGACGTCTACGGCAACATCGTGCTGGGCGCGGCGCAGGCGTTCTTCGACCACCGCCTGTTCCGCCGCGCCGGGCTGGCCGAATTCAAACAGCTCGAGGCGGTGGGCGAGCAGGCCTTCCGGGTGCACGCCGAGCCGGACGCCGGCATGTGGGAATTGCGCACCCGGGCGCGCGTGCATACCTCGTCGGTGCTGATGAACTGGGCCGCCTGCGACCGCCTGGCCAAGATCGCCGAAGAACTCGAGTTGCCCGAGCGCGCCACGTTCTGGGGCGAGCGCGCCGAGCTGATCCGCGAGCGACTGCTGCGCGAATCGTGGAGCGAAGAGCGCCAGGCGTTTGCCGAGAGCCTGGGCGGACGCGACCTCGACGCCAGCGTGCTGTTGATGGCCGAAATCAACTTCATCGACCCGAAGGATCCGCGCTTCGTCGCCACCGTCGACGCGCTCGAAAAATCGCTCTGCGACGGGCCGTACATGCGCCGCTACGAGGCGCCGGACGATTTCGGCAAACCCGAGACCGCGTTCAATATCTGCACCTTCTGGCGCATCGATGCGCTGGCGCGCATTGGCCGGGTCGACGAAGCGCGCGAGGTGTTCGAGGCCATGCTGGCCGCGCGCAACCACCTGGGGCTGCTGTCGGAGGATACCCATCCGGAAACCGGCGAGATGTGGGGCAATTTCCCGCAAACGTATTCGATGGTGGGCCTGATCAATTGCGCGATGCGCTTGTCGAAGCCATGGAATAGCGTGGTGTAAGCAGCCTTACGCTGGCGCCGGCCCGGCCGAGCGGCGGCAGCGTTCCGAGCAGTATTTGACCTGGTCCCAATCGCGCGCCCACTTCTTGCGCCAGCTGAAAGGCAGCGCGCAGTGGGCGCAGATCCTGGTGGGCAGCTCGGATTTCTTGCGCATTTTCATAGGGGTGTGAGGCTGGCGGCTAGCGTGGTTGCGACAGCTTACGCCCAATCCTGCTCAACACGGCAGAAGGTACAGGATGCGGTATATGGATTTCAGTTCATGGCAAGGGGCGTTGACGACCATCCTGGGACTGGCGCTGTTCACGCTGCTGGGGGTGGGGATCCGCATCCTCATGATGCAGACCATCCAGCAGCGCCAGCAGCGCATGAACCGCCAGATCAACGAGCGCCTGAAGACCTTGATTGCCGCTTACCGCACCCTGGGTGGATCGTTCACCGGGCAACTGACGGTCGATCCAACCCATTTGCGCGACCTGCGCACCCGCGAGCAGCCAGAGCCGGATGCGCCCCAGCCGGATGACGCACTGGCGCCGCCGGCCAGTTCCGAGCGCTCGCGCCGCATTCGCGACGCCGTCGAAGCGGCGCTGGCCGACATCCTGCTGCTTGGCACCGAAGAGCATTGCCGTCTGGCGGGGCAGGCCGCCGCCGACCTGGCGGCGGGCCGCCCGATCCATACTGCGCAGCTGGTGATCAGCCTGCGCAGTTTCATCCGCAGCGCACTCGACCTTGATCCGATGCCGGCGGATGTGCTGATTCCGCTGCAGGGGCCGACGCGCGCGCAAGCCGGCGCCGGGCGCGGCAAGGGCGGGGCCGAGGGCGCGGCCGGGCGCGGCGCCGGGGGCGCCAATGCCCATGCCGACGGCGGCGGCATGGGCATGCACTTTTCGTCCGGCGGCGTGCGCAAGGACGGCGACGCGGCCGGCTAGCGCCGGTCTGGCGCGGCCGCCAACTGCTCTGCTGCCACGCGCTGCAGCGCGCCGGCGGTGGCGCCATCGATGCCCAGTTCGCGCGCAACCGATTCACTGGCGCCCAGCGTGCGCGGATCGCGCCCGGTCACACTGCCGAAGATGGTCAGCGCTTCCAGGTAATAGCCATGCGCACTGCCATGGAAGGCGTCCGGCGCCCACAGGTTGACCTGGCCGGGATCGATTCCGTCGTACGGATTGGCGTCGGCGATACCGTCGGCGAAGGCGCGGTTCCAGGCTTCTCCGACCGGAATGATTTTTCCCTCGAGACCGTTTGCCGCGGCAGCGGCGTCGACGCCGCGCCGTACGTCGAGCGCCATCTTCGCGATCGGCGCGCCGTACCAGGGGCCATTTTCCTTGTAGGTCTGGTCGGCGCGCGACCAGGTAGCGACCAGGCGAATGTCGACCTGTGGATTTCGCTCGCGCAAAGCCTGGGCCAGCAGGCCGCTGTACTTGATCAGCCGGTCCGGATTGCCGGGATCGGCGGCATCGAGCTTGCTATGGCTCTGGAGCAGGACCACGTCGTAGGGCTTGGCGATGGTGCTCAGTTTCTTGTGGTAGTGCGCATCGAGACCGACGCCCGGCATCGTTTCCAGGCTCACGGCGTAGTGCAGGCCGGCCTGATCGGCCATTGCCTTGAACAATGCCGGCACGCCGCCGATGCCGGCGCCGTTCAGGTCGGTCACCGTGGCGCTGCGGTAGAACTTGACCAGCGGCGCGGCGCCGGCCGGTTCGCCATAGGTAAAGCTGTTGCCGACGAAAAGAATGGTGGTGGGAGAAGCGGGCGTGGACGCGGGTGCCGAGGCCGGTGAGCTCGAGCAGCCCAGCGCCAGCATGGCGACCAGGGCGGCGCCGCTTTGGCGCCAGACAAGGGGAATGTGCATGATGTTCTTGTTGGTCTGTACGTCCCCATTATCGTCGTGACCGGGGTTACTTGACCACTGCAAAGTTCATTGGGCCAGCACAAACGCCCGTTCGTCTAGCCAGGCGCGCGCCGGCGCGCGGCGCATGATTGAGCGCCTTGCCTGACTCGCCAGGCTGGCGCGTCGTGGCTTCACCCTTCAATGGAGACGATATGCAATTCGTTCGACTTAACGTGATGTCGCCCGCCGCCGCGCTCTGCCGGCTGGCGCGGCTGGCACGGTTGGCACTGCTGCTGTTGATGTCGATGCTGGTCTCTGCAGCGAATGCGACTGCGCAGGGAACGCCGCAGCCTAGCGCGCCAGACGCCTGGCATGGCGGCGCTCAAGCACGTTATCGCGTGCTCAATCTCGGTCCCGGCACGATTGCCAACTATCCGAAGATCAACGCATCGGGGCAGGTCGCCTTCTCAATGATCAACGACGGTCGCACGGCGGGATTTTTCTATGACGGCGCCTCGGTTCGCCCGCTCGGCGCGCTCGGGGGCGGCGCAGTGTATGCAGCCGGCCTGAACGACGCAGGCCAGGTTGCCGGCACCGCGATCAACGCGCGCGGCGTCGAGAACGCCTTTGTCTGGAGCGCGGGCGGCGGCATGCTCGCACTGCGCGCCGAGCCTGGCGGGGGCCGCTCGTACGGCATGGCGATCAACCGCGATGGCGTCGTGGCCGGCTCGTTTGGCGAGCCGGCGCGGCCGTTTCGCTGGAGCGCCGCGGGCGGGGTCGAAGACCTGGGTGTCATGCCGGCCTTGCCATGGCCAACCGGCGCCACGCTGCTCAGCGACGCCGGCCTGGTCGCCGGCGTGGTCACGATCGAAGAAGAAAACACGCGCGCCTTCGTCTGGACCCGCTCGGGCGGCGCGGTCGACATCGACACCTTGGGCAGCGTCGATTCAGCCCCCGTTGCCATCGGCGCCGGTGGCGAGGTGGCCGGTAACCGCCTGGCGTCGCATGAGGACGCGGGCGAGCGTCCGTTCCTGTGGACCCGCACCGGCGGCATGATCGACCTCGGGACCGGCGGCGGCGCCACGGCGTGGGTCAATGCAATGACGCCCGGCCTGCATATCGCCGGCGCGATTGGCTTCGCCGATGGCCGCCAGCGCGCGATGTCATGGACCCGCCTCGGCGGCATGCGTCAACTCGGCACGCTGGGGGGGCGCACCTCGGTCGGTCGCGCTGTCAACGGCAAGGGCCAGATCGTGGGCTTTGCCGAGAACACGGCCGGCGCCATGCGCGCCTTTGTCTGGAACGCGGGCGGCGGCATGCTCGACCTGAACCGGGCGCTGCGCAACGCGCCACATTCGTTGGTGCTCGAGCACGCCTTGGCGATCAATGACAACGGGGCGATCGTGGCCAGCTCGAATGCCGGGCTGGTGCTGCTCAGGCCGGATCATGGACGCGCTATCGGACGCAATACCGGGCGCGATGCGGGACACGTGCTCGGTCCGCTCGAGGCGCCACGCAGCGTCAAGGTCGGCGCGCAACTGCACGCTTCGGTGGCGTTCGTGGACAGCGACCGCAGCGGCACCCGCAGCGTCGACTGGTCATGGGGCGACGGCAGCAGCGCGAGCGCGCGCAAGGTCGACCAGGCCGCCGGCGAGGGCAGCGCCAGCGCCAGCCACAGTTATTCTGAGCCAGGCACATACACCGTGACGGCCACCGTTGTCGACCGCGCTGGCCGCAGCACCGCAGTCAGCCACGCCGTGACGGTCACTGTGCCCGGGGCGACCCGGTGAGCGGCGCTGGCAGGCAGCGCACGGGGGCGGTACCAACCCAGGCGTCGGCCTGACGGGCGGGTAATGCACGCCATTGCTTGCGCCATGCTTCGGCGCTTTGCGCTAACGTGCCAGCAAACCAATCGGGAAAGTCTTCCATGTTCAAGATTGTTGTTATCGGCGGTTCGTTTGGCGCAATCAATGCCCTCAAAGTCATTCTGGCGAGCTTGCCGAAAGACTTCCCGGCCGCGGTGTTGATCGTTACGCACATTGGCATCAACCGCAGCCTGCTGCCCGAGATCCTGCAGCGCATCTCGGCACTGCCGGTGCGCCATGCGTCTGACGGCGAACCGATCATGCCAGGACGCGTGCTGCTGGCCCCGTCAGACGAGCACCTGACAGTCGTCACCGCCGGCGAGCGTGCCTATGCACATCTGGTGCATGGCCCGAAGGAAAACCACTGCCGCCCGGCGATCGACCCCTTGTTCCGTTCGGTGGCCGCGACCTTTGGCGCCGACGCCATCGGCGTCATCCTGACCGGTTACCTTGACGACGGCACGGTCGGCCTGCAGGCCATCAAGGCACGCCGGGGAATGGCCATCGTGCAGGATCCAGCCGAAGCCGAGGCGCCGGACATGCCCACCAGCGCGCTCAGGCATGTCGAGGTCGACCTAACGCTACGTATGAGCGAGATTGGCCCCGCTCTTGTCGAGATGGTGAGCGCAGCCGCCCAGCCAAACGCCGCACCGCACACGGCAGAAGCGCCTGCGGCGCCGGACTGGATCGATATCGAAAACCGGCTCACCGGCGAGGATAGCGACATGGAAGACCTGGAAAAAATCGGCAAGCCCTCATCGCTTACCTGTCCGGAATGCAGTGGCGCCCTGTGGGAAATCGGCCATGGCCGGCCAGTGCGCTACCGTTGCCATACGGGCCACGCTTTTACGGCCAAAGTGTTGGCGGCGTTGCAAAGCAATACGGTGGAAGATGCGTTGTGGGGCGCCATCCGCGCGTTGCATGAACAAGAGCGCCTGTTCAACAAGATGAGCGAACAGGCCCTGCAGTCAGGCCATACCGACTCGGTCGCCGAGTACCGCGCCAAAGCGGCGCAGGCGCAGGTCCACGCGCAATCCTTGCGCGAGGTGATCGCTACCAGGGCGCTGATCGTGAAGCCGGAAACCGTCTAGAAGGCGCCAGCCAAAAGGGCAGACAAACCGCCGTCACAGGGCCGGCGCGCAGTTGCTGGCGAGGGCCGCGCGCATGGCGCCCGGCCCTCGCCAAACGACTGCAAACCTGCGTCGGCGTGAGGTCGGCAGCGTTTGTGTCATTCATCTCGTCATTATTTTATTTTTTTAACATTTAACTGTCCGGGATGCAGATCGTCTAAACTAATGCTTCATTTACATCTAGTTACAGTATGTTTGATCCTGCAAATGCGCCCAGCACGCCCCCGACTGCCCCGGATATCGTGGTCAGTACAGTAGATTTTCCGGTGGTCGGCATCGGTGCATCGGCCGGCGGCATGCCGGCACTGCTGAAACTGTTCGAACACATGCCGGCGTCGCACGACATGGCGTTCGTCGTGGTACTGCACTTGTCGCCGAAACACCCCAGCGCGGCGGCAGATATCCTGCAGCGCGCCACGACCATGCCGGTGGTGCAGGTGGCGGAGCCGGTGAAGATCGAGCGGCGCCACATCTATGTCATCGCGCCGAATCAGCAGATATCGATGGTCGACGGCTTGCTCTGCGTGGAAGAGCTTGACCGCCCGCGCGGCAAGCATGTCGCGATCGACCTGTTCTTCCGCACGCTGGCAGAAGTGCATTGCGAGCGCGCGATCGCGATCGTGTTGTCGGGCACAGGCAGCGACGGCGCGGTTGGCCTGTCCAGGATCAAGGAGCAGGGCGGCGTGACGCTGGTGCAGGCGCCATCGGATGCCGAATACGAAGGCATGCCGTCGGCCGCGATCCATACCAATGCGGTCGACTTCGTGCTGCCGGTTGCCGACATGCCGCAAAAGCTGATCGAGCTGTGGCAGAACGCGCGCATGATCGAATTGCCGGCGCCTGGCGAAGATGAACTGCCGATCGCCCATCTGCCCGGCGCCGCAGAGGCCGCCACTGCCGAAGACGCGCTGCAAGAGATCATTGCCCAGCTGGCAAAGGATACCGGTCACGATTTCCGTCATTACAAGCGCGCCACCGTGCTGCGCCGCATCGAGCGCCGCCTGCAGGTACGCGCGGTGCATTCGCTGCCCCTGTATTGCGCGCTGCTCGAGAACGATCCGGACGAGATCAAGGCCTTGCTCGACGACATGCTCATTGGCGTCACGAACTTCTTCCGCGACCGCGAAGCCTTCGAGTCGCTCGAACGCGATGTGATTCCCGTACTGTTCAAGGACAAGGGACCGGGCGACGAAGTGCGGGCCTGGGTGGCCGCCTGCTCGACCGGAGAAGAAGCGTATTCGCTGGCGATGCTGATGGCCGACCAGGCGGCGCTGGTCGACACCCCGCCGGCGTTCCAGATCTTTGCCTCCGACATCGATGACCGCGCCATCGCCGAGGCGCGCGTCGGCACCTACCCGGGATCGATCATTACCGATGTCGTGCCGGCGCGCGTGCGCCAGTATTTCAACAGGGACGACGAGAACTATCGCATCCGCAAGGCCCTGCGCGACCATATCTTGTTTGCTTCGCACAACCTGCTGCGCGATCCGCCGTTTTCCCGCCTCGACCTGATTACCTGCCGCAATCTGCTGATCTACCTGAACCGCGACGTGCAGGCGCGCGTGCTGCAGATGTTCCATATGGTGCTCAAGCCGGGCGGCTACCTGTTTTTGGGCAGCTCAGAATCGGCCGAGTCGGTGGCCGAATATTTCGTCGCGGTCGACAAGAAAAACCGCATCTATCGGGCCCGTCCCGGCGTGCGCCCGACCCAGTACCAGAGTCCGGGCAGCGCCACCTTTGGCACCCGTCCCGCCATCGCGCAGCGCAGCAAGCTGCCGGGCAAGCAGGTGTTTTCGTATGCCGAATTGCACCAGCGCGCGCTGGCGCGCTGCGCGCCGCCGTCGGTGGTGATCGACCGCGAAAGCAATATCGTGCACGCGTCCGAGCAGGCCGGACAATTCTTGCGCGTGATCGGCGGCGAGCCGTCGCGCAATCTGCTGGCCCTGGTCCTGCCCGAGCTGCGGCTCGAGTTGCGCTCGGCGATCTACCAGGCGGCGCAAGGCGACGCGCCCATCACTTGCCGGCCGGTGGAAGTGCCGGGCAAGCCAGAACTCAGTCCGGTCGTGATGAGTGTGCGGCGTTTCCGCGACGACGACGCCGACGCCGACTTCTTGCTGGTGCTATTCAACCGCCACGAACAGGCGCAGGATCAGGCCGCCCTGCCGCGCCTGAACGGCAGCCACGACGTCGTGCTTGACCAGCTCGAAGCGGAGCTTCAGCGCAAGCGCGAGCAGTTGCAAGAGACGATAGAAAACTCGGAGATTTCGACCGAAGAGCTGCGCGCGTCGAATGAAGAATTGCAGGCAATCAACGAGGAACTGCGCTCGGCCACGGAAGAACTCGAGACCAGCAAGGAAGAACTGCAGTCAGTCAATGAAGAACTCATTACCGTCAACTACGAGCTCAAGGTCAAGGTCGAAGAAACCGGCAAGGCCAATGACGACCTGAACAACCTGATCGCCTCGACCGACATCCCGACCATTTTTGTCGACAGCGGCCTGCGCATCAAGCGCTTCACGCCGCGCGCCACCGACCTGTTCTCGATCATCGCGTCCGATATCGGCCGTTCGCTGCTCGACCTGACGCACAAGCTCGACTACGACGACCTGGCCGACGACGTCAGCGTCACCTTCGAGACCTTGCGCCCGGTCGAGCGCGAAGTGCGCAGCAACGAAGGGCGCTGCTACATCGTGCGCCTGCTGCCGTACCGCACCAACGAAGACCGCATCGAGGGGGCCGTGATGACCTTCTTCGACATTACGCTGCGGCGCCAGGCCGAAGAGCAGGCGCGTTCGAGCGAAGCCCAGATGCGCATGGTGGCCGACAGCGCGCGCGACTACGCCATCATCACGCTCGACCAGGAAGGGCGCGCCACCAGCTGGAACACCGGCGCGCAGTATCTGTTTGGCTATAGTGAGCAAGAAATGATTGGCCAGACGCTGGGACGCTTGTTCGTTCCCGAAGACGTGGCCAACGGCGTGCCTGAAGACGAGTTGCGCAGGGCGCGCGACGATGGCCGCGCCGAGGATGCGCGCTGGCATATGCGCAAGGATGGCTCGCGCTTCTTTTGCAGCGGCGTGACCACGCCGTTGCGCAACGGCGAGTTCTACGGTTACGCCAAGATTGCACGCGACGACACGGCGCGCATACGCCATGACAGCGAAGTCGAACAGGTGCTGGGCCGTGAACAGGCGCAGCTTTCGGACGCCCAGCAGGCCTCGGCGCTGAAGGATGAGTTCCTGTCGGTGATGTCGCACGAGCTGCGCCACCCGCTGAACATGATCAACATCAACATCGAGTTGCTCTCGCGCATGCCCGAGATACGCTCGTCGCCCATGTTTACGCGGGTGGCGACGGCGATCCGCAATTCGGTGCTGAGCCAGGCCAAGATCATCGACGACCTGATGGACATGTCGCGTGCGCGCACCGGCAAGCTCTCGCTCACGATCGCGCCGGTGAATATCGGACGGGTCGTGAAAGACATTGTCGACGTCGAGCGCGACAACCCGGCCGCAAGCAAGATCAGCATTGCTTTCAGTGACGACAGCGATGGCGCCCACGTGATGGCCGATGTGGTGCGGGTCGAGCAGGTGGTCATGAACCTGCTGAGCAACGCCGTCAAGTTCACCCCTGCCGGTGGGCATATCCAGGTCCACACCCAGCGCGAAGGCGAATTCGTGCGCATCGACGTAGTCGACAATGGCCAGGGCATCGCCCCAAGCTTCTTGCCGCGCGTATTCGACATGTATGGCCAGAGCATGGCAGTGACCACGCGCTCGAAAGGGGGGCTTGGCATCGGTCTGGCCCTGGTGCAAGAAATTTTGGCACTGCACGGTGGCAAGGTCGAGGCCTTCTCGGAGGGCATCGGCAAGGGCGCGCGTTTCAGCGTCTGGCTGCCCCTGTTCGGCGGCAAGGCGCACAGTGCGGATCACGCCGGCTATAACGCTGAAGACGGGCTGGCTGGCCTGCGCATCCTGGTGGTGGACGACATGCAAGAGATGCTGGAGGTGTTCACGTCCTTGCTTGAAATGAGCGGCGCCACCGTGTTCGCCGCAACGGGCGCCCAGGAGGGACTCGGGATTCTCGAGCGCGAACAGGTCGACCTGCTGATTTCGGATATCTCGATGCCGGACATCGACGGTTACGAATTCTTGCGGCGCGTGCGCGACAACCCGAAACTGGCCAATCTGCCGGCGATTGCCATCAGTGGCATGCAGCGTGACAATGACATCGCCAATGCCCGGGCTGCCGGCTTTTCGGCCCACTTGGGAAAACCAATGTCAGTCGAGCGCCTGAGCGCCGTGGTGCATGATTTGCTGCCAGGCCGGTCTGCGGCAGGGATGGCGTAATCGTGTCCGCCGCCGCAAGCGCCGCTCGATTCCATGGGGGCGCTTGCGTGGCTTGGAATCCTGGCGCTGTGCTGGTATAACGATGAATAACCGTGATCCCGGGGTTGGTATGACTTTTGTTAAGCGCCAAAATCTGCTTGTATCCCAGCGTCTGGACGTTGCCCTTGTCTACAAGGAAATGCTGGGCACTGACGAAGCAATGGCTTATCTGCACCGGGAAAACATCCCCGAAAATATTGCCGAGCGTGTTTTGCGTACTGACCGCAAACGCAGCAGTTTGGCTACGCAAATTCAAACCCCGGTATCGACACCGCCCGCCACCGGCTGCCGGCGAAAAAATCATCTGCATGACGCGATCGTCGAAGCTGCGCTGAAGATCGAGGGCAAAATGGGCCAGGACTGGGCCAGGACCTTGCTCGCGAATGAGCACGTGCCAGACCAGGTCGTAGAAAGAATTCTTGCTGCAGGGCCGCGTCAATTGAGGGTCCGGGGGCCCAGGCGCTAGCCCGGTGCCATTATCGATATCAAGCAAATAATGGCAATCCTGCGGACAACGCAGTAAGCTGTATTGAATGCCATCGGTATTGGCAGGCAGGCCCTGGCACTGCCTGTTCAGTTAGCTTATGGCCTCCGGTATCCAACAAGCGGTCAGGGGCGAGCATGCATACCAGCAATGAAGGCGGGTCCGATACGGCGCTGAGCGAGCTTTCCCGGACATTTGAAGCATTTCGCGAACAGGTGCTGGCGCAGTGGCGCTTGCGCGTGACTGCCGAGATTCCAAGCGCCGCGCAGCTCGACGAGCCCTTGCTGATCAATATGCTGCCGACTCTGTACGACAACATTACCGAGGCATTGGCGGCAGACAGTCCCCGGCCGTATGGCACTACCGGTACAAATCTTGCCACCGCCCATGGCCGCGAGCGGGCCAGCATGACCGACTATGCGCCACACGATTTGATCCATGAGCTGCAAATCTTTCGTGAAGTATTGTTTTCGATTACCAAGGCCAAGGGCGTCACGCTCAGCAAACGCGACGCAGAAGTCATCGGTCATTCGATCGAAGAAGCCGCGCGCGAAGCCATCAGTGGTTTCAGCGAAGCCGACAAGGAAAGAAACGTCGGTTTTATCGCCACGCTGTCGCATGATCTGAGAAACCCATTGCACGTTGCAAGTGCCAGTGCCCAGTTAATTCAGCTGAAAACATCCGACCCGGGTATCGTCAACCTCGCCCAGCGTATTTGCAAGAAGCTGAGCGAAGCCGATTCGATGATTCAAACCCTGCTCGACGCGGCAGTATTGCAAGGCCGGATGCGGCTCAAGCTGCGCCTGTCAACGTTCGACATCATGGCGCTGGTCGAAGAAGTCTGCGCCGATATGCCGCTGCTGGGGCAGCAGGTCAGCGTCGCTGGCGAGAGAATCGAAGGCAAGTGGTGTCGCGTTTCCATGAAGCGCGCGCTCGAGAACCTGCTGTCGAACGCGCACAAGTATGGCGACACGGGGCAGGCGATCACGGTGCGTGTGCATCATGAAGATCATTTGATGATCTTGTCGATTCACAATGCAGGGACGCCGATTCCGCGCGCTGAAATGGACCGGCTGTTCAAGAGCTATCAGCGGATGGCAGACACCGACGTCAAGGGCTGGGGCCTTGGCCTGCCCTTTGTGCAGAACGTCGTGGAAAGCCATGGCGGCACGGTCGTGATCGATAGTGCGGAAGGCGTGGGCACGACGTTCACGATCAGCGTTCCTGTCGACGCCAGCCCGTACGTCAGCCCGTAAGTGCCTGGCGCTCTGAACGGCTGCATTACCACAATCAATTTCCTAAAAAATGAAGGCGCATGCCTATCAACTCGCAGGACCTTTCCTACATTGGTATCGGAGTTTTTTGCTGGGCGCGCGTTTTTGGGATGGTTAACATGGGTCTGTGTCAGCCATGTCGGCTGGTCTAAATCAACGGAGGCTATGATGGCATCGAATAACCAAGGTGGAAATCAAGGCGGCAACAAGCAGAGCGGCGGCGACAGCAATCGCGGTTTTGCGTCAATGGATCCGCAAAAGCAGCGCGAGATCGCATCGGAAGGCGGTCGCGCCGCACACGCTTCGGGCAATGCCCATGAGTTCGATTCGGAAGAAGCCCGTAAAGCTGGCTCGATGAGCCACAAGAACGACGGCAATAACCAGAGCAGCAGCGGCGGCAGCCAGCAAAGCGGCAACCAGGGCAGCGGCAGCACCCGCGGCGGCACGCCCGAGCAGCATGCCAAAGCCGGTTCACAAAGCCACAAGAACGACAACAAGCGCTGATTGCATATAGCGCCCACGCCGCTCCGCGACCGCTTCCCTTGACGCAATCGCGTCCGGGACCCGGCGCCGGGGCGGCTTGTCGTTCAGATCAACCCTTTTATCCGCTGGCCGGCTTCACTGTCCGGTTCGCGCTTGGCGCGGTCCAGGTGCAGGTAACTGGCCTCGTATTTCACGGCCTTGCGCAGGCCTGCCGGATCGAGCACGGTCCAGGTCTTGCCGTCGACGGCAATCAGGTTCTCTTCACGAAATTGCTTGAGCATGCGGTTGACATGCACCGGGGTCAGGCCGGTGGCATCGGCCAGGTCGACCTGGGTGACGGGAAAATCAAAGCGCTCTCTGTCGATTGCACCGAACGCGCGCATGCGCACGAAAATCTCGTAAATCAGGAAGCCAACGCGCGAATACGCGTCGCGTCGTCCTTCGTCGATGATGCGCTCGCGCAGCACCCCTTCATCCTGCAGCGTATTCCACCAGAACGCGAGGGCGATACTGGGCCGGTTCAGCAGCAGCTCCTTCATGCGCGCTCCCGACACCGACGCGATCGTGCTCGGCGCCAGGGTGCCGATGCTGTGATCCATCTTGTCGAGGATGAAGAT
>Ga0265797_10005311_pt1 | contig 18868 bp, 18 predicted proteins | sample P2T30metagenome_FD_192433 | JGI IMG/M metagenome (GOLD analysis project Ga0265797, IMG submission 192433) | Plant litter microbial communities from East Loma Ridge, Irvine, California - P2 T30 | ecosystem: Environmental > Terrestrial > Plant litter > Unclassified | place: USA: California... | reverse complement strand
CGATGCCTGTACCAGCGTAGAACACATTCCGACTATCTTTGGCACCAGTCCGACAGCCGACCGACATGTCACGGCTTGGGCAAGCTTATGATGTGCTCTTTTGAAGCGGGCCGAGCTTTGTTCAGGAGCGTACCGTGAACCATCAGAATGTCTCGGGACAATTTGGCGCTGTGTTGACGGTAGCCAACGGCGCACCAGTAGTGGCAGGCGGTGACATGATCAGAGATCAGCGCGCATGGGCGCCGACACCTGTCTGTCCCGCGAAAGCCATGTATGGTAGTCGGGCACCGGCCGGGGTGTGAAGTTCACGTCGCACTTCGAATGACCTCCCCCACGTAGCAGATCGGAACGGAGCGGCAGGAGCCGTCCGCGGTTGTGCCAAGAGTTTCTCCCTCCATCCCGCCGCCGCTGCCGTTGATGCTACGAGCGCTCGGTCGGAAACACCGAAGATACTTGGGACTGATATTGGCTGACAATACTGGAACAGGTACGCAGTATACACTCAATCCCTACCTAAGAAGGGTCCCTACCCAGAATTCGCGCTAAGGGGTACTTCGTCTTCTACCGTGCACATCTCTACAGAAACACATTTTCTTTATCTATAATCCATCACAGCATTTTCTCCAACCGTTCATGCGTCCGTAGAGTGTGATAACGGCATAGGTTGAGCCTTGTTTGGCAGCACGGCGAGCCGTGAAGTGTGCGTTCTCGTCCCAGCTGAGTGGTCGGCTGTCTGCTGCATCTTGCTCTACGCCTTCTTGTTAAGCCGTGTGCTTTTCAAACAGACCTCATAGGTTCCGCAACATCGAGTGGAGCATCGATCTATGAGTGAAATGGCAGTAGGACTGTGTGGTAAGCGCTTTGCAGGGGTTTGAAAAGTATGGGTCGGTACTTCGTAGCGCCCAGATTTCAGGTTCAGCCCGCCAGCCGCCAGCCAAACGGGCTGTTTCGGTCGCGCGGCCCCTCAGCTCGCCCGCTTCGAAGTACCGACAGGAATGATTACCACCCCTGCAAGGCGTTCACGCCACGTTGTTCGAAAGACCCTGCTGGCTGCAGATCGGCCGTTGAGATGTGGAAAATGTAGCGATGTCTATTTCGACGACGAGTGATGCGCTCTTAGCGTGTGAGGTCGCGTTACCCTTGTGCCGTGCCCAGCGGCGTACGAGAGTCGCCTGCTTCTACAAGCAACAGCACGACCAACACGCACATCAGGTGATGCATGATTATACTCTATCGGAGCGCCATATCTTGGAGAAGCTATTGGGATCTACTATGAATAAAGAAAATGCGTTGTCGCGGAGCCGTGCAGGTTCAAAGCGGAAGTACCTGCTAGCGCGAAATATAGGTAGGGACCCTCGATAGCTAGGGATTGAGTGTATTGAAACATGTGCTGGCGGCTTCACCAGCTTCATGCAGCGGCGCTGCACGCTCGGGTGCGTTCGATTGCACAAAATGCCACTGACAGCTCGGCCCTGATATCCTCTACGATGCAAGACTACGAACGGGGACAATGGGTGTGAGGACGGCACAAATGAGGCTACGACACGTGCTGACGTGATCAAGCTTTTTCCAGCGAGCGGAATTTTGGTGTGGCAGGATCCACTTTGCAAATATGTTTTGATAACAATCAAAAGTAATCAGAACTAAAGATGGGTACCGTGTGATGACAAGCAGAAGACCAGACAAGCTTTGACGGACGTCAAAGCTGATGAGGATGATGGATTGCGATGATAAGCAGGACTCACGAAAGGTTGTGGTGACAGCCAGAAGAACAAGTCAGACATTTCACGATGTTATGTGAGCAGCGGCAGGACTCATGGACCTGTAGCTCGTGACTGTCACCTCACCTAAAGACAGCTTCCGGTGACGAGCAGAATGAAACAAGACTATGATGATAAGCAGGATCAAAGACTACTCATGAGGACAAATACGGGACAGAGATAGCTTACAATGTTGATAAGCAGGACTAAGGAAAGGCTTTGATGACTACCAGAACCGAAGACAGCCTTTGATCGCAAGCAGATCTGAAGATAGCTCACGATGACAAGCAGGACAAAAAACAGGCTTTGGTGGCCTCGAACACTAAAGGTAGCTCACGTTGACAAACAAGACTAAGCACATGTTTGATTAGAAGCAAAACTAAAGATAGGCCATGAGTACAACGCAAGCAGGACTTGGAATGACAAACAGGACCGAATACGGCTCACGACTACAGGAAGGACCAAACGACGATCACAGTTATAGTTATTGTCGCAGGCCGAGGCACTTTGGGAGTCCAAGTCGCAGATCGTAGGATTAGCTTGCCAAGACACTAGATACAAAGGCCCGGTCTACCAGACCGCGCGCCAGAACAAGAAGAACAACCAATCAACCCACAAATTTTATACCCGCGAGAGGTCACCCTCTCGTGCGATAGTTATCGTAAGCACGACAAAAATAGCTCACTATGACAAGCACGACTAAAGATAGGCATTGATGACAAACAGCGCCAAGAACAGCTTGCGATGACAAGCAGAACTGAAGATAAGCTTTAACTACCAGTGGGTTTGAACGTGGCTCAGGATGACAAGCAGGACCAAAAGTGGTTTGAGATGACAAGCCGGACTATGAATGGGATACGGTTACGATAGAACTGAATGTGGTTCACGATGGTCTGTAAGCCGTGCTTGACGAACGTCGGATTACCGTGATCTAGTGAGCAGTGTAAGCACTGCTTGCTGGATGCGTAACCGTGTTGCAAATGTCGCTACGACGATGCGCTTGCTCGTCGTCGAGTGCATGACATGTACCTACATGAATCATCGATCAGATTACATTGGCATCTGATGATTCACGTGCTGATTCACGTGACTGGGCTTGTCGGTCGTCGCTGGAGCAGACCGTACGGGAGCGCGCACGGTCACCGAGACGCTGTACGACCGTGCGCAGACGGCCGCCCGAAGCTTCAAGCGGCGTCGCCACTCCTTTCACGAGAACTAATGCCAGCGTGGATAACTTAAGCGAGACACTGGTGCCGCTTTCGCATAGCTCCACCATGTCTCCCGCATGGACGATGAGAGCGCTATCCTCCCACCACTCGTCCGACTTCAGTGATGGGATCATGGCGTACCGATGAAACCACATCCCGAGTGCGAAACCGCACTTTCCAATCTCCTGCGAGTCCATCCTGTTCGTTCGAACTTTGCTGTTGCGCCAAATTTCATTCGCCCAGTCATCGAGCCTCTTCCCGTATGCAACTCCCCTCTCACCCTCTCCCTTCCTCCGTAAGCGAAACATATCTGCCGCTGAAAGTGTCAAATGTTAACTCAGGCGCTCTTCCTTCGACATATTCGCTGTGCGGTTATGAATCAAAAATGGATGAAAGCGACCCAAAAACGAGGCGGGGGCGACAGTGTATAACTTCTGTCCGGCTACGTCCACGTATCTGCGGTCGTGGCTCTGCCTTGCACAGCTACTGGGACAAGTGGCCAGACTTCAGCAATTCGTCCCGATTTGCCCGGTAGGATGCTTGACCAGCATTTATACGCAGGCGTGCCCAAATCTGCTGTGAGGTGCAGGCTGGGACACTGGGATACGTACTAAGCCATGACTAGTTAGTGTTGTCATCAATAAGCGTTTCTATCATTGCTTACCATTCCCGAACGCGTTGTTCATGGCCTCCCTATGCAAATCGCGTTCTATCGCCTTCAATCCTGGGTTGTGCATCGTGCGCGCCTCTCATCACCAGCTTCTCATAACTGGCCATGCCAGTGCTGTAGCTGTTTGTCATCGAACGTTACTTGCGTCCGTCTTATCAGCGCAAAAATTTTGAACCTGAATCTCCATGTCACTCACAACGAGTGTAGCAATTTCTGTCACCATAAGCCACACCCAGTAAGCTTTGTCATCAAGCGCAAAATACAAGCTCACAGCGGTAATCTAAGTATGGTATGTAATCGTGACCGTCTCGAATTCCTGCATGCGAAGGCCTCGTATGGTCTTCCTCGGGTTGAGTGATGGCAATGCTCAACATGAGTCATTGAAGCGTTTGTCTGCGTGGTCGGTTTACAACGAACCTCGACCTAGGAGGCAAGGGAAAAGTCAGTATGTAGTGCAAAGTTGTGGCAAGCACGCGAAGAACGATGATCTTGGCGCAGAGCATGACCGTTATGCTTCCGAAATATGGCAGGAGCGCACTAACGTGTGTCCCAGCTTGGGTGCTATCCCGCCTACACTGCTGATGGAATCAGAAGTTGGTTGAGAAAGAGGATCCGTTAAGCAGCAGTCTTACAGGCCTTTCTATGCCACTTTGCTGTTGTAGACGAAGGGGCACCGGAGGTGCGACCATACTTTCACCAAGGCCAAACGGAATTCGCCGGACGTCTTTCAAAGCGGCATGTAATGCCAACGCTGCACCGACGATAGCCTCCATTGCAGCGCGATATGCAATAGTATTCGTAGAATCGCTCAAATCTCGAAATTCGACCAGAGTGTTTCGGAGACCTTCTAAACAGATTCCCATTTCATTGCTATCGATAGCCGCGGCATGTTGTCTTCCAGACCAGTTCCGAAACGCGGTTTCCACGACCTTAAGAGTCCAAGTCCATTGAGTTTGCGTGCTTACGTCTGAGACATCCTGCTTGCGTTCGATCAACCGACTGAGCTCGGAAAAGTCACTCGAAACAACATGCCACATGTGGTCGAGATGATTCCTTGGGGGCTTGCAACTGCCACCAAGCATTTGAGACATCCGTGTGCTGAAGAAGATTTGGAGCGTGGAGATCCTCCTATTAACGCCACAGGGGTCAGTAGCTGCTTCGTGCGAGTACGTGACTCTTGTCGTGACGGGGCCTGCTGACGTGGGAACTTGTATGAAAGTCAACATACAGGATCGTAATGAGACGACTGATCACTGAAAGTACTTGAGCATGGATGAGAGGTTACCAACGCTCGATCGAGTCACAAGCTTCAATCATTTGTGGTCTGCGAGATGAGCTGATGATCGTGAGGCACATCACTCCCGTTTGTGATCCGTCAGCGTCCTTTCTCGTGGCAGTGCTGACAAACTCGACCTCGCCGACTGGTATAAGAGACGTTTTTCCAGTCACTGTTTGGTCTCGATAGTCGAATGCATCGAATAACCAGGAGACTGTCATTCTAGCGAAAATGCGATCCTATCGTCCATATTCAAGATGGGGTGGGGGTGTAGGCAAAAGATACCAAACTAAAAGGACTTGGCCGCCGACGTCCAGAAACGCGAGTGTTCACATCAGAAACCTTCCTGCGTTCGCGAATGAGGGGAATGTCCTAGATTGGTGCAGACGCACTGTGTGTGGAGATGGTGCACCAAGATGCTCCGACCGCATTGTCCGCAACATTTGGATGGGAAAACCTGTGATCGTCCGCGACAATAGCAAAGAGGACGCTGGCCAGGTCGTCAAACGTCTTCGATATGCTCATGTCAATTTTGCAGACCCAATCTACGCCAAAGTTATGCTGGCACATGCAGATGCGAAAGAATACGATGGCTCGTCAGAACCGACGGTGCGTATGCCAAGTGTAAGATCAGAGACCTCTTACCTAGCAGAAAACTTACTCTATCTAGGTTCACGTCTGGAAATCAAAGTCGGTCAGACAGATTGAACGCGACACACGACACGCTCACTCACACGAAAATCCCAGATGTGACGCAGCTGCCAAGGAAAATCCCTCCACTGCAACTCCGACTGACGACTCGTCGCCCCACGTATCGAGCGTCGAGAGCACAGACCCATGTGTATCAGCTTGAAGATAGCGTTGTCCACATACCAGCCTTCCATCGAGGGTATGAGTAAGTCGCGCAAGTGCCATTGGTTGGCATAGGGCCATCGTCTGGAAGTGTCACTGTGAGCACGACATCCTTAGGCCAAGAGACAGACAGTGGTGATAATACTGTAGGACAGCACCTTGTACAGTACAAGGTAGACATACATAGCGCAACTACAGTACAAGCCTATCTGATGACCTATCGAAAGCTTCCAACGAGTAGGCACATGTCTGTTGGCGTCTGCAACTCTGCGTCCACTAAGTTATTCTTTCTTTCCTCCCGTAGAAGAGCGCGATGTGCCTCGACTCGCATCTGGAGGGCACTGATTCCGGCCGATCTGATTCGAGTATGAGAGCTCGATACCACCGAGAGTATCTTTCTCTCCTTGCACATTGTTCGAGGGGTCTCGTTGTGGTCTCGCTTGTGACGCTTGTTTGAGCAACTCAGATCTGCTGAGAGAGTGTGCCTCTAGACTGGGAGGCATGCTAGAACCAAGAGTAAGCGTCAGGTCTCAACGTACGCGGATATATGAGTCACGTTACGTTGTTTGGTTTCGATCAGCCCACGGCGGGCTCTGTTCAACCCTATGAGGGTCCAGGATCGCATACAAGAGAAGGAATATTCCTGAGAAGAAACAAACGTTGTAGAATAGCATTCGAAATGAGAAGATGGAGATAGAGGCTTCGCGACGAGGTCTTTTGAATGCAAGCGCAAGATCATGTTGAGGTTTCTAGACTCCAGCAAGATCACTGCGGACAACGATTCAAGCGGCCGCGATGCGAGACGAAGCTCGGGCGCACGGCTTAGACTTCGCAGTGTGCTACGTACGGCGCCACGTCGCTGCGGCCGAAACCCTTCGACGCGGTAAATGTGGTTCTTTTGGTGTGCAGTGACATCTGCCGGTGAAGTCTTGCCTCGAAAGACCAAATCCACACGTGGTGAGCCACTTAACACCAAGATCGAGAAGAATCATGTCACATGGATGCAGTAATGTACGGCAGTGAGTAGTGGACTGAGGTCAAGTCACTTTGTGCCTTCTCAACTGGTTCTGATCTCCTCTTGAATGAAGCATGGATGCTATCCAGTATCTTGTTCTCAATGGCTACAAAATCGTCTTGCTCTACTGGATGTATCGGCACTCATGTACGTCAAGTCTTCTTTCTGATCACGTGCCTCGAACCATCATTCATTCGACGCGGGGCGTGCTTGAGCGCAACCGAGCAGGTGTCTCATTATCTATAGGTCGTCTTTCGAGGCTTTTACAGCCCTTTGTCACATTTCGCGAATGCTTCTACGTGCAGTATCCCGACGACACTCTTGACTGCTCCTTCAAAATTACACATGATCATCGGCAAACTTTTCCATGCTATTGATGCAGTGGTTGTCGGCAGGATCGTGAGACTCAACACATTTTTCACAGTAGTGAATTTTGCTCGTCTTGTACCAGTATAGCATATAGATTTGGGCAACAATTGTCAGTGCTTGCAGAATATTCAGGGCGATGCGAAGGGACATTCTTTGGAAGCAGAGCAGAAATACGTTCACAAAGATCGCGACACCATACGATAGCCACCTACCTATATATAATCCTGGTTGTAGTCAGCTAGATAGCATTAGCATCTAGTCTAACAACGCATGGCAACGGAGTTGGAACTGGAGCATAGCATCAGCTCACCTACAGTTTTTCCGCTTAGAAAAGGGTTGCACGCGACAGCAAATAACCTTTACTGCTGATACAGGACACACCAGGCATCCGTCTTGCGCTATTTGAAAGCTTTCGTTCAACACTCATCTTTTCATCTTTCCCGAAATCGTATTGATGCTGCGGGTTGATCGCAGCTTGAATATTCTACACGGCGATGTTGCGAAGTTGCAAGGGGCTGTTCACACACGGTCTCCCATTTTTTTGGGGAACGTGCTTTCTTTGGATAAATTCTCACCCTTGCACGTCGAGAAGTGGAGACCCGCTGGCGTCCCACGGGATGAATCACCTTGACCCTCTCTAGAGGGCTCGCTTTGCGAGTCGTCCTTGGAATAACGAGGGATGAAGTGAGCGTCGCAAGCTTACCAGAGCTCATTGCGTAAGCACAACACGATCCTTATGTCAAATCGGCAGTTTTTCTGGTGTTGTTACCGGCAGACAGCAGCATGTTTAGCATCAAGTCCCACAATAAACTTGCAAAGCAAGCAAACCGGCAGATAGTTTTCGCTGACAGTGGAAGCAGCGCGTAGTCGCTATCAAGACTAGAACCTACGGTAATGGTAGCCGCGATGACAGGCACGATCAAAGGTCGCCCGCGATGATTTTGACGTACTGTGGAATACCTCTGGACGAGCTTTGTCACTCTGTGTGACTCATCTTTCGGCAGCACAACTCGTCCCTCCCCCTTACTATCCCCGCAGGCGACATTCACCGTCGGATTTGATTGCAGACTGTACAAAAAGTCTTCCACGTTGTCATCGTTTTGTCGTTGTCAATCATCCGGATGAGATGTAGAGCTAATCACTCGATAATATCCGCATAGTGTCTTACACCTCAAGCTATGTTTCTCAAAAAGAGCAGTTATAAGAAGCTTTACTTGGATTACTGTATCTGCCAACCATCTCAATCATTGTATGACATCGCAGTGTTCTGTCTCCCCAGTCGCGGAAAATTCTTTGCGTCCCTAAGTCCGACGATGTGTCGTGCTTTAGCACATTTACAATGGCGTTCTCGTCGCGGCTATGATGCGTTGCAAGAGCTTGGGTCCTGGTATCTTCGTCGGCGACTTGAGTCACACGACACACGGTAACGTAATTTACTGCAGCATTTCACTTCGGTCACTCTTCTTGCGTCCTGATGACAAATTGCATCGTGACTGCTTACTTTGACTTGTGTATGTAAGCGGTTCGCATCCGGCTGTGTCATCGTGAGCTATTTCTGCTCTCCTCGCCCCGCTTGGAATAGAAACCAGTTCAAAAGGCGATAATGTCGGTGCACGCCCCCCAGCTGACATCTGACATGCGCAAAGCATACTTGGTGAAGAGCAACTTCACGTCCCGAACATACTCAGGTGTTTCCTTGCTCAGAGTCAACTCCGATGCTTCCGCTCGTTCACCCAGGCTGCGAGTGTCTGGTGCGCTGATGAGGCGAGTCTGCTTCTGGAATTCGTACCAGCACATGGCTGAAATACTGCGGCGGCGCGCATCGTCAGCGCAGGTGTACTGCTTGGGGAAGTTTTTGGGCATATCAACGCGAGTGCCCTCGCCGAAAAGAACGCGAGCTTTCACGTCGAGGCACGTAGGTGAAGCCTCTTGACTTGTACTTGGCAATACCAACATCGTGGCGATCAAGCCTGACTCGGCCGGTCAAGAGAGCGGTGTTCTCCTCCCAGGCCCACGCACGTCGCCGCTCAGCAAGATCCCAGTAGAAGTGGATTGCGGCGTAGGGACAGATCAAGCACTGAACGGCAGTCGAATGAAAGCGCAAGACGTGCTCGACGGCAGTCATTTTGGGCGCGAAGATCAATTGGACCCTCTTACCAGTGTGAGTCGTTCCGCGGAGGACCTGAAGACCCATCACATGGTCGTATTCTCCGTTCGTGTAGCGCGAAATCTCGATGATGAGCTGTTTGTCACCCTGGATCCTCCAGCGCAATGTGCGTAAACGCTTTTCTTTGTCCCCAACGACCTCATTGTCCACCATTGGTCCAAATGCAGCGATGGCTTCAGAAGCCTGACGAAGGTCTTGAATGATTACGTGCATCGGCGTCTCAGCATATCTTTCGCTCCAGGAGTCATCAAAAGCTTGAACCAGCTTTTTGACTCTCCAGTGCGGGAGCGAGACTTTCCCACCGGTGCAGGTCAATCGCTGCATCTCATCTAAAGGGGAAGTCATCGTCACCCCACAACGAACCAAGGTCCTGAGCATGCCGCAGATGACGTGACCGTTGTCAGGGCAGTATAAATCGTAATCGGACTTCTTGTCAGAACAGCCCGAGAGGAACTTCTCCAAGGCAAGAGAGCCAGACCAAATGCAGAGAAACTTAGCCATGCAATCCCAGAGCTCCTCGCCGTGGTGAAAGTCTTGATCGAAAAAGCGATGCTTTTTGTAGTCGGTGAGATTGTCCGTCATGGTACGGGTCTTGAGTTCGGTCGGTAGTGCTCCGTGTTCGATGATGTGCGACTAGGATTCACGTGGCACGAGGGAGATGTGGAAGGGTTGGTCTTGAAGTATGACCGGCTCGAAAAAGGACGAAGTGCGAGGGTTCGCCGAAATCAACGTGTGAGGTCGCCATGGCTAATATATATTCCAATCCGAACCAAATGTACACTACGTTGCAGATGTGCTCGGCCACTAGTGGAAGGCCAGTAATGCGAGCGATTTGTCGGTCAGCGACCTGCTCTCACGATTCACGTCGACGACGCGACACCCACAACACCCTGCTTCCACTGCGTAAGACGTTTGGTGCGCGATAACGTATACGGCCACCTACAGGAGGCGAACCACACCCCTATAAGCTTGCAGGGGTATAGCTTCGACGAAGCGTCTGAATCCTGGCGTCGCTGACACCGATTTTGAGCAATCGAATGAACCAATATATTTGCTAGAACGTGTACAGTATTCGAGCGATTATCTGCATCAAGTCAACTTGCAGACGTGACGTCTAAAGATCTCCGGTGGCGTTACTACAAGACCATCAAGAGCCTTATGCTGGCATCGTGATCCGTGCAGTAAAGAATTTCAGAAAGAGACAGCGACGAAGGCGGCACAATAAGATAGACCTCATATGGCACCCAAGCTGCATCAAAAGCCGTGGCGATAAGTTGACCAGTACAACAGCGGTTCGGGCGGCAAGGTTGTCGCCTGGAGTGATTACGTTGGCCTCAGTATCGCAAGTTACGTGAGTCGTGAACATTGAACACGTAAAAAAGGAAAGATGCAAAGAAACCCGCTTGTCCTGCGTCTGCTCTAGTTGTGCTTAGTCGCCAGCAGCCTTGACTGCTTCGTCACGAAACCTCGGCGTATCTGGGTAATTTATACAGAAGGAGATCAACTTGATCATATTGCCCTGGCACTGCTATCACAACCTTCAACCTCTTGACCTCGGCGTGTTTGCGCCATCAAGCGCCCGCTGGCTTCCAAGATCAACGCTGCTCTGCGACTCGATACTGCACGTACGTCACGAGTAGAGGGGGTGGAGATGTACATTTGTGCAAACGCGACGGCCCTCACAAGCAGCGATATGTGTAGCGGTTGGCGGGGTGCGGGATCGGCGCCCTTGAGTCCGATGACAGTGCTCGACAAGCTGCCCGTCAACAGGACGTCGACTACGTCACCCCCTCATACACCACCGTAGCGGACCGACCTGGATCTGTCACCACTCCAGTGCTCGCCGCCAGGTGGTATAGAACTTCGACGAGTAGATGCATCGCTGAACACAGCCACTACAGTAAGGCCTGTCATGATCTCCCATCTTAAGCGAAGCGTTGCACCGAGCGGATGACTCGCGCTTCTGAGATTGCCAACAGTGAATTCCAAGACTAAAAGGTTATCAGAGTCCCCATGCATGCAGGATACACTAGCGTGGCTTCCGAGGAATCAAAATATGTAATCCGTGCCGCCTGCTGTGATATTTGCTCCCACACATACCCATTTGCTTGCCCGTTCAAGTTAACCATTCTGATCACTCCGTTCACCACCCTTCACCACTCGTCCAGTCAACGCAGTGATGAAGTTTAGCCATCAATTCCGCAAGCAGCAAGACCCTGCCTGGTTGCACGCATATGTGAAATACGACCGATCCAAGGCACTTATCAAAGCATTGACAAACCAGGCTCATGGTGACACTCATCATCAGTACAACAAAAGTCAGCAGGCTATGATGACTAAGCGTACAAGAGACAATCGTGTTGACCTAGAGACAGCCCTCGTTGCCGTCTTACAAGATAATTTTCGGCTAGTCACCGGACTCTACAGGGACCTCGACATGGATGTGATCCATGGTGTCCAGCAGTACCTGCTCGTCTGTGATTCGGACCCTACAGTAACTCAGGACCAGGGACAGCTCGAGTTGAAGACGAAGATTGCCAATCTGCATCGATACGGTGCAATGAACACAATTGCTTTTCTACGTCTTTTCGACAAGCTCGACTGTGTTAAGGTCACGATAAAGAGTCCGCTGCTTCTTCAACGACAAGCGATCTTGGCTGCGAATTTCTCCCAACGTACAGGCTTCAGGGAAGTTCTAAACAAGTTGAGAAACCATCCGACTATACGTATGTCTCCCGCCCCAACGCTTGCGAAGGTAAGTTACACTGACACAGTTACAACGTTACAGTACGGACAGCCATCTCCATAGAATCGGGTCTTTCAAGTATTACGTCAGCCTTGGAGTCACAATTAGGTGTAAACTATAACCTCGAGTCAGGTGTCAGTGTTATCAAGTCAGCTGTTCACAGTCCATCACTTGAGGAGCGACTGATACATGCAGCTGCAATTGGCGATGAGGATACGGTTCGCTCAGTCGTTGAACTCGGTGTAGACCCTGATACTCCAGAGCCCATCACGAATCGAACACCGCTTTGCTATGCAAGCATGAACGGGGAGTCTTCTTTGGTACGGTTTCTTCTCAACACCGGTGCCAATCCGGATTCAATGGACCTTTCTGGCAGGACCATCGCTGAGCACGCGGGGTATCGCGGCCACCACGAGGTGATGAGGATGGTCCAAGCGGCGAGTAAAAAAGACTTATCTATCACTGATACATTGCCAGTGAGAGATTTCCGGCGAATGCACTACGAAAAAGATTCGAATGTGTTCGGCGCCGATGTTTCTGCCGCATCAAAAATCGATTCGACCTCCATCATTGTAGACATTGGTTCGCCGCACTCGATCACAACAGGTTCACCGATAGAGTATACTATCCCGAATCTCATAGACGCTGTCGGCTCTCTGTCACTGGAACTTTCAATATCTGACGCCGCACGCAGACCTTACCTCATCAAACTGCCCGTGATGGAGGATCTGAGCAACAAACCTTGCGTATACGATCTCGACAGCGCTTTGAAGCGAACCCAATTGGAAATCAAACTTTATAGATCACAGGGCAGCGATAAAGTTCTGGAAGGCACAGGGCGTGCTCTTATAGAAGTGCCTGATGGATTCATGACAGCCGAGCTTGAGACTATTGGCCAAACGAGAAAGATCCTGATACATGGCAAGCAGCATGACACACTTGTGGCTGTGTTGTCGTATACTTTGATGGTTGTGAAACCGGTTCCCGCCATGGCGAAGACTGCTTCCAGCAAATCTTGGAATTTTGGCAATGGAATTGGTGGGCATCGAGGTCGGTCCTATTCTTGCTACTCATATCTTGACAAGAAGCTGATTGAACAGATAGGTTTTGGGCAGAACAATCTTGAACGGCGCTCTCTACAGATCGGGGAAAACACCATGGAGGCATTCGAAGCAGCTGTGCGATCTGGAGCTGCATTCGTCGAATTCGATGTTCAAGTTACCAAAGATCTCGTACCTGTGGTTTATCACGACTTTCTCGTTAGCGAGACCGGTATCGATGCGCCAGTTCATACGTTGAGCTATCGTCAGGTTTGTCAAAGCCGTTGGGCGCTTTTGTCAAAGGTATGGCACACTCGCTGACTTAGCCCAAGTTTCAAAGCGTGAATGACTCGTACCATCAACACGAACCTTGCCACAGGAGAGCACGGTCTTTGTCTCCAACGAATCCCATAGAGGCCTTACGTCTGCGACATCGGCAGGAGCATATCCTCAGAACGACCGAGGGACGCATCATGGGCTTCAAGCCGAACACCCGCGGCAACTTCATACAAGCACCCTTCACATCCCTTCAAAGAGCTTGTATAGGTCTGGAACCAGATGTTCCTTTCGATATCGAGCTGAGTCCGTCTTACACACTTTTTCTGTCAGGTCGTACATCATGATCTAATTTGTCGCTCAGAATATCCCATGCTTTCAGAGACTGTCGACTGGCAGACATCTCCAAACTGGCTTCCATTGAACTCATATCTCGACGCGATACTCACCACCTTAGCAAGCCTTCCTCTGCGGTTCGCCGCCCGCAAAATTCTACTTTCTAGTTTTAGTCCGGATGTCTGCATCGCCCTCGTCCGCAAACGCGTGCCTTACCCGGTCTACTTTCTCAATGATGGTCGTGCACCGACTCCAGACCCTCGAGCATCATCTCTTCAATCTGCACTGCGATTTGCTTCCGCATGGGGGCTGGATGGCATTGTGTTGGAATCAACGCCTCTCATAGCTTGTCCACGTCTCGTACATTTGGTGAAAGCCAAGGGACTCAAACTTGCGACTTATGGAGCGAGCAACAACGAGTCTGGGAGTGTACGATCGCAAAGAGAACATGGGATCGATGGGATCATTGTAGATCGAGTAAAGGATATTTTTATGGACTGCGAGAACTGCGAAGTCAATGTCACAAGCAGACGGGATGCTGATTGTAGGGGTGGGAGGCAGTCGAACAAATGAAAAGCTGACTATTTCACTTGAGAAGTGAATGCTCCTAGCAGCTGATACACAGTTCGATCAACCCTCTCACTGCCAGCCTCATCACATTGCCCTTCTACGCTGGGGATGTCTACATCACCGTGATGGTTACAACCCCTTCCTTTCCCCAAGAAGTGTCTCTGCAATTTTGCCAGTTTCCGGGCGCCCTGCAGCTACGTAGAAGTCCGGGGTTGTTGAAGGAAGTCCTTCCATTTATTCCAAGGGCTTCCCCGCATCGCAGAGCTTTTCGGGCGGGAGATTCCTCCCACAAGATGCCGTACTCTTATCAGACACATGTTACGGTATTTGTGACCGATCTGACATTCCTGATCTCACACAACGTCACAGCCGGACAGAGAGCGCACACCTTCATGTGGTGTCAGGTGTGAGTAGCTGCTATGCAGTGAAAATTATTGCGCTACACAAGACCCAGAAACCGAAGAGCCCATGTGGGCAGTCTCGCACAAAGCCATCATCCGACAATGCCCACCTCCCTCACCGACAAGGCCCGACATGGGCAACGAGGCCGCGTACTTCATCGTCCAGCCGTCTGGAGAAAACTCTGCACGACACGACAAGGCCTGCGCGCAAGCCGCACCGGCACGCAACACGACATACCACCGCCTTCTACAACGACAAGGCCCGACATGGGCAATGAGGCCGCCGACCTCATCGTCCAGCCGTCGGGAATACTCTGCACGACACGACAGAACACGCGCGCACCCCGCACGCAGAAGAAAGGAGACACATAATGACAACGCCGACTCAACATCACAGATGAGCAAGAGTTGGGAAAGCATACAGGAATTGCACAAGAGCGCGATGAGCCGGCCAGCTATCGCAAGAAGACCAATACACAGACTCATGAATTGAGATGAGTCACATCGGACAAGAGAAACGGCGCGAGCGTTCGATGAGCCGGCCATTGCACCAAGACAGGCATAGCAGACGCCACGCGTCAGAAAACAAGGAAGAACACAAGCCGCTTTCACATTCTTCGGAAAGGCCGAAAGCGTGCACATCAAGGAACCCAACCCCTGGGGCTCCTCCCCAGTTCGGCTGGCAAGTCCCAGTAGAAAATGGTATGGACAAGACAGAGTACGCCACCGCGAATGGAGGCGTCCAGCCTGTAACACGAGCAAGGCAATGAAATGATGGAGAAGACAGGGGATAAGGGCCAGCAGCTGCGGCCACACGCAAGAACCAGTAGGAGGGCATAGAGCCCGAAAGCTGTGGCGCCTTGGATCAAGGCGGGACGGCGAGAAAGATTGAAAAGTTGAAGTGTGACGCGAGAGCATACATCAAAGCCATAGAAATTGTCGTGAAGATAGCCGACGTGCCATAAGCTATTTAGCTTGAATGCAGTATGATTTAAAAAACAAAAAGCACAACGTCACAACCATTTTTCAAGATTTGAGTCATCACCACGGCTACCAAGATTGCTATCACAGTCCCACCGAGCAGCGATAATTTAGACTCTTTGCCCGGCTTTCGATGTCCAAGGTCTTCAGTCGAAGCCCCTGCGATACTTCTTTGTCGTCGCAATCACCGGTCGTCATCACTGCTATAGCGCAATACTACCAAGGCCTGGCCTCAGTCGCTCACCAATGGTCGGAATAGCAAGAAATCCGCTGCGCTACCCAGCCTCTCGCTGCGGTGTTCCGCGCCGGCTGCTGGTATCAAGGTGGGAGACTTGATAACGTTTACACGAGAATTACGAACGTCGATGACGGTCTCGAGTGCTTACTGTCCGTCCATCCTGGCGGTCGCGATGACACAAGTCTGCAGGGGATCGTACATTACTAGCCATGATCCCACCTCAATTCTCGTCAAACACAACCATGCTTCCAGGCGCCTTTATCACGTGTGTTGTCCTGATAATTGTGTGTAACATCAGAGACGCCGCCGCCGGCTGCTCGTCGCATCAACCCCATGTAAGTCCGGCATCAGCGACAGGAGTGACGAAACCGTCCGGCACAGTGACCGCGATGCAAGGTGGAACGGAATCCATATCTGGATTCCGAAGTGTCGGCTACTATCCTGTAAGTCAAAGTTGAGAAGTCCGGGTCGACAAGTTGCCATGCTGATTGATCACCCAGAGCTGGGGAATTTATGCTCGTAATTTCCAACCGCAAGACATACCGGCGGACCAGCTCACACACGTGATGTATGCTTTCGCGGACGTCCGACCGGAAACTGGTGAAGTTATCCTGAGCAACGTCCAAATCGACTCTCTGAAAAAGCTTTTCGTTCACAAAAAAGCGAATAGGAACTTAAAAGTCTTATTGTCAATAGGCGGATATACCTTTGGTGCAAACATCACCAGACCAGCATCAACAATGCAAGGCCGACAAGAGTTTGCGCAGAGTGCGCTTTCTCTGCTGAAAGACCTGGGTCTCGATGGCATCGATGTCGACTGGGAATATCCATCGTCTCCAAAAGAAGGCGAAGACCTTGTGGCTCTGCTCGCAGCCTGCCGCGAAAAACTTGATCAGTACGCCTCCTCTCTGCCGCAAGTGCCTCACTTCCTGTTGACCATTGCTTCTCCTGCTGGGCCGTCCAATTTCCCCAATTTTCCATTCGAGAAAATAGATCCCTATCTTGACTTCTGGAATCTGATGGGATACGACTTTGCGGGAGCTTGGGACCAGCTATCGGGTCACCAAGCAAACATATATCCATCGCCGAAGTCCTCCCATGCAAACCAGTTCAGCGTCGACGGCGCAGTGAGATACTACTCGAGCAGAGGCGTTCCACCTGGTAAAGTCGTGCTTGGAATGCCATTGTACGGCCGTGCGTTTGTCGACACTGACGGTCCAGGATCGGCTTACCACGGAGTTGGCGATGGCAGTTGGGAGAACGGAGTATGGGATGTAAAGGTCAGCATTGCCACCATCGTCGGGTGATCACTTGATGCGGTGCGATCATTGTGACCTGATAGACACCCTGTGCTTCTAAGCCGAGCACGCGATCATTTGCTAACAGGAGGGTATAGGCTCTACCGAGACCAAACGCTCAAGTCCGTTACGACCCCGAGATGGTGGCATCTTGGTCCTACGACCCACAAAGTCGCGTCATGGTCTCTTACGACTCTCCCGAAGCCGTGACCGATAAGATCAAGTACATTAAGGATTCAAAACTGGGAGGCGCTATGTGGTGGGAATTATCAGCAGACCGCCCCAGAAACAGCTCGAGCGGGGAGAGTTCGGTTGGTCTGGCATATAAAAGCTTACAGGGCGAGAATGGCAGGGCAATGGAGACGGTCGACAATTGTTTGTACTACCCCTCCAGCCAGTACGACGACGTGAGGGTAGTGGTGCCGAACCGATAAGATCAGAAGCACTTCGCAAGACTCAGTGCAGATGGCGCGTCCCATCGCCGTTCTGATGTACAACGCGATGGAATATCCTAGCGTCAGTGCGCGTCTGGATTCTGATCGCGTGTGCATAGTAGGAGTATGGCACCACACAAGGCAGTATGCGCCCTTCTGGCTCTACCGAGCACACATTTGACCAGCGATGGGCGTAGCGTAAAGCTGACCAATGAGATAGAGCAAACCAGATCAGTGCACGGCGAGTGACGGACGTTTCGCCAAGGAGACGAGCAATGATGTGTAGATGAAAAACGCAAAATTCTTGACTTGACAGAATTTGTGAGCAGTTACCTTGTAGAATGACGTTGGCTCTGAGTCTCTGACCAACATTTCAGCCGCCGAAACCCATTTTCGCTCTAATTCGTGATATATTTTAGCTTTTGCCATTTTCCTCAGAGACTCATCCAAATCCAATAAGATCGAGTGAAATGGCGATGTGATTCGTTTTCGTAAAGCTGAGTTGTGGTCAGTAATACTTTTGGCCCAAAGCCATGTCTTTGATTGCCCAGGTAGCCACCGATCTTCACAGCGGACTGTAGCTGGTCAAGTACTGATCCTCCATCTCCGTGGTATCTCGTGACAATAGGATCGTCGCGTCCTTCCGGGTACCCTTGCGCGAAGAAAACACTGGCTGAACACGGTTAGAGGTGCGCTAGAATGGCAGACATCGCTTTTGATGACGGAACACAGTAAGTTACTGATCGCTCACGCCCACATGCAAAATGCAATAGCTGTGATAGCTGAGCACTACGGTGACATGCCATGGTTGAGATGGCCTGTGATGACGAAGAATATCAGATACAGCTTACATATGATAGTGAGCAATGGTAAGGATTCTCATGCTGACAGGCAAGTTTAAGAAAACCCCATCATTGGTCTACTGTGTGGAAACTGGCTCAGGGCTCCAGGCAGCTAGCAACAGTAAGCAGTTGATAATGTGGCATCGTCAGATGAGGTAGTAAGCACGGCTGGCCACCAACACAGCTTGGAATTACATGAAGATGACAAACTGAGCTCAGTATGTTTATGATGATACAGTCAAGGCCTACTGTACAGTAGCACTCGATTCGATACAGTCACCGGCGATTCCAGTGTCTCTTTGCATACTTATATATCGATTGTGTACAACATATATGTCTTCTTTGTGAGCATATATATCAAGTCTATGCGCGACAACGCTAGACCAGAT
>Ga0265797_10005309_pt1 | contig 18871 bp, 14 predicted proteins | sample P2T30metagenome_FD_192433 | JGI IMG/M metagenome (GOLD analysis project Ga0265797, IMG submission 192433) | Plant litter microbial communities from East Loma Ridge, Irvine, California - P2 T30 | ecosystem: Environmental > Terrestrial > Plant litter > Unclassified | place: USA: California... | reverse complement strand
GATCGGATCGTTCGTTTTGTGTCTTGGGCCTAGTTCGTGTGGAGACAGCAGGTACGCTCATTTGTGGGCAGATAGCCTACATTTGAACTCGAGATTTTCACGAACACCTTCATTTTCAAATAACCCCCTGTAAGCTTACTGAGTAACGTCCTCGAAATAAAACCAGTGACATGGAAAAATAATAAAAATAACTAGCACCCATGTTGGACGCTGGGAATTGGCGGATTGACCATGCCGTCTATTATACATGAAGTGCGAAATGACTCCGTTGGTAATGGCAAAATCCTTCTATACTCCAGGGTCCTTGTAAAAGAAAAAAGGCAAAGATGCCCATTTCTGGTGGGTTTGGTCAGCAAAAGATCCAAGGCATCTTGCCATCACATCCTCAGCTAGCTGCCAACGATCCATCGACGGCTCCTTCCCTTCAATGTCTCACAACACACACACCAAAGCAAAAATCAGAGTAAAACTCCAAACATGTCAACAGAAACCCAGGTAATCATACTCTTTGCCCCCGTGCTAAGTCCAGACGTGCAGGGCCGCGCCGCATCCGAAGAAAAGACGTGTACGTTTCCTGCTGATACCGTCGAACGTCCGCAATCTCGACCCATTTGATTGTGCCCGGCCTAGGAGAGATCATGGCGATCGATTCCTTTCCCCACCCGTACGGCAAAAACCGTGGGTTTAGTTGCTTGACAAGGTTCTTGTAGATCAATCCGATGCTGGAAAGTAGAAGCATGATGAAGATTGTGGTTAAAGCTATGATGGATTCTTTGGACCATGACGGGGTGGGTGATGTGGCGGCGGTAGTGGTGAGTAGTGTTGCTAAGAGAAGAGTCAGCTAAAATGGACATTAAGACAAATTGCGGGTGGAGAAACTGAACGTTAATGATGAAAGTAGACACACAGTTTTCAGACATGTTTCCGAGAAAGCAACGGTTCGAGCGGAGATAACAATATAGTGTTTTGCAAGTCGCAATCGTAACACGAAAACTCAAAATGTGTCGTATTGAGGTAGGGGTGTCGTGGGAACAGAATATCAACAAGATGGACACATTTGGAGAAGAGAAGAGATCAGAGCGTGATACGAGAACAAGAGTAAGTAGTCGTGACGCGTGGATGGTGGGAGGGAGGGAATGCTGATTCTTGGTTACGTCTGCAGGCTGTCCAGGTGCAGTCAGTTCCGAAAAACAACAACACAAGAACAATAGATAGAGAGCTGTGTCGATGCTAGAACAATGCGTTTGTAGGAATGAAGAAATATAACAATTAACTTGGAGAATACATATATTATAAACCTGTGAAGATGTAGGAGAGTGCCTTATTAGCTAGGTCCCTCCTTGCAATTTTTGCTAAGCAGTCTTTCTGCACTAGGTGGCGCTAGATACACGGATGATGCTAAGCTTCCGAAAGGTGCTAGGGGTCGCGAATAAGAATGATGATAGGCTACTTAGTTAATGCCAACTGCATGAATAGTCGCATGTGTATGAATGGTCGAACGTGCGCCAATGGTCAAAACTGTGGCCCTAGTCAAAACTGTGCCCCTGGTCAAAACTATGCCAATGGTGCCAAGCTAGCCTACGCCAACACTACCCATTTCTAAGGTATACACTGTTGTGAACTGACCCGGCTCACGAAATCAATTTTATATACCTCGCTGTTATATATGTCTCGCTAATCCCGAGGCCGCCTGTATTGCGTTATGACTGCAAAAAAAGAAAGCAGCTTCCTACACGGCGTGCCACCATGATCTGATTAATCGCACTTGAAGTGACTTTTCTTTCTTCCTGCAGAAGAACGTGAAGACACAGAATGCGATATATACAGCGCGAGTACTTGGTACCAAGAAGGAGAGTACTGAAATAGACAATGTGTTCTTCGAGCACAGCGGGAAGAAGCAGTGTCTATGGCGATACTAACGGGGCAGTATTACTGCAACATGTTGGCACAGCTCTTGAACTAGGACCGACGGTAGTGTGCGAGAAATGCAACGGAGAGCTAACAAGTATGCAAGACACGTGGCTGGCGTTCATATGAACAAGACAGACCAAAGACGACACAAGTCAAGACTAAAGGACTGCATCGTAGAGAGCAATTTGTTAATACTCATTTCATTGCTCTCCCTAACAAACAAAAACTGTCGCATATACAGACTTGGTTCACCACCATTCCCCTTACACCCAATTCTCAGACTTTCAAAGGAGAACGGAGCAGCTGATCGGTTACATACAACGGATTCCACATACACACACGTGCATAAAACAAGAGGTTGGAAAGAACCAAACAAAAAGATAATTCAATCCAGCTCTCAAAATCCGAAGCAAAAAAAAAGACCACCCTCCCAGCGGGACAGTAAAGTCAACCGAGAGAACCACCCTCCTTCGAAGCTAAGAAAACAAAACAATATCTTCAAGACATTATGGGGTCACTTTCCAAGGTGAGATAGAAAAGAAGAAACTTTCACCTCGCCGGCCCGCTCTCGCCAAAGTGGATTGGGGTGCGATTTGGACGGTGTAGGATGCGAGGCTTTGGGGTATAAACATTGAAAGCAAAGGATAACGGATGAGTGGAAGCATCGCTGCTACCGGGGACATGGTTTCTCGACCTTGGTATTGAACGTATAGGTCAGAGGGGAAGCGTGCCCTAGGAGCGACAGAAGACTCGCCAATACGAATTTGGAAGAGTAAAGGACCACGTCTGGCGGAAGATCGCAGGACACAATGCCTCACATTTGAAAGGAACAAAACAAAAGATGACGATAAGAAACCGCTAAAACGTTCCTCATAAAAAAAGCACCTGTCTATGATCAAAAGCTTAGATTGCCAAACCAGGGACCGGCTTCCGGTTTGGGATGGGAGCAGGGGCACCAGGGGCCACAGAGTTGGGGTTCATGGGGCTTGGGCCGGGGGCTGGGCCTCGTCGAGGGTTACCAGCCTGGCTTGCCGAGTTTGATCGTGGACGACCGCCCACCTGAGGCGGAGGGGCCATCTGTGGTCCGCCGCCGTATGGACCAGGGGACATGGAGCGCTGGGGTGCGGCGTAGGGTGCGTTACTGTTTGAGCGGCCACGGGGAGGACCTTGTTGAGGGGCGTTGTTGTTGGACCGCATACGAGGGCTTTGCATTTGCTGGGGTGGCATCTGATGAGGAGACATTTGACGGGGGCCAGGGCTCATGTTGCCAGGACCTTGAGCCATGGAAGGTGAGTTCATTGCACTGCCAGGCGAAAGAGGACGTGGCTGAGGTACACCACCGGGACCCATGGGCGAGCGGATAGGAGGGCCACGCATGGCACCTTGCGGTGGTGGGCCTTGACGAGGGGGACCGTTGCGCGGCTTGACTGGGTGCTTGGAAAGACATGTACGGGGAACGACTCCTTGTTGCGAGCGGTCCATGCGGATGCAGAGAGCCTTTTCAAGTCAGTCAGATTTGCAAGATTACACAAAAGGCAAAGTACGTACCCATCCATCGTCATATTCGTGGAGCATGCGAACGAGCTGACCAGCATGAAGATCGAGTTCATCTTGCATGGAGGGCTTGAAGTCAAGTTGGACACGGTGGACGTTGTTAGAACCAGGAGCAGCACCACCGGCCATGGCACCAGCAACAGGAGGGGGGCCAGTGGGAGCAGGACCAGGAGACGCAGGGATGTTTTCAGTCCATGCCGGGCTCGGCGAGACATTTCCAGCATTGGCGGCAACTGGCGGAGGCGGCGGAAGTTCAGACTTAGGAGGCGGATTGGGGGCCACTGCTGCGGCTAGTGCAGCAGCGCTGGCGGCAGCGGCGATGATGGCTGGGCCGGCAATGTCACTACTAGGCTGGGAGGAGTGCATTGCTGAGTTGACCGGGGAAGTATTAGGAGGCGAGTCAGGAATTGAAGCTTGGTGAGTATCCACGGCAGCCTTGTTTCCAAAGGGGTTGAGTGAAGCGGGACCAGATTGCGGTTCAGGGTCGTTGAACGGGTTATTAGTAGGGGCGTTTGCTGCTCCACTTGCAGATGGTGAAAGGTTGTTGTTTGACCGAGCGGCGACAGCACCGGCGGCGAGCGAGGCTCCTCCAACCTTACTCTGATCATTGAATGTCGGGTCAAACTGAGTGACAGGTCGCAGGCTTAGACGCGGTGCAGTGGTCGCAGTGCGCGTAGAATTAGTGCTGGGAGCGGCAGGCGGGGTGGTTACCACCTGAGGAAGTGGAGGGACAGGCGCATTATACTTTTCCGTCTTCTCGTTTTCCTGGGCGGCGGCTGCCGAAGCCATTTGGTTCTTCTTGCGGCGGTACAGCAGCAGGATACCAGTTAGGATCGCACACACAAACAGAAGAAGGCCCAGGGCAAGACCGGCCTTTGCACCGGTAGACATGCCGTCTTCTGCGTCTGCAGAGTTGCTTGAGGAAGGGGAGGCGCTCGCGGAAATGGCGGCTGTGGCAGAAGCGAGGCCTGTAATGGATGAAGCAAGGCTTGGCATGGGTGACTTGGTCGCCATCATGAGAGTGGAGGCTGGCTTGGGAGAGCGAGTGGCGGTTGAAGTCTCATCTACAAGCAGAGCAGTGTCAGAATGAAGTGCAGAAGACGGTTTCCTCGCGGTAGAAGTTGGCTTGGCGGTCTGCTGAGGCTCATCGTCGTCGTCGTCGTTGTTGGCAGACGTAGTACTCGGGCGCTCGCGTGTAGCAGGCGGAGGAAGCAGTTTAGGCTTTGGGGTCTCGACTGGGTCATCAGGTCCGAATTGAGTGGCTATGACGATAGCCGTGACAATCTCGACATCAAGGTCATCATTGTTGCGCTGCCGTCGTACCAGATGCGATCGTGCGTGTAGGTGTGCCATGTCGTGCATTGTGGGGTGCGGGCTCGGCTGGGCTCGGTAGTTTGCAAGATTACAAGTTGTGGTGTTTTGGTTGTGGCCAGCTTTTGGATAGATTACGTATTACGGCGCAGGAGGACGATTATTTACGACTTGGTTCAAGGGATGTTCGGGTTGCTGGCAGGAATGCGGCAACGGCGGGCTAGGCTCGAATGTGGAATGTGTGGTGTAGTAGTATGCGGTGGACTAGGCACTAGACAGAAAAAGAGTGTATAACTATTGTAAGCGTGATAAAGAGAGTGAAGTGCAGCAAGGTTGGGCGCGCTCGGTGAAGGAAGGACAAGACGACAACCTGGCCGCAGTAGTAGCGAGTGTGTCGTGGGAGGAATTAGAGGGACGGCGTCGAGGTGAGAGAGAGCGAGGAGTGAGCAGCGAGCCAGCGGAGGGAGGGTAGGAAGACGCGGCCGAGACGGGATGCAGGGAACACACAAACGGTAGGTCGCCAGCCAAGCTCGAAACGCCCGCGTGCCTGACAAGGCCGAACCACCATGATTGAGCCGTGCAGCCGTTCATCATACCGGCCTGGGCATTAGGCTGAGCTAAGACGCAGGTCCTTTGTGGCGCTGATTGGGTGCGTCACCTAATTTCCTGGGGTGTTTGACGCCCATGTCTGTTTGCCGCCTGCCTCCGCGTAGCTGCGTGCAAATGGCGGTGCCGGCCCCTTATCGAGGATTATCGTGTTTGAAACAACGATACACATTGACGCCTCGTGGCCGACGATTCATACACGGCCAACACATGAGGTCACTATTGAAAAAACGTGGCTGGTGCGTGCAGTCCTGCCACCAACTATCGATTCACGCCAATCCTCGCACCCAATCCGCGCCTTGGGACATGTCGGATCGGCGTGATGGACTATCAATCGAGTGACGTTATAACAACACTCCAGGAGTAGCCTGCGCTTCCGGTAATTGCGTGCAGACGGACATGCCTTGGATGCCGTATGTATTATGCTTCCTTGGGCTGGAAGACTGTCGAGTCGCAATTTCGCACGTCATCGCTGATTGGCACCGCAAAGCCACATCCGATGGCAACACGGCCAACTGCTTGTATTCGACGAATGCTTCCCGCACTCGCCTGCTCTGGGACCGTAATTTTTTTTTTCTGTCAGCATGTATGGCACCGGGTTCAAATTCGGGCAAACAGGCAGGCATCGAACGGATGGCCAGCTAGTGGCCGTTTAGGCATGTCGGACAAGTTGGTGAACAACAAGCAAATCACGACCGAGGACGCGCAGCTCATCAGCAGAAGCAGGTCCCCTCTGGGCCTTGGTTGGTCCCACTAAAAGGGCGAGCAGGACGACTTGGGCAGGCAAGCCTCGTTCCACACGTGTCAAATCAAAAGCCTGGGGCTTCCCGTCTTCAGATCGCGCTAAGCCTATAATGCGGAGCGTTATCACATCAGACGCTCACACTCTATGCCCCACACTTTTCGTGATGCTGACCTCGAGTTGGCCTTTTGCGCCACCCATTTACTACGGCCTGATATATATATAAATAATAACTTGATTAGTCATCAACAACCAGCAGCAGCCTTCGTAGCTCAGTGGTAGAGCGCGTCACTAGTAATGACGAGGTCGTCAGTTCAATTCTGGCCGAAGGCATTCTTTTTGCCCATCGGGAGACTACACGCACGCACTCCGAGGCCTAAGTAACGTACAACGTCCCCCCAAGAATCTCAACGCCAGGTTCTTGTACCGCCGGTTTTTTTTTCTCAAATAGCCACTGGATAATAATATTTGAGCACTCAATTAACTTACTACACAACACTTTGGAATAGTGGTAATTAGCCACCACGCCGGTGGTTATCGTATCGGGTAGTAAGCAGCTCGGCGAAGCATCATTTGATCACATCGAGAAGCGGGAGAGACGCGTTTAGTATATACACATTGCGTAAATCCTCTCTAGCTACACCCCTATATACAACACTCCTATCGCATCTACTTCTTACTCCCAACAATGGCAGGCTTCGAAGACTCAAAACTAGCCACCATGGCTCCAGCATGATCTTCCAAGTCGAGCTTGAACACATCATGGAAGAAGCTCTTGCAGACGCGTTCGGATAAATAATCGGAAGGCGCACTGAAGAGTAAATGGCTAGTCCCGAGGTCAGCGTAGAACGGCCGCTCCTCTCTGGTCTTCTGACGAGCTCCTTGGTACGCGACCGAGACGCAGTCGGTGCAACGGTCAAGGAAGGCTCAGCACGTCACCATGCTTTGCGTGCAGCGGATATTACCACAGTGAATGCACCAGCCGGAGAATAGCATGCGCGCATATATGCGCTCGAATAATAAATCGGTGCTGGTGTGCCCGTACCACTGCTTGAAGCTTGCCAGTAGCGGTGAGGACGGAGTGATGGCCGAGAGTTCGCCCAGGTGGGTTTAGCCAGCCCGCTACCGGCGTCCAGTCACCGATCAGCAGCTTCTTTCCATTCCGTCTGTCTGTTTGAACAACCTCGCCATGCAAATGAAATAGCAATTTATTATCGCCAAGAAGTTGCAAAGCAGCTGCCAGTACTTGTTCCCATTGAAATTTACGCCTCGCAGCTACGTTTTATCCTAGCAACAACACGCACCCGTCTCGGGAATCAGCCACCGTGAGCTCCGACGCCCCAGAGCAAGGTGTAGATCAGCGTATCAGGCTTCCTTTTGATGGCCAGCGTTGCACCCATCCAGAACAGGCCATATCGCTCACATAAAGTACCGGCCTGTACAAGATGTCGTTCGCGAAAGATTCGCTGTCACATCGACATCCCCGGAGAACCATGCTTGTCTTGCCGAGAAAGACGACTGAAGTGTCAGTATGTAGAGGGCTCAACTACCAGCTCTCCCACAGAAGAGGGCGGTGATCGAAAGATTTCCAAGCGCCGGCGACACAGCGAGCCTGAAGATGGCCCTTCTCGACCCCGCTCAGCACCCATCTTGCACAAGACCACCAACAATCCTTCCGCCTCCATCATGCTTGCACCACATTTTGCTGAAGACATTGACATTTTCAACCGACACATCTCGCAACATCGAAAAGCAGGCGGTGAAGCAGAATCTTCTAGCTACCAAACTCTTCTACACGATGCTAAAGACCCAGTCGTATACCTTACCGTACCAAGGTTCCGGGCTGGCCTGCCGCCCAACAGTGGCTGTGGAAGGGAGCAACTGGAGATTGTGGAGCAGATCATGGGTCCGTTCAAGCGAGAAGTCGTCGAACTGTACTTCAGTCAGATCCACTATCACTTTCCTATCCTAGACGACGAGATGTGTGAAACTCTACGGACGGGCCAATACGCTAGAGTGCCAAACAACTTGATGTGCGTCATCTATGCGCTTGCGTCGCCACATTGGGCAAAGTCAGACACTCTCAAGATGCACCCCAAACCAAACTCGTATTACGTATGGAACAAGGGCATTGCAGCGACGCTCGAGGATTTTCTCAGCCCTGGCATGTCCACAATCCAGGCCGCCGTTCTCGATCAGGTCGGACGTCCTTCAGTCTCCATTATCGGCAACATCACTCTGTGTGGACGTACAGTATCATTGGCTCAGACGTTTGGCCTCCATAGAGATCCGTCAAAATGGAATATTACTGAGAATGAAAAGTCGGTTCGAATGCGGCTCTGGTGGTGCGTCCTCATCACCGACCAATGGTCCAGCGTGGCATATGGTGCGCCTCCCTATGTCTCAAAAGGCTATTATGACGTCCCGCGGCCAACCGTCGGCTCGCTCATCGGTAGCAAGGCGAACACTCAACAGAAGCAAGCAACGACGTGCTTTATACATCTGTGTGGACTCACTGAAATGCTTGCCGAGATTCTTCCCTTTATCTACCACATCAACCCAGACCGACTGCAGCTTGCCCGTGAAATCGATCGCTTCAAGCAAGAACTCAATGACTTGGAAGCACAACTTCCTCCATGGATTCCTCTGCCAAATCGGCCGGGAACACCTATGCTCTGGCTCTCTTTTCTCTCCATCAGACTCGTACTTGCTCGTGTAATCTTTCGCGCCGCCGTCCTTGACGGAGATGGGAGCATTGCGCGTAACCGGATGGACCAGCTGCGTATTGCATCGTCTGCTGTTCTTGATTTTGTACTCAGCATGAAAGAAATCCAGTTTCTGGACTTTTGGTTGCCCTACGCTACGCATCTTTTGGTGCATGCCATTACCGTGTCGTTGCGGTGCACTGTGGAGACACAAGACCCAGAGATACGCAATACATCCGTTGCGCGACTTGAGCGCGTCATCGCGCATATACAGCATGCGCGCGACAACTATGAATGGGATATTGCAAACTACTGTTTGGAAAGATGCGCTGATCCGGTGTCGAAAATTGCATCGCTCAACGCACGAGAGTTACCACAGCCGCCTGAGACAGAGCTCGCAACTGTTGTTGCAAATGGCAACAACGGGACTGAGATGCAGCCTATGCCTAACTTTGACGACGCTTCATTCTTGCTCTCGGATATTCTCGATCCAAATGCTTTCGACTTTTCCTGGGATGCTTTGTGGGACACGCCGTCTGGCATGACCAATTTTTCAATTTGACGACTTCTTTTGGATACACTTACATGGTTGGCTACCTGCTCCAAATTCCACACAGCCGTAGGTTTTTTGGGGCCGAAAATCATCGAGTACTGTAGCTCACCCGATATGACTACTTTGGATTGGGATACTCTCCGGGATCGCTTACAATACACATGTCCTCATATGGAATTGACCTCGGATATTCTGCAAGATTATTAATCGACCCTTCCAGAATTCACGGACGAGATATCGGCTTTATTTAGGGATGAGGATAGGATCGTGGCCAGGTATCTTGCTGATACTTTGTAAATCTGCCTCGTCAAAAGCGGCCGACCATTGGCTTTACAGATCCTGTCACAAAATGGTATACTATGGAACAGATCACTCGAGATTGGGACCTTGAATGTAAGGCGGTTCACTCAATGCGGAATTTGGAGAGCTACAAGGAACGTTGCCACGTGCTGTGGATTGAATGGGTAGACGGTGTCGCCAAACATTTTGACAGTGTTTCGTGTCGTTGCAGAGAACGTTGCTTACGTATCAGTTCATTAATAGTATAAAACTCAGGATAGAAATACCCAACTTTTTCCTTTGTGCTACATTTGGCGATCCCTTACCAACCAAACTTCACCACCTATGCGGGCAGATAGTCGACTGTGGCACGCTTTCTACCGCACCAACGAGCTACCACCGGCAAAAATAATCGAGCTGAGGTGCGCAGCTCGATAGTACCCGACTGCAATGCATTCACACCCGATATCACTGGTATTTGCTCTGTTCAACGTAATGTCGTTCACGATTGGATGCACTGTTTTATGGCGTGCAGTGAAGGATGAGCAGGCTGACCAACAAGATCGTCTTACCCACCAGGCTGGAGAACGTCATACGACTGACAACTCATGGGTGCATATAGCCACTCCCCTTGCAAGAAATTGACAGCGCATTTGTTTTGAGCCTCAATATCAAAGAGGTAGTAGGAACATGAGGATAAATGCGGGTGTCCGACCGTACTTTTCGACATGTGCAAACAAAAGTCGCCTGACATGTCGGTGAGCGACAATTTGGCCCTGGTCGACCTGCAGGAGAATGGAGACGAGGGGAAGAAAGGGAGGGTCGTATACGGCGTCGGAGATCTTTCAGTCAGTACCGAAGACAGTTCGTAAGTCTCTATGCTTCCTTTGTGCCGCCGGAGAAGTATTAACCACCACTCCTTGAAGCCCGTACGCGAATGGACAGCCGGTAACCCTGGAAGTTGGCCCTGAAGCCACTCGATTTCTAGTTCACGACAAAATTCTGAGCCGAAGCGAAGTGCTCGCAGCAAAGTACCGCCCTTGGACCTTCAACGGCAAGTCAGTGCGGCTACCAGAACTAGACCAAACGACAGCACATACGTTAATACACTACCTCTATACCGGCAAATACCAGATTTTGAGTATACATGCATCATCCGATGCAGTCATACCAGAGAGCTACAGGCTCGGTACGTGCGTGTACTGTGCAGCCGTCCGCTACAACTTGCCGGGCTTGGCCGAGCTGGCGAGAAACAAGATCAAGTCTTTCAACATCAGCATCTTTGACGTTCTATCCGTAGCAAGGGACCACGCGTTCTCACTGCTACCAGAATGGGATGCTTGGTATCCGTCTTATGTCGAAGATGCGCTCAACAAGGCCATGGCGGAAGACCCGGAGCCGTTTCGAAAATCTGATTTTATCTCGATGGTAGAAGGCAACGGAAAACTACTAAGGCTAGTGTGGGAGACTGTCCTGAACAACTACGCCCGCATACCAGCAATGCCGGTCGCCGTGGAAGACAGGGCTACTACTCCAACTCCTGGACTTGTTTCCGAATTAGCGCCGTCAACAAGTGTCGAAGAGTCTGGGTATGAGACAGGAAACTGCCCTATCACTCCAGTGAAGGAACCAGAGCTAGTCGAAGAGCCAGAGCGAGTGGAACAACCCGTACCAGCTGAAGAGCCTGTGCCGGTGGAAGGATCTGTGCTGGTGCCCATCTCCATAGACGGTATCGTCGAGCCGGTGTTTGCGAACGCCAGCGTCGTTACAGAATCCACACAAGAGGTCTCTTTGCAGGCGGACGGCATCGAGTCTATGGCGGAATGCCCACCGACCCCTGAGCCGTTTTCAGACGAGTTGGGGGTTGGCACTAGCAAAACATACCAAAAGATGGGTAAAAGATCAGACCCCGTGGCTGCAAGCGGTGTAAGCCCAAAAGAGCCCAAGGCGTCCACTCATGTACGAGCCGACTCTGTGACGCAGGTCGAGCAGAAAATGATCGAGTCTGTTGTGGAGGCGAATGGGGGGGCCGGGGCGAGTGTGGCAAGTGACAGCCCAGGGCAGGTGCCGATCGACTTGGGTGAAGTAGTCGCGATTCCAAAAAAGAGCAAGAAAGTAAAGCACCGCAAGAAGGTTTTCAAGACGCCGGTTGAAGTGGAGTCTAGCACGTAGGATGTTTTACCGTGGTTGGATATTTACGCATGACGCTCATGCTCAGTTCCCGATGCGAAAATGGGGAATTGTCATGGAGTTTTGGGAATTTGGCTTTTCACCATTGACCTTGATGATGTAGCTTCTCGGGTCGTGGCCCGGGTCGTCGCGGAGTTGGACCGTGCAGTATGCTGCACAGACGCGATGCTGGTGCAACGAGGGTTGAGCCCACTGCAGCTGTCGAACGCAATTATACTATCACGCTGTCAAGCACAAGCTGCCACACCATCTGTCTAACGATATTCAACCCATGATGTGCAGCTTCCTCAGAACCTCTGTAGATTGATGGTGTTGTGCAGCAGTAACGGCATGCACGGCTCCGCACTAGATCGTCGCTTTTGTCACGTGTTGGTTGTACGCTTCGCCCTCTGATTCGTTCCCTCGTCTGGTTCTCAGCGCAAGCAATGTCACAATCTTCTTCTCTTTTTCTCTCGGCACCTGCCGCTACGATGCAGTTGGTTTTCGTCGATTTAGCGGTCCATTGAAGCTAGCATGAACCTTGATTCTTAAATGATCAGCTGTGGAAAAGTCATGTCAATAAATAATAGCAAATTACTACGGCGCACTCGAGGACGAGAAGTGGGAAAAAGCATTCAGCTAACTCGTGTCCAGAACCTGATTTATACCAACGCAGGGATCCTTCGCACACTCAAAAGGCAGTACAAGCAATCTCATCTGCCCTGTATCATCATATCTCTGCCTCTCTATCCCACGTGATCTCATTGTTCGTGATGGCATTCAACACAGGCGCGCTGGGTTGTTTCAAAATCTCTCTAGGCCTTTTCGACCTCTTTCGACCACGCCGGAACGTCCCCAAGACGAGAAAATCATCGAAGAAAACTACACGACCTGAACTACCTGAGCGAACTGGATATCCGTCATTGTCTTCTACCCAAGATGATCCACCTCCTCCGTATACCTCGTCGTCACATGCATACTTCGGACCATCGGAGAAGATGAACAAGATCGACCCAAAGAATGCCGAACTACCATCACCCCTGGCCGATCCAACCCTGCCAACCAAAATCAACTTCATCGCACCATCCCATCCCCTAGATCTCACATGTCAAGAAGAACAACTACGCCGGTATTTGATCGAAATCGTAGCCTTTGCCCTCGACGCCAACTTCGACGAGCTGAACACAGCCATTCATAAAAAACATATCATACACCACACCAACACCATCTTATCATCAGCCGAGCGCGCAGAGCTTCTCCATCTCTCTCGCCTCACCCAGGGACTCTGCGAAAAAACGCGCAACAACCAAGCCAACACCATGAAGCGAACCGACATGATGCAAGTCTACAATGCCATCTCCTATCCAGCCATGTGGATAGGGTTGGGCGAAGACGCATTGGATCTTATTGCCTCGTATGCAGACTACGCTGAAGATGCCGAATTTGAGACTGCTCGGCAAAATAAAACGCTTCTCGCACACTGGGCATGCAATCAAGACCGGACAAATGGCGAGCGCGATATGAAGGCTTCACTAAGTTCATGTGCCCGGGCCATTGAGAAAATATCCTTTCCCAGTGAAAATGTACAGCTTATCTTACGGCGAGCTTTGGAAAAGTACAAACATGATTCCGGGATAGAAACTGTCGAGTATGGAAGCATTTGCTATCCGATCAGGGATGGGTTTAGCGATTTATATACATTGATGCGTGGGTCATGGAGGACCGAGGAGGACCATATAGTCTTCTAGCGATGTATCTTTTAGAGGGACCTTTTGATTGTACACTTTTTTGTACAAGACATTGCGGAATCCTGTCAACGAACAAGACAAGGCCAGCAAACTATGAATAACAACGATGAAGGCATATGTTTACCTCATCGAAGGGGTTTCTCCCCCTCCACATTCCTAAAATTAGGTTCACCTTCTTTTCTTCTTTTGTCCAAATTTTCACTTTAGTTCTATGCAATACTTCGCACAGTTCCTTATCTATCCAGACATACAAAGGCCCTTTTATCATTCGTTGATTTTTATGCTAAATGAATCACACCATGTCCTTGTAACCACCAAGCAAACACCACAATAAATCCTGGCATCCTCCAATGCATATTCCTTCTAAAACTATCCTTTATTTGGATAAAGCAAATCCGGCCTATCTTTGCAACGCCCCACCAATCACAGTAAACCATGGCTCTCCCCTTCTCCTATTCGAGTGAGCGACACTTTGGGTCTCTATCGACAACCACTCACACCTGATACCAGTCAACAAACTCAGTAAAACCCGCACCACCCACCACCGAACCCCCCTAATTCAACCCCTCGGTCATAAAGCGCACCCGCATCTATCTTCGCTGCGACGTGGCAGGGGACCTAAGCGCCAACACCTACACCAGCAAAACCTTTTCCACCCTCCACCTTGCCATTGTAACAGCCGAGCTCCTCTAACAAACCTACCCCTTTCATATCACCTAACCCCCTTCTCCATCTCCACCACCCTCGGCCATCTCTCCCCAAAACTCTACTTCCGAGAAGAAAAAAACCCTGCTAATCCGACTCAACGCGCTGCAAGACATCTACCAGTATACCTGGGATGCGCGCATACCTCACAAATGTAGATCCATCGACCCTCTCCGCGAAAAACCCATCTAAGAAAAGATACCAAAGCCTATGTACGATATGCTGGCTCTCGGTCGTATCGCAAACGAGACATGAGATACGGGACACGGGACATGGAGACCCATCAATCTGTTACCTCAGGACGCAGGTTGGATAGTTTGCTTCCCGAAAACCGCGCCTAGGCCACGATATTCTGACTACAGAAGCATTGGGCGTGTAGAGATATCCCCAAGCCACAGGCGACATTGGATTCAGCTCGTTGAACGTAGGTGCTCGGCTTGACATGGGAGCTGCGCCGGACGGGAAGGGTGGGGGGGTTTCGTTGATTAAACAATAAAATGGTACACGACACATTGGTTTGACGCAGAAACGTAGGAGGAGCCGTATAAAGCTGTTGGTCGGGCTTTTGCAAAAGGGTTTGCTGAGACATTAGGGGGAAAGATAAGCTGCTAAAGAAGAAGTGAATACGGGTGAGGTAATTAGTATGTTGCCGAAGGAGAAGATGGTAGATTCTGAGGAGACAATAATAAAGAGGACACGGTGTAACATTAGTCTGCACATGTTTGGCTGATAAAAGCGCATAGTTACCCTTATACCCAAACCCCCTTCTCTATGTCCTATCAGAACTCCACCCTTTTAACCAAAGTCACCGCTCCTTCTTCCTTTTTACCCACCCTTTCAAGCTCCCCAAACCCCAACACCTTATAAAACGCCCTCGCCCCCGCATTACTCACCCCAACATCCAAGTGTACACCCCTCTTCCCCTCCCTCTTCACCCCATTACAAAACGCATTTACCAACATCCTCCCCCACCCGCTCCTCTGCCATCCCGACAGAACATTGACATGTAAATGCCCCGACCACCGCTCCAATATATCCTCCTCGTCCTCCGCTACCAGTAACATACTGCACTCAGCCCCCCACACCGCTTTCCGCAACCCCTTAACAACCTTCTTCTCCATCTGCGCATCACCAGTCTCAACCCCAGGCCTAGGAACAATCTTGTCGTCTACAGTTTGAACAAACTCGTCACGCCAGCGCCGCGCAAACGCCGCCGTATCCGCTGTGCCAATGCAGTAACCAACAACTTTGCCATCGCCGGCGTCAAGGACAACACATGTAGACGGCGCTAGAGTGACGTAGGGTTTGTACCAGAGGTATGCGCCGATTGTGCGTGCAGGTTCCCAGTCTAGACTGGCGTCGATGGTTGAGAAGAACTATGTGATTTTAGTATGACCGAGATGAACAAGCAAGTGTGAATGGAGAGAAAGTGAGAGAAGGAGAGGACTGGAAAAAGAAAAAGCAACAAAAGTCTTACTACACCGAGGCCATCTTGGAAGTCGTGTGATGGGTTATATTGGCGCACGAACGGTGTCGGTGTTGTCATGCTGCCGTTTGTTGTTATCTTAGTAGGTAGGCAGACGTTCTAGATTTCAAGAATAAACAAGTTCCAAGTGAACTCGACGTACGACATTCATAGGCGAGATATAAGCGCTTTATGTTTGTCAGTATTTCTTCACGATGGTGCAATAGAGGCTTCCATTAGGCGAAGAGGTTGCCGTGTCGCCCGTCGACCAGGAGCCAGCCGCAACTGAGAGACGCTAAGATGGATCCTCAGGCTAAACCACATCCAGCTCACAATTGCACATTTGACGAGGTTTGACGAGGTTTGAAGATTTATAGTTTTTTTTTTAAAAAAATCTCAAATATGGTATCAATCCTAACTACTACTAACGCCATGCGTACATAGTGTTAGCCCTTCCTCAAACTCTCCACCTATGCGTACCAATCTAGTTAAAACATCTACCAAACTGTGACTACCTCCTAAACATGCTTGAAGAAAAGAAAAGATGGGCTGAAGATCCCGCAGACACTTGACAAACACGCAAAATGTGATGGAAAGAAGGTGTATCGCAAAAGTAAACAAACAAACACCGGGGTATAGGATGCTGTTCTCCCAACCGCTCAAACGCCAGGTGAAAAAAAAACAGAGGATAATGATCCAGAGGTGAGATCGAATGGTCAATGATACATCGGGCGGCGTTACAACAAAGAAGAAGCAACTCGGTACTAAAGTCAATACTAAGGAACGGGTTGAGGACCAAGCCAGGATCCAGGGTGGGAAGTGAAGTGATGAAAACGCTATTGAGAATGTCGCTGACATGGATGCGTCATATTGCTGTCGTTCGATGAAAGGAATGGATGGGTTCGTTCAGTTATCTGTAGGTGCATCAAGGATAAACGTCCGTTTTGCGAGAGCCTATCTCCAAACGGGCCTTTCTCCTTGGCTTGACTGACGCCCGCTGATGCGGCTTGATGTGCGTCTCTCGCCGGCTACGCTCGCTCGTCCTTCACCCGCACTACCAAGCCTACTGATTGTACGCCTGGTAGCAGAAGCAGGGCTCGATTCGAGCCTCGGGATAGATGATGAAGATGGAGTTCGTTGTTTAGCTGAGTGTAGGAAGCTACTGCGACGATTGGCTGCAGCACTGGGAGGTCGAGATGCATGACGCGCTGCGGGACTTTCTTCGTTGCCATGGCTGTTACTATCTCCTGGGGCTATGGACACATGGCGGCCTGATGCTGTTGTGCGGCCCGATGCCGGTGTGATTGCCTTTGCTTGGGGTGAAGAGCCAGGGGTAGACCGGATTGGTAGTTTGTCTTTTGCAGGTGTAGCGGGAGAGCGCATGGGGCTCGCCAAGGATCGCACAGGGCGCTGTGCTGGAGTTGTAGATCCGGAGGAGCGGGCGGATGGGGGCGAAGAGACAGCTGAAGACCGACTTAGGGGGCTTTTGACGGGAATCGATGAACGACTACCTATGCTACGTCGCAACTCAGGTGGATCACCTTCCTTTCGGAATGGCGAAGGTGTAGTCAGAGTCAGAGGCTTAAAGTTGTGTCCGACAACCGTGTCTCGCATGTGCGTATCCGAATTCCAGCGAGGTTTCGGAACGGGTCGGTCTGTAGGAGACTTTGCGCGTGCTTGGCTAGCTGCAGTACCCGCCATTGCACGAGAAGATGAGAAGTCTAAGCGTCCTGACGACGGCAGAGACTTGCGAGGAGCCGCAGTAGTGCTCAGGGGCACGCTTGAGTATCGTCGGTTAGTAGGCAATGCAGGCTTTGAGGCTGTACCGTTGGCTTGGCGAAGTTTCTTGCCCGCTGATGTAGTTGTAGACCTGTGTCCGCTATTATTGCGGCTCAAGACGACGCTTGAAGCAGGAGAGGTGCCTGGTGTGTCCAGATTCGATTGCGCAAAGGATGCCTCGGTGCGAGCCGAGAGCACAGTGGAGACCGAGTCGCGAAGCTTGCGCGAAGCGGTAAAGTCAGCTAGGATGGCGTCCATGTTTGCGGTCACCGTCTCGAGATCCTCCACCTTTGCACGGACATCTTGCTGAATTCGAAGAATCTCGCCATTAACCGTAGACCTATGCTTCATCTCGATGTCGATCAGCTCCAAGACACGCCTCATGGATGGTGGGTAATGATTGCTCTTGTCCTTGTAAGTGGCGATGCGCGTTGGCAGCTTCTCTTCGTCGTTGTCGTCAATGGCTTGTTGTAGCCTTTGGATGCTCTTCATGCACGACTCGTACATTGCAACGGCCTTGCTACCAGCTTGACGGAAGCTGTGCACCCACTTGTCCTCACCCAGCTCTTCTCTGAGTGCATCTGCTTCGGCCTCGAGTTTCTTTTCCTGTGCTTCTAGCTGTTCTTTTCTGCGTAGCAGCTCGTCGCATGCGGAAGGAAAGATGGACCTCGCGCGCATCTGGAACGTATTCAGTCGCATGGGTAGGAAGTCGAGCGAGGCGCGCAGTGGCTGCAACTTTGCGAAGAGAGCCAGCAGTCGCGAGTTTTCCTGTTCAATTTGAGGGATTGGCGAGATCGGGGACACGACGGCGAGTGTAGGCGGCATACTAAACCGCTTGTTGTTCAACATGGCCTGTTTGCGCGGCAGCTCTTCGACGATGGTCTCGAGCTCGGAGATGTCGAATTTCTCGGGGGCCTCGGCGACAGAGTCTGAAATGACGCGGTGCCGGCGCTCCTCCATCTCAAATACTAGCCGGCTGAGGTTCTCAACCTCGGCGCCGATTTCACCCAGGACATTGTTCCACAGCTCTTCCCACTCCATGGCAACCTCGACTTGGTTCTTGATGCCCCTGAGCGTCTGCTTGATCTGGCCCCAGTTCATGACAATGTCTTCCATCTGGCTGACGAGCGTCGTCTGGTCCTTGGCGGGCAGGAGCGCAATGTCGGGGCGCGACTGGAGGTCCTCGATGGCACAGATGTAGACATTGACGAGGCCCTCGAATTTACCGATGGCGGTATCCACCTCGGCCAGCCCTTCTCTTCCCGCAGCGGCAGCCCACTCGACGTCGTCTTCGGCGTCGAGGCCGCTGAGGACCTCCTTGGTCTTGGTGATCCATAGGCGGAT
>Ga0265797_10005308_pt1 | contig 18872 bp, 26 predicted proteins | sample P2T30metagenome_FD_192433 | JGI IMG/M metagenome (GOLD analysis project Ga0265797, IMG submission 192433) | Plant litter microbial communities from East Loma Ridge, Irvine, California - P2 T30 | ecosystem: Environmental > Terrestrial > Plant litter > Unclassified | place: USA: California... | reverse complement strand
GAGTAAAGATTAGGATATATGTGGTGGGGAAAATAAAGGCATCATTCGCTTAAAACGCTCGACATGAAAAGTCCACAGCAATCTTCAGAGCTAGTTCTTCGTCCGTTCGGATTGCGTCGTCGTCGTCGTTGAAGGTCCATGTTCCCGATCGACAGAAACCGTGCTCCCGTTGAGACTCTCGGAAAAGACGTCGACCTGCGTAGAAGCGAACTTCCTCGCGCTGATACCGCGCTCAAACAACAAGTCCAACTCGGCAAACGTGCGACCGCGGGGCTCTGGGAGGCGGAAGTAGGTGTACGCGATGCAGCAGAAGCAGATTCCCGCCCAGAAGAAGCCGGCGAAATTGCCCCAGTTCCAGGCACCCGGGTTGAGCATGTACGGGGTGAGGACGCTGTTGACAATGCCGACGATGTTGTAGGCGTTGCGGCCGAGGACGACGGTTTTGATCTGCAGGCGGCGGGTCGATAGTTCGGCGACGAGCGAGTAGCAGACTGTGCCGACGGTGAGTTGGTAGACGAGAGCCCATAGGATCATCATGCTGCCGGTGGCGATGGCGGAGGAGTCGCGACTGGAAGCGGGCGTGAGGCCCAGGAAGCCCATGATGAAGAGCATGACGCAGAGGCCGCAGAGGCCGTAGAGGTAGAGGGTTCGCCGGCCGATTCCGACAGTCATCAGGAACCAGGCGCCGAAGACCCCGACCATGTTGATGGCGTACTGACCCATGGCGAATGAGTAGGAGGATCTCTCGTTGAGGCCGGCTTGTTGTAGAAAGTAGGTGGAGTAGTTGCTGAAGCTGTTTCCGCTCAGGTTCTGCATGGCCCAGGTCATGCATACGATTTCGGTCCGGCGAAGGTCAATGCCCTTGAAGCAATCGAGGTACGAAGCCCCGCTGGTGATCTTCTTCTCCAGGTTTGTTGTGTGCACCATCATGGAGATGGTCTCGTCGGCGTCGAAGTTTGTTTCGCGATCCAGACTCGTCAGGCGGAGTAGTGACTTCTTTGCGTCTGCAATACGGCCCTTGCGGACAAGCCACCAAGGTGATTCGGGAGCGAAGTAAATGCCGATGAATAGTGGCACGGGCCACATCCATTGCAGCGCGAAAGGAATGCGGTACGCCCAGTGATCGTCACGGTCCAACATTGCTCTGATCACACCGATTGCGATCAGCTGTCCAAGACCCCAGCAGAAGTTGACGTAAGTTGTTAGGTAACCGCGGAGAGCGACTGGGCAGCTGTTGTGGGATTAGTTTCAATCTCGAATATGGTGATGATTACGGCAGCGGCTTACACTTCAGAGGCATAGGTGACGGTGAGAGTCTGGAAGACGCCCCAAGGAATACCGCAGAGGATTTCGGCAACAAGCAGCGTTTGAACGTTCTCGGCGGTGAAAAAAATGGCAGTGAAACCGGTGATCAAGACCAAGCAGCTGAGCACAGTGTACCTGTAGCCAATCCGCTCAGAGACAATGCCGTTGATGAACAAGCCGATGATCTCGCCAACGTTGGCTCCATTAGACAGACCAGCTTGCCACGCAGCCGGTATTTGCCAAGTGCCATCGGGTTGTTGTTCGCCGAATTTCTGGTTGAAAGCCTGGAAGCCGTAGAGGTTGTTGATGAGAGCGATGTCGAAACCCTCCATGACGATGAGGGTGGAGATCAACATGGACCACGCAATGGCTTTTGGGTAGAGTTTGATGCCTTGCATGAGGGTCATGTTATGTTCTTTCTCGGTTGCAGCTCTGGCGTTCTCCATCGTTTCGGATCTGGTGTTGTTTGGTTCGATGTCGTCGCCGGTTGATATGTGTGACGAGCCAATGCGGTTTTCGACATCATCGGGTGTGGCCTCGTATTTGGGAGGAAGTGGTTCTGCCATGGCGAATGCGTTTGATGGCAATAGCAACAGCAGCACGGCACCTACAAGGCAGTCCTATAGCAGGAAATGCCAAGAAACGCTAGTGGCAAGTCCAGATCCTTGTGAAGGATAGAGCTCAGACGGGTAGAGATGGATTAGTTTAGGGGAGTGGAGGAGACAAAGTGTGCGGAGGTGACGATCTGAAAGGACTGGTGTGGGAAAGGTATGCAAGTATTTTTAAACAGGACGTCGACATTGCCACTTGGCTTGGGGTGGGCATGGCCATGGCCGTGGTAGAAGCGGTGGGGTGGACCTAGTGGAAGAACATGGCAGCGAGATTGCCCAGCTGCAAGCTGCCATGTGTATGTTTCTATACCATCCACATGCTCCCCGCGTGGCTAGCGTCGCTAGTCATACTTCCATCGTAGGATTGATAGGTCGACACGGCCGTCTGCCAAGTTGTCGATGCAAGCCGATAGTAGTGTTTGGGACAAGTGACCCCGTACTGGATAGCCTTGTGGAAGAGGGTCAAGAAGGTGTCGACTTGCGGAGAAACCCTGTCGTCCAAGTCAAAACTGCTCCGCCCAACGTCTGGTTTAGTCTGATTTAGCGTCGGACCGAGGCGATATGTTTTTCCGACTCCGGTAGGGCTGACATTCATGCGCGCGCGAGTACGATCAAGGATGGACAAGGAGCATACTACGACCTCCTGGAAAAACACAACAACTGCCCCTAGGAGTGAAGTACTTAGCAAAATTTACTCTCTAACAGTCATACTCCTAAGAAGCCACTGCCTCAGGAGGCTGAGTCACTCTCATCTTTCATACCGCAGAGATGGCTTTTTTATACATTGCGTTGCTGAGGTCTGACAATCCATCTCGCACCTTGTTTTGCGTTCGAGGGTTTGATTACACCGATATGAAGCTGATCCATTTTGCTGTCGACAAAATATCGTGTCCGATTGCATGTGCTCGTTCGCATGTCGTCTCTACTGTTGCTCGTGGCTATCGCTAGACTGATTACCGTATTGTCTACATATTAGAGGGGTATCGCAGGAGCAACATCGACAAGAGGAAGGGGATATGTCAGCTTTCAAGTTAAAGCTTTCTTCTCTTCTTCTTCCCCTCATCCTCGACCTCCTCATTCATCGCCAGATCCCGCTCTGCCCCTCTCCAGTCGCGAATCCTAGTCTCGACGTCGTCGAACATCTCGCGGGTATCCGCCACCATCCCATCCTCGCCCGGGTTGAACATGACCGCGTTGGCGAGCATGTGTAGGACTTCCCTCTCCAGCTGCGCGCCGTTTACAATTGCCTTGGGCGGCATGAGGTCGGCCGAACGCTCGAGTTCGACTGTCATGCTACTGCCATCGAGCGCTTTTGCAGGCGTTGCAGTCGGCGAGTCTTCCAAGCTGCTTGTCGCAGTTGCGGCGTTGAGAGCACGGGTTCCGGCTGTGATGGCCGCGCGGATGGACTTGAGGTCTCGCGGTTTTTTGATTATCTCGCTATAGCCGCCGGCATCTTTGTCGCGTACAGGCGCCAGGAAGCGATTGCCATGTTTATGTCCGCTGATGTCACTCATTATGGTGGTTGTCATCTTGGCGAAATTGCGTGTGGCTGTGATCGTAGTCTTGCGAGTGGCAGCGTCTGGGGTCTGCTCGTCTTCATCCTCCTCATGCGACTGCTGGCGCTTACGCTTTGAGGGTGGCGGTTGCTGGGTGATCGTACCGCGTCGAGTACGCGTTCTGTGGCCGGTTACCGAAAGCCGGTCAGAGTCCTCGACATCGTGGAGCGTGTCTGCTGGGGTAGATGGCTCATTCTTGACGCGACGTCTACTGAGCGGCCGATCCTCCGAGGCGGGAATAGAGCTGACGGACTGACTCCTAGTCGCCCGTAGAGATCCTTCCATGGCCGAAGACGCAACACTACTTTCACGGGCCTGTCGATTGCTCTTCCGAACACCTCGCTTTGGCTGCGAAGGTGTTGGCTCTTTCAGCTCGGGCAACTGGTCCTGCAAAGGGCCAGACGGACGCGCGGGCGTGGGTGCACGTGGTTTTGGCGGACTAAGAGGCTCGATCTCCCTGTCTGGTCGCTTGGGTGAACCTGGCGCCTGGAATGAAGGGGGTTTCGGCTTCTTTTCGCTCTTCCATAATATTTGCCGGATTGGTGGGCGCGGCGTGTCCAATTTGGAAATAATATCAGACAACAACCGTTGATTCTGCTGAGTACGCAAAGGAGGTGCTGTGGCAGGCGCCACAGGCTGCTGATAAGGATGGTATTGCTGCCTTCCAGCATATGTCGGAGTCTGCTGGCCTCGCGCTGCCTGTTGCTGAGGGATGTCTTGCTGTTGTGGCATCTTTGCAGGTTCCTGCGGTGCGACTTGGAAGGGAGGCAGCATGTACCCACCACTGTGAGGAGGCTGCCCAGGATACACATGAGCCGGATGGCCAGCAGGACCAGGCGCTGTGTTCTGATAGGGCGGCCGACGATCGGGATACGGCTGCTGTGGGTAGTAGCCCTGTGCCATGGGTTGGTGTTGTGGCGGGTAGGGCCTTTGCTGACGATCGGGCGTTGGAGTCGCCACACCCGGCTGGAATCGATGTTGCGGAGAATATGGCGCTTGCTGTTGTGGGTACTGTGCCTGCGGCGGCATGTTTGGTGGTGGACCATGGTGCATGCTCGGAGAGCCTGGAAGAGGCCCAGCATGTTGCGACATCTTCATGCCAGGTGGTGGAGGTAGCACCGGCCTTGGTGAAGAAGAAGCCCGGTTGGATGCATTGGGGATCCGAGGACTGCTCACAGCGCTGGATGTCTGATGCGCATGATGAGGCGGATAGGGTGCATGCCCTGGAGGTGGTGAGGGCTGCATGCCGTGGTTGGCGTGATATTTCGGAGGGATGCCAAACCGTGGCGATTGCGGTGCCATTTCTGACAACGGAGGGAGCGCGGTGTTGGACGATGTTCGGCGATGCCCTGCGTGGTCGTCCTGCGGCTCCGGTCCGTGATTGATCACCGCATCGATCTTAGCTTGAGAGTAACGCTTCTGATGGGTCTGCGCTTGCGACGGTACCTGTGCTTGCGATTCCACAGGTGGTCGAGGCGAGCTTGGACTTGCATTTGCAGAAACTCGTAATTGGGCGTGATCGCGGAGAGCATTGCTGTCATGTGTTGGTGCTGGGGTGGGTGGTTTGGGGCTTTCTGTCTTGGTCGCAATGATGGGCTGTTGTTGTTGTTGCTGGGCTGGCAAACCAGCAGCCTTCCCATCTTCGGTAGTTTTGGCCAGCGCATCGTTGTGCTCGCGCTCATGCACTCGTATCTCCTTGATCGCATTCTCGCGGTAGCGTGCATACAGTCGCATCACCAATTGAGGAATGAGATGCACATGCTGGGCAGCATCACGCACGGTCGGTAGGCTTGGGCTAGAAGCCTTGCGTTTGCGCGAGCCGGGAGACGAGTCGCCGTTGGTCGCAGCATGGTTGTGATTGCTCGCGGCACTCTGGTCAAGGTCGCGCTTTATCTCCTCCTTCAACAGGCCAAGGTATAAATTTTTCAACGCGTCGGGTCCTAAGCGGGCAGGATCGTAGGACTTGTCCTTTGTGACGAGCGGGATGGCCTGCAGGTCGCGGGAGACTTTTTGGAAACTGAGCGAGTCGAAGCCATCGGCACGCAGAGCTTGGAACAAAAGCAACGACTCAAGCGGCGTGTAGGTAGCGGGGAGTGTTGGGCTCATGTATGTAGATATGTGGCCGGGTTGCTGGCTTTGGTCGGGCGCAATCGAGCAGGAGCAGCGGACGGGCGATGGAAGTTGCAGCGCTTATCATTGCGCGCGCAGGAGTGCAATTAATTATTTGGGCATCGGGCGGTATCTCTCTGGTATGAGGATTGCCGCGAGTGGTTTGATGGATCCGATGGGGCGACGGGGAATGGTTGGAGTGTCGGAGTTGCTGGGCGTTTGGTCGTCAAGCCGTCTTCCCAGCCTGCCATCGATCCTTGGACGTCGCTGGTGCTGGAGGGTGAGTTCTGCCTTGACTGATGCCTTGCTTTTCCAGGGTTAGGGTTACGATCCAAGCTCGGAGCTCTTATTTACAAGGATGTGTGGATGTATAGCTTTATGTACTTGTACCTTACCTTGTACTGAGGATAATATTCCAGCAGGTTAACCTAAATCATACAATACACCGCCCGCCCGATTATCCTATACTCTGACACCTGCAGTCCTTATTACCGTCCATTCTCTGTTCGCCCTGCATCCGCATGTTAAATCTGATACTACTTACTCCGTCTCTGCTCTTACCTCTCCAGTCTTCTCCTCGCGACTTGATCCGAGCGCAGAAGCTCATGATATTACTGCCCACCCCTTTGTGCTTTCTCCTTAACGGCCGACCTGGACGTGCAGACCAGGGTCCCTCCCACCTCATCGTCGGATCTACTGTACGCTGCGCCGCGACTGTTCTACCTTGACCACTACCAAACTCATCAACCCTACTCCTCCCTCCGATCCACAATCCCAATCCTCTTGCCCATCAACCTCTCCCTTGCATTGCCCTCCATTTGACCTATCCGACCTCTCGTGACCCCGCCGACGCTTCATACCGTCCACATAATACCCACTGTCACCTCCATTCTCGACCGCAACCATGTCCAGCGGCAAACCACCACGTCCCGAGTCGTATGCAACACTCCCTTGCAATGGCAAAGCTCCTGGCTGACCAAACCACCCAGCTCGATCGCCCAGAGCTTTGCCGCAGACCTTGATAGCATGTTTGGTCTTTCCACAGGCGAGGTGCGACCCGAAGGGAGCAGCTCCATGTTCGCCTCAGACGACCTTTCCCACGCCTTGAACGAGAAGTGAGCATATCTCCCACCTCAAGCACCAGCTACGTGCCATTGACTTACATTCTTTCCAGGAAGCAAACCCTCACTTCCAAGGCCGCCGAACTCGAAGAGCTCGAGGCCAAGCTCAGGGACGCCGAGGAGCGCCTTGCCAAATCCCGCAACGCATCGCCAGCACGGCAAGCAAACGTCGGCGCACATCGTTCGGCCAACCCGCAGCAACCCACAGAACTCGGCCAGAAGACTGGTCATCCTCTAGCACAGCAGCCCAGCTACCCGCCTGACAGGCCCCCGACCCAGCGTGAGAACACACAGGCTTTGATGTCGGGCATGCCGGGGCACATGCCTCCGCCGACGCCTCAAGAGTTCGGTGCTGGAAGAGAAGAGTACGTCGTGGTGGACAACAACGCCAACGGTGGATACGGACAGTCCGTAAGGTGAACGCCGGTTCCCGGAAACATGGACACGAAGGTTGAAGCATTAAGCTAGCGGAGGATTAATCGTACGGCGGAAACGAGTACATTGAGGTACTCTTGCTTTTTGAGAGCAATGCATGGCAGTTTAAAATCTTCAAAGGTATACGGGCATTTTGAGGACAGCGAGCGGGTCGGCCTGGCAAGGTGGCTTCGCTCATCTTTGTGTTTCTTTTCTAGCTATATGATGTTTTTTTTCAATGGCTCAGAGAAGCACCCCTGCGTGGGAATTAATTTTTTTGCATTCCAAATGAACCAAACCCCCAAACGCCGCGCTGAAATAAAATGATCGCATCATGGCCACCGTAGAGGATTCCCATCACTCAAGTGAGCTTCGGTCCAGCTTCATCCAACCCTTCAAGACCTTGCATAGGATCCACAGGCTTGTTCGCACCATCCGCGACAGCCATCCTGTCCTCTTCACTCACGTTATGCTTCGAGGCATAATCCTCCTGTTCAACAAAGTCAGCAAATCTCTCCACGAACGTGACCACATTTTGATTCAAGGTATCACTCGTGGTGCAAAGAACAACAAAAGGCTTACCTGCTCCCAAACAGCGGTCCTGCTTCCCAGCTTCTCGCCCGCCTGCTTCTGTGGTCTCGCTTGGTTGACTTTGATCACGCGGCCGTACAGCTCGGCCTGGTCCATGTTGTCGATCGCTTCGTGGGCGTCTTCGGCCAGGGCGAACTCGACGTAGCCGAAGCCTCTGTGAGGGTCTTGGGATGATTTTCTTCATGCGATGGGGAGTCAGCATGCAAGAACCAGGAAAAGGGTGTTGGGAAAAGAAGAAAAGAAAATCTTTTGACGACACAGCTTGGTTGGTGATCTTTGTTTTCCTTGCGTTCAATGAAGACTTACAATTCGGGTTTGGGCAATGATATGTCTGCTATCTCGCCAAAGGGAATGAAGGCGTCGTGGAGTGTTTCGGCTGTCACTTGGCTGTCGAGTCCGCCGACGAAGACTGTGGCTTTCTCGCGCGTTTGGTCTGACATGGTTTGTTATGTTCTCGCGTTATCTTGGTCGGCTGAATCGGACGTGTTTGCAGGATCTGGTGTTTAGTCTTTTTCTTTAGATCTTGGAATCCAATATCACGTGTCGATTAGATTGTCCAAGGATCCATGTCCTTCGAATCCGAACATGGAGGCAACTGTTTGAGGAAGGTGCACGTGCCATCCAACTGGCAGTGGGAAGTTACTACGTAGCTCCAATTGGGGAAGGGACGACTGCCAGGGAGACGAGACAGGAGATAACCCGGACAGCACCTCTACCTACACTCGACATAACTATCTTCTTCCCATTTCTGCTGCAATTGTCCCTTAATCTTCGTACACCCATTCCCTTCTCTTTCAACGCATGCCATTGCTTCCATAGGCCGTGATCTCCTTCGACAAACCACCCAGACAACAGCAGCCCAACGATGGTTCGCTTACGGGAAATCTCGAGGACGGCCGTCTTCGCCTGGTCGCCTGGTAGTGGTGCGCCACTTATTGTTACCGGCACTCGTACCGGTGCTCTCAACGATGACTTCTCCAGTGAGACCAAGCTGGAGCTGTGGGACCTTGGCCTCAACCGGCTCGACGCCGACGCCGACCTCACACCTGTCGGCAGCATAACCACCGACTCTGGCTTCAACGATATCGCCTGGAGCGAGCCCACCGACGAGCACCCGCTTGGAGCCATTGCGGGCGCCCTCGAGAATGGCTCGGTGGATGTGTGGGATGCCGAGAAGCTGCGGGCGGGTGCCAGTGACCCTCTGGTTTCGCGGACGACGAAGCACAGCGGCGCCGTCAAAGCATTGCAGTGGAACTCGTATCGACACAACCTCCTCGCGTCAGCCGGCGCCAAAGGCGAGATCTTCATTTACGACTTGAACAACATGGCCAACCCGTTCAGACTGGGTGGCACGGCTGCAAGAGCGGACGACATCGAGTGCTTGGACTGGAACAAGCAGGAGAAGACCGCGCACATTTTGGCCACTGGCAGCAGCGGAGGCTTCGTGACTGTGTGGGATGTGAAGCAGAAGAAGGACATTTTGACCTTGAACAACCAGGGCCGCAAGGCTGTGAGCGCTGTTGCGTGGGATCCCGAGGAATCTACCAAGCTTGCAACCGCTACTGCCAGCGATCAAGAGCCCGCGATTTACCTTTGGAGCCTGCGCAACAGCAGCGCTCCCGAGCGGACTCTTCAGGGTCATGAGCTGGGCGTGCTTGGACTAAACTGGTGCAGACAGGATCCCGAGCTGCTCTTGTCTTGCGGAAAGGATAACCGTACAATCTGCTGGAACTCAAGGACTGGCGAGAAGTACGGCGACTTTGCAGCAGGTTCGAACTGGGCATTCCAGACTCGTTGGAACCCTCACAACCCGAGCATTGTTGCGAGCGCGTCATTCGACGGCAAGATTCTGATTGCATCCACTCAGAGCACAAACTCCAAGCCCGAAGATCAGGCTGCTGCGAACCAAGCGCTCGACGACTCGGACTTTTTCGCCAAAGCACAAGCACAGCCACTTGGCATCACTTTCTCCATCCCGAAAGCACCCAAGTGGAATGCGAGACCCAGCAGCGTTTCGTTTGGTTTCGGTGGCAAGCTGGTTAGGCTTAGTACCGACTCCTCGAAGAAGAGCAAGGTCAGTATTGAATCTTTTGCTGTCGAATCAGGCATCGGTGAGGGCACGACTCAATTTGAGGAAAAGCTACTTTCGGGCGACTTGAGCGGCATTTGCGAGTCGAAGATCCAAGAGGCCAAGACGGATGAGGAGAAGGCAGACTGGCAAGTTATCGAGACCTTGAACACTGGAAAATCGCGCAAAAAGTTGCGCGAGTACCTTGGCTTCACAGACGATACCGATGACAGTCTAGCAAAGGAGACTGAAAAGCTGGGCATCAACGGCGAAGACAAGCCTACTACCAACGGCGAAAAGGACGACGATGACTTCTTCGGAAGCGCTGGCGACAGCGACAATTTCCTCACGGACCTTGCTGCTACCAAGGGCACCAAGACAAATAACCCATTCTCTATTCACACCGGCGAGGAGTCCGCGGCCGACAAGGGAATCACCCAGGCTCTCATGCTTGGTAAGTTCGACGCTGCTCTTGACATCTGCCTCAAGGAGGATCGCATGTCCGATGCCTTCATGATCGCTGTGTGCGGCGGCCAGGCTTGCATCGACAAGGCACAAAGTGCGTACTTGAAGAAACAGGCCAAGGGACCGAACTACCTGCGTCTTTTGGCTAGCATCGTTGGCAAGAACCTCTGGGATGTAGTGCACAACGCCGACCTCAAGGACTGGAAGGATGTCATGGCCACACTATGCACGTACGCGGACAACACAGAGTTCTCTGATCTCTGTGAAGCCCTAGGTGATCGACTTGAAGAGGCGTACCAGCAGAACGATGGTCCCAACACGTTGCGCCGCGATGCGTCTTTCTGCTACCTGGCAGGCTCCAAGCTCGAGAAAGTCGTCATCAACTGGGTTCAAGAACTACAGGAGCAGGAGAAGGCTGCGCTTGAGGCATCCGAGAGCGAGAACGACTTCGCAGTCCACGCGAAGGCGCTTCAAGCCTTTGTTGAGAAGGTCTCTGTCTTCAGGCAGGTCACCAACTTCGAGGACTCGGACAAGTCGGCCGCTGCGGACTGGAAACTTGCCCCGTTGTATAAGCTTTACGTTGAATACGCCGACATCCTTGCAGCCCATGGACAGTTGGTTAGCGCAGAGCGATACATCAACCTTCTTCCCGCACAGTTTGAGGGTGCCGACAGCGCGCAGACTCGTCTTAGGGAAGCCACAAAGAAGGCCAGTGCGGGCGCCAGGCAGCCTGCGACCGCTCAGCGTGCTGGAGCTCGTCCAGTCTCAGTAGCACCGCAGTTCCAGGCCGCAGCTCCTCTGATCAACCAGGCTACGAACCCAACACCAATGGGCACTGCATCTCCCTATGCACCCATGGGAATGGCACCTGTAGCGTCTGCGGGCTCTCCTGCTCGTGGCCCGTACGCGCCAGCCGCGAACAGCTACACACCAGCGGGCTACCAGCCTCCAAATGCTCCTGCTCCGTATGGCCAGGCAGCTCCATACGGCGGCGGATACCAGGCCCCTCAGCAGCAAGCATCCATGCCTCCGCCGCCTCGTGCTGGCACTACCTCACCTTCCGGACCGCCGCCCCCCGCTAAGAGCATGACCAACTGGAACGACATGCCTGACAACTTCCTCAAGACTCGTGAGCCTACATCACGCCGTGGCACTCCCGCGCAACAGCCGATCGCCTCGCCCTTCCCCAACGCTGCGCAATCCATGATGTCTCCGCCGCCACCTGGAGGTCCCCACTTCAACAAGCCCCAGCCGCCGCTTCCTCCCCCACCCAAGGTTGGAGAGTCCCCGAGGATCTTGTCTCCTCCCGTCCAGCCTCCATTCCAAAGACCAACATCGGCTGCTGCCAATGCGTACGCACCGCCGCCACCGCCTGCCAACACTCTGCCCACACCTGCTGGACCACCAATCCAACGTGGCGCATCACCGTTCCAGCCGCCGCCCTCCACATCCTCCGCGGCGCCCTCGAACCGTTATGCCCCTGCACCGGGCTCTGCACCGTCCCCCGCGCCCAACATGCAGGCTCCCCGTCAAGTTGCACCCAACCCATACGCAGCTCAGGGAGCACCTAATCCTTACGCACCTCAGAGCCAGCCTCAGACCCCCTACGGCCAGCCGCCGCCACCCGGCGCTGGCGCAGGACCACCTCCTCAAAGGACCGGCCCACCGCCACAAGGCCCTCCCCGCAGCGCCCAGCAGACTCCCGTCGGTCCTCCTCCCCAAGGTCCTCCCCGCGCTGGCCCACAACCTACAGCGCAAGCCCCGCCGCCCCAAGCCCAACCGACACCTCCGCCTCCAGCACGCTCCGCCACCCCTGGCAAAGCCAAGCACCCTCGCGGCGACCGTTCGCACATCCCAGCCAACGCGCAGCCGATCGTAGACCTGCTGTCGCCCGAGGTCGCCCGCATCAAGGCCGTGGCGCCCCAGGCTTTCAAGCCCCAGGTTGACGACATGGACAAGCGCATCAACATCCTGTTCGACCACCTCAACAACGAGGAGCTCCTGAAGCCCGACACGGTCGACCAGATGGTCGAGATCAGCCGGAATGTCGCTAGCAAGGAGTGGGACCGTGCGCAGGCGCTGTTCACGGAGATGCAGAGCGCTAAGCTTGATACCGAGGGGACTTTGTGGATGGTGAGTTTGACCTTCCCCCCTCTTTTATCCTTTCACCTCTTTTGGGACTTATTTACTGACTCATTACGAATAGGTCGGTGTGAAGCGTCTTATTGCAATTGGTAGGGCTACCAAGGCTTAAAACAGTCGCTGGAGGAGAGGGTGTGAAAGGTATGAAGATCAGGAGGATGAAACAGGAAAAAGTATATGGCTCAGTGATTGATATAGATGATGAGCTTTTCTTGTCGTTGGTAGAGCAAAAACATGTGAAGACCAACACTTTTCCCGATTTCGTTGACTGGAAGACAGCATAACTAGGTAGTTTCAGGGTTCAGTCTTGGTCTCAAAACTCCCATTCAGAACTGGCTAAGGTAGTGTTTCCGCCAAAGCTAATCTATATGCTGCAATCTCTGTCTGATTTTCCTTTTGTTTTCGTGATCCGTTATGCCTGTCTGTTTGTGTATATCAACACACCGAATGGTGATGATCGATGGTGGTGATGGTGGCGGTTCTGTTCCGCTTCACATCCATGAATCCGTCAATCAAGATGCTCCCTTTCAACGTTTCCAGCCAGCGACAACCTCGTCAAGCTCCTTCTTGTACTTCTGCTGCTGCGAGATCTGCTCAAGGAAGACCCTGTACTTGGCTTCGAGCAGCTTCTTCTCACCATCATCGCTGCTGGGATAGACAGCCTTGCCCGGCTTGCTCAAGCGGTCCATGATGTCCCAAAGGGGCTCGCTGGTTCCCTCCTTATCGGAGCTGGCGGCTTTGGCGCCCAGCATGGCGGCGCCGTGGACGACAGCGGCGTGCACGTACTTGGGGATCATCACTGGCATGCCGCAGGCCGTCGCGATCAGGTTCATCAGCACGTCGTTCTGGCACTGGCTGCCGGACATGAAGATGGACGAGATGACGTGGCCGGAGGCGTTCATCGACTCGACGATCTGGTGGGTCTGCAGCGCGATGAATTCCAGCGTGCCGTAGTAGGCGATCGCCAGCGAGTCCATGGACTTGTCGTTCGACAGGCCGATGACGGATCCCTTCATGTCCGGGTCCGCAATTGGCGAGCGGTTGCCGAATAGGTCTCCGTAGAAGAAGTAGTGGCGCCCGAGGTAGGAGATGGTCGGGGCGTCGACTTTCTCTTGCATTTCGCGCAGGTGCTCGTTCAGGTAGTCGTAGATGTTCATGTTGAAAGTTTCGGCCACGGACATTGCTTCTTGGAAGGCTGGATGAGTTTCGACGACGTGCTTGAGCAGCTCGCCGGTCGCAGATTGTCCGCCTTCGGCCATCCAGTAGTCTGGGATCAAGACGTCACGGTACGGGCCCCAGACGCCGTTGACGAAGACTGGCTTCTCGCTCATGGCCAGGTGGCAGGTTGAGGTACCGGCTACAGCTGCGAGGCGCGTGAAGGCTTGACTGACGTGGTTCTTGGGCTGCGAGTCGCTGATGCTGTTGCCGCGCAGCTTCACTTTGGCGCCAACTGTGCCGATCCAACCGGCGTAAGCGTCGATCACACTACTACCGACGGCGACGCTGGTTGGGAGGCCGAGGTCGTTGGCGGCTTTTTGGGAGAGCGTGCCGATCTTCTCGCCAGCGGTGTAGAACTTGTTGTTCTGGGAGTTAGGTGTTAGTGAGGTTGATGAAGTCAGTGGCTTTTCAAGTTGAATCTCTTACCAGACCGTTGACACCTCCAAGACGTCTGCAGTCGTCTTTGATCAGGTCCTCGAGACCAATGTCTTTGAGGAAGTCCTCCTGCCAGCCTTTCTCGCTGTCGTCGACGCCGACTGGGACGTAACCCTGCTTGCAGACGGTAGAGCAGAAACTACGGGCATCTTGACCGGTGGCCATCTTGGTCAGAGCATCGCCCAAGTCGTAGAAGTTGCACTTTGCGAAGAGCTCGGGTGGCATGTTGTTCTTCAGCCAGAGGATCTTGGGCATCTCCATCTCAATGCTCATTGTGCCGCCGACATAGCGGAGGAGGTTGTGCTTGGTAGCGTTGACCTTCTTCGTCTCCTCAACTGGGCGGTGGTCGAGCCACAAAATGACGTTTCTGTCGTTGCCATCTGCGTTGTCGAACTTCGGACCTGTCACACTTTGGGGCTCGCCGGTCTCTTCGTTGAAGACTGTCAACGAGCAGGTTGCGTCGAAGCCAATGCCGCGGACGGTTTCCGGGTCGATGTTGTGTTGGTTCATAGCACGTTGGACGGAGTTGCAGATGCACTTCCAGATGTCGGTCACGGATTGTTCCTGACTGAAAGTCAGCCATTTGCTTCAATTGATAGTTTACGCGAGGGTATCCAACACACATAGTAGCCAGTCTCTGGCTGCCAGAGTCCGATGTTCTCGCTGGCCAGCCCGACAATGTCACCCTTCTCGTTCATGATGCATGCTCGTGCAGAGCCCGTGCCGACGTCAATGCCGATGTAGTGGTTCTGGATGACCTTGACCTCGTTGTGAGGGTCGACGGACATCTGGCGAGACTGCTGCCTCGAGGGCTTCCTGTAAGGCATGTTGCGCTCCATATTGGGCAACTGTGTGTGTGTGAGAGTGAATTGGAGATCTGTTGGGGGAGCGGTGGGAGACAGCGGTGGGAGACAGCGGTGGGCGTGAAGTGGTCGTGTAATACAGCAGGTTATCTAAAGGACACGGGTGGTTGTGACTTGTGTAGACAGACCGTGACGCTCGTCTTGGTGTATGTAAGTGAAGAGTGTGAGTGAAGAGGAAGAAGAAGAGGGTGAAGAAGAGTCGGGAAGATACCACGTCAGCTCTACCTGGACCTCGACCTGTTGAGCTTGGCCATTGGGCTCACGGATCCGCGACAGACAGGTCCAGAAATGGCTTGGGATAGGTGGTGAATGATATCACGCTGCACCTCTCAACATCCACGGATTCCCGTTTTGGTGGAGACGTGGGGTTACTCCGCAAAAGCAAGAATCATCTGGAGCGAGCTCGCGCCCTGCTCGATTTTACCGAGCCGATGCGGGCGGTGTGAGAGAGACCGGGTGTTTCTGCACATGATTGTTGAAGATCGCACGTGACAAGCGAGCATGTAAGTGAAGTGAAGTGAAGTGAAATTCAAGCTGTTCAGTCCTCCAAACTGAACACTGTCAATTCCACGGATTTGCGTGGTTCAATCCTTCGGGTTTTGCGGGAGATGACCACCGAGACACCCAACTAGTAACGTGGAGTACAGTAGTTACCTGATTCGTGTGCAACAACCACAGAAGCTCGTGCCGACTTCACATCAACTGCCAGTAATCTCGAACCCGTACACCTCACACCTCACTCACCTTCCACCTCACCCCCCATACACACACGTGTCGCCGCTATCATGCGCTCCACGGCTGCGCTCAGCCTTGTGCTGACATTGCTCTTCTCCTTCGCCGCCGCCCAAATTGACAAGCAAATCGACATCTTCGCATGGCCGCTGTCCGCATCGAAGTCCCAAACACTGGCCAAACTCTCCTACAGCTCCGAAAAGGCGACCGTGCTCTCATACAAGGCTCCTGCTCTCCCTGCAGGCGAGGAAATTGTGCGCATTGGATTCCACCACCCCACAACTGGCAGCTGGTCTGGTATCGCTACCGCAGCGTCGAATTTCGCAGATGGCAAGGACAAGAAGCTTCAGCTTTTGCTGAACGAGCAAGGTGAAGTGTACCACATTGGATTCAAGAGCCTGGATTGGCCGAGCTCGAGTGCGGGAGGCAGTAAGAAGGATGATATGAGTGTTGAGGTCGTGCCTATGAAGGCTGGCGCTCAAATCCACCTGAACAAGCCTATCTTGCTCAACGCAGAGGGCAAACTTGAAGGTCAACCGGAGGAGAAGACGTTCTTGCAAAAGTATGTGCAGTTTTAATTACTTCTCGATGGTCATGAAAATGCTGACTTGTTGACAGGTACTGGTGGGCTATCGGCCTTTTCTTGGTGTTCCAGCTCGCCATGGGCGGCGGTGGAAAGGAGTAATCTTTCGGGGACCCAGGGTACAAATGAGTGTCAGATGAATATCACAAAACTACGCTGCGACCAGGGAATCACCCCTCCCCTCAGGGACAAACCAATTGGGACAGACTACTGCCAGGGGCGCCTAAATTCGTCCTGGTTTATTTGTCCCACGTGAGCCGTCATAGACTGGAACTAGGCATATTGACTCTGCGACTGGAATCTACGTTAGACGTTCTCGCTGGCTCGATCGTAGAGCCTTCTACCGCCCCGTTATATAAGACTCGACATCGGTTGACAACGGTCAACCTCCAGCCGTCGAGTCAGGCTTCAAGGCGCACCGTGCCCGTGCCCAAAACTGACTCATGTGCTGCTGCTCATCCAGGGACCACAGGGACTACCCTTCAGGTGTACCAGGTTCAGTCCGCTTGGAGAATAAGACCAGCAATAAGACTTGCCGCGATACTCCTGGCTGTGATGTTTCAGACGTTGACAACTCTAGCTACACGCCACGAGTGTAACTTCGCTAAAGAGATTATCAGGCTCTTCAACAAATTGGGATTCGCAAACGACAGACCAGGCTGTGACGGAGTTCACTTTCAATGTTGAGGATCCTGCATAGCCAGACGAAAGATCAGTCCTGCACTTCATCTGCGGTTCAGCACACTACTGCAGACATTCCCTCAGTCTTGCTTCGGCAGACCATCTCTCATGCCGTGAAGCAGCTGCCTGTCGATCAACAGGCCCTTTCGGCTTTCTCCCACCTCAGTCAGTCGGCTGATAACGTTCATTCTAGAAGAGCCCAAGAAGCGCCCACGAAGCGCCAATCTTAAAAATCCTGCAGGGGAGCAATGGTAGCGACATGGCGCAAAAGTGCCCTCCGTGCGCGCCTTGAAGGTGGAAATCCAACAAGTGAAACACTCCCTACCCAGACCTATTCAAGGCGTCGCTGGATCTATATTATGTCGGCTATATCGACGCCTTACCGAAGTGCTGCCCCGGATTCATGCAATAACCACAAAGCTGATATAGCTCTCAGAGGGAACATTATGCTTTCGCTAACTCGAGCGGACCCGTTTTTCAGGTACGCCACAATCGTGATTGGTCGAACGCTACCATTACCGTCGTGAGCTCTTTGACCTTGCACACTACAACAGTCAGGGCGGTCAATGTTTTTCATGCATTGTTCACCGACATACCCCGCGATTGAAACACCCCACGTTCATACCGCTTTTCCGAGTCGTCGCCTTACCCGCACCCTGTCCAAGTCCCTGGGTTCGCCAACGGCTACCCTGTCGATCAGCTTCTGGGTGGGAGTTGCCAGAGGAAGCGGTCCAGGGTGCGATTGGGGCCTGGACTTTAGGTCGAGCACGTCCTTCTCATGCTGTCGTTGCCTGATCGTGAAGCGCCTCTGAGAGTCCTTTGCGATCGGGGCCCTACTTCTGCAAAGACGTTGGAGATGGCGTTTGGCTGGATGCCATGCTGTGTTGTGGGGTAGTCGTTGCGAAATAGCATAGATACCTCCGACAATGCCCTCTGTGAAATCAACTTCTGTACACCGCATCAAGACACCCACCAAGCAATAAGCATCTGCAGTGCAGCTCTGACTTCATCACATACGATCTCCAGCCAGCCTGTCAGACAGTTGACTTCATTCGAGCAACTCGCTCAAACAACCACCTTCACCCACGCTCAGGAAAAAGATACATGGCAAATGGAAGATCATCTTTGCCCGCGGCTCGTTCAGCCTCAAGCTGCCTGCCTGCTCTGTCTTTCCCGCCAAAGCCAAGCCCCAGCACAGCCTACCAAATGCTACAACCGCATCAAAATCACGACCACCGGCAAAGCACAGAAACGCTCACATCAAACGTCAGCTCCAGCTCCAACGGCAGCCAAGACCAGAGCCCGCAGCGATCACGCCGCGGGACCCGCCCGGCCTCGACCAACCCCAGCGACGACGACCCAGAACTCTCTCCAAGATCACTTGCCCCGCACGCACGATCTCGACAAGTTCTCGGCCAACATCACCACCACCGCCATCCCAGCAGCAGCAGCAGCCTCAGCCCACCACCCATGCGAGACCTCCCATCTCTACGCCCGACTTATGAAGCGTTACTCGGCCAGCACCCTACTCAATCCTTGGTCCAAGCCGATCAATTCGAGGAGGTCTCTCCCGACGCAGAGATGATTCTGGCGAGTCTGTACGGTTTTCCCTACGGCGTGCCTTTGCCGGATGCTTTGGAGCAGCGTTCGAGGGCGGTGGCGGCGGCCGAAGAGTTGGAGTATCAGCGGAGAAGTTGGAAGCAGAGGGCCAGGCTGAGTGGGAGGGTCGAGGCTGCTTTGAAGGGTTTGTCGCTGCCTGGATCAAGGTCGCGGTCGAGGACTGATCGGAAGTTCTAAGCTCTCTTTTCATTCCCTTTGTCTATTTTGTTATCTTGCGTGTCTTTGGTTTGATACGAGTCAGCGATCACGTTCATCAGCATTGGGTGTTTTGGGTGGGTTCTTTGCAAAGATACCTATGGTCAAAGGCCGGCAGCGCTGCTTTTGATGGGAGTGGTTTTCAGACCACCTGGGGGGGGTA
>Ga0265797_10005307_pt1 | contig 18874 bp, 17 predicted proteins | sample P2T30metagenome_FD_192433 | JGI IMG/M metagenome (GOLD analysis project Ga0265797, IMG submission 192433) | Plant litter microbial communities from East Loma Ridge, Irvine, California - P2 T30 | ecosystem: Environmental > Terrestrial > Plant litter > Unclassified | place: USA: California... | reverse complement strand
TGGCCGAACTCGTCCTTCTGCCCCTCCTCTCGCTTCTCACTGGCTCGGGCACAGATTTCTCAGAAGTCTTCGCCAGCACAAACATCTTCATAGACCACCTGCTATACTGGAAAGACGGCACGTTCGAGCTCTGGGACCCTTGGCCCGCCTTCTGGCTCTATCACGTCTACTGGCCGGTGCAGTTCGTGCTGGCGCTTGTGCAGGGCAAGAAGTGGAGCCGGCTGAACGTGAGCACGACGAAGATGTTCATGTGCTAGGAAGGCAAAATACATGAGCGTGTGACCACTACAGGCCTTGCTGGGGACCACTGTGTTCTCCCAGGCTAGAATTCCTCCATTGCGCCGCTCCGGCACGACGGCACAACACAAGACCAGTATACAGCCGCTCATAGCCCCTCTCATCAGATCGCCAGCAAACAAAGTTCACCATACCCGGGCCCAAGCACGTCACGGTCGTTGCGAGCCCAACGGGAATGGAATGCCTGCCAATATCAAAGTGTAACATAAGTCCAGCCTTTCTTCACGGGAAACGTCATGCGTGCGTAGCGTGGGGGTATCGCGCACGAATATCAACAATTGAGACGGACGATACCGGAACGATATATCTTGGAAACTTACAGACTGGAGGGAGAGTGCAAGATCTCATGTGCTATGCATTGGCGATATACTTACTATATTGATTAGAAGGCGGAAGATCTTGGTTTAGCGATGTACGCACAATAGCTACTGAAGACTGTTCTGTTCAATCATGAGAAAAAAAAACGATACACACTTATAGCATGTTGCTCCTAATCTACCGTATCTGCGCTCCTGAGTTTCCGCCGCGTGCATAGTTCTGTGTGATGCTTTCTTCCTCTCTGAAAAGGTGCTTGCAACTAGGGCGTCGATCGATCAACGGATTAATCTCGATGTCGGAAGTCGATGGCCTCGCGTTCGTCTCCTTGCTCATACGAGAAGGGCTGTATGCAAGAAAGCATGTTAAGATCTTTACCCGTTCGACACCATAGGTACCGTAATGCCGTGTGCATCGAACATGACTAATAAAAGTCGTCCTCGCCACCGAGACCACTGTTGCGTTGCACAGACCCGTCAGGCTCTACCGCCAAACAAGAGACGAAAAAGGCAGAGAGTGGAAGAAAAAGATATTCGTCATTACTCTGATTCTCAACAAGACCGACCGTCCGCTGGTTGATCGCGTCCAATTAATTCCAAAGGCGCTAATGAGATTGATTGCGCAAAGAAAATCCCGCGTGCCTTTTTGTTTCATCCACGGCCGTTAAGGTATCTCTCAGTCGGGGTTTCCCATCCCCAAAGTACTGTACAAAAAGAAAAAGAAAAAAAATCCAATAATGCCACCGTTGCGGCCCTTCGCCGCTTCAAGCAGTCAAGTCCTGCCCTGGCCACTCGAGACCTTTGTCATTTGTTCCTTTTGTTCCAGAATACAATTTCTGCACAGCGACGCCGTCCGATCCCGAACCGCCGTGCCCCATTCGTAGAGTGATTGTCCAGACCAACCATATCCAAGGAAGAGAATGAATCAAGAAATAAGAATGCCGTAGGCTAGTATCAAGCGGAATTCGGAAAAGGAAAAACGGTATCGTAGAACTCGCAAGTCGCTCATCACCTCGAGAGTTTCTGGCGGCGACCTCACTCGACGATTTCCAGCTCGCTGACTCGCGTGCGTGCGAAAGTGTCTTTCCACTCGTCCCAGATGCGGAGCAGCTCCTCGGTATACTGTGCGTGGATTTTGTCGACGTACGCGGGATCGGGGTTCTTGTTCTGTTGGATGAGAATCGGGTGGCCGACGACGACGTTGATGGGTCGGCGGTAGGGCATGAGGCCGACGTCGTAATTGAAGACACCTGTAGTTTTGTTAGTGGGGAGTGGAAGGAATAACAAGAGAGTAGAGTCGAAACATACCTCGAGCGTGGAACAAGGGCACAGTGAAGCCCATGAATTTCTTGACGAGGAGTTGCGCTTTGTGGATGTAGGGGTGGCTGGTCGAGTCGAATTGTTCGTACAGATCATTCTCGCCGAACGCCAGGACAGGAACCAAGTCGGCACCTTGTCGGATCGCGAGCTTGACGAAGCCCTTACGCTTCTTGAGCACGAGCTTGAGGGAACCCGGGCTGGCGTCGAGGGACTCGCGGGCACCACCCACAACAATGGTGATTGCGCGACCCATTCCTTCGCCGTTACGGCCACCTTTGGAAAGAATGTTCTCGCAACTTTCCCGAGACACGGACGCAAGGCCCATGCGAAGAGCGTAGTCACGGTAGATTGGAACGCGGAAGTTGGCATCGAGGGTGAGGAGGGTGTTGGTGATGCCAGGGAAAAGTTGTTTGAAGCCCAGCGCTTCAGTGGCAAAAGCGGCGAACGCACCGTGTGAGATGATACCGTGTGGGTGGTAGCCGAAAATGTACTTGCGCGTGGGCTCGAGAGGTACAGTGCGGTGCAGGCGCGCTGGATAGTAGGATGCGAATAGAGACCAGATGCGGCTGTTTCGCGCCCATTCAGAGCGATGGCTGAGTTCGCCGGAAGTAGCAGCGCTCGACAGCAAGACGTAGATTAGGTAGGGCAGTAGGATTGGCCAGAGAAGAGGGATGGCACACAACAGGAAAAACAGGGCCAGACCGCCGGCGATGGACAGCGTGTGTACGAGCACCATCAGAGTTTGAAGGCGGCGCTGCAGAGGGACATTCGCTGGTGCCCATCGAATGGCTGAATTTGCCCAGCCAGCGCCAGCACGACGTCCAGAAACGAGCTCACTGCTCTTCCTCTCATGCCTTGGAGTCGCGCCGGGCTCAGTGGTGATCTCCTTGTTGGCACGGGACGACAGGCTGGCCTTCTCGAGGGCGGCATCAGACTCGACGGTGCTAAGGTTGAGTCCAGACTTGCTCCTATACTTCTCCTCGAAGACAATGCCGATGCCAGCAGACATGTCGGGCGAGCTCGAATTACCACCCTGTTGCCATTCGCGCTGGTAATCCATCACGCCGTCGCTGGCCTGCTTCTGGGCCTGCTTCTTGGCGGCGTTGTTGAGCGAGCGTGAGGAAACGCGCTTGTGAGGCTTGTTTGTGGTTGGTGAGCGTGGCGCGTCGTCCCTTCCAACGCCGCTGTAGCTGGTGGGAGCTTCGTCCTTGCCTGTGTCAAGACTGTTGTGAGAATTTCCGTTCGCCGCATTCTTCTTCTGCTTGGTAGGAGTGGTCGGTTGCGGCTCTTTCTTTGTCTTTGTCTCACTGTGGCCGTTCTGTTCAGAGGTCTTCGTCTTGCTATCTTTTGGACTTTCGATCTTGGCATCACTGTGGCCATTCTGTTTAGGCGCACCGACATCTTCTGGTCTGGGGCCATTCTGCTCATCTACATGGGGAGCCGTTGGCTCGACGTCCTTGACAGCTTCAGCATAACTGAGATCATCATGCGAACCATTAGTAACTGCAGGAGTCGGCTCGACTTCCTTCTTCTCGTCTTCAGGTCTAGGACCATTCTGCTCATCGACATGTGGGGCGGTCGGCTCGACCTCTTTGACAGCACCAGCATAACTAAGATTATCCTGGGTATTGCCACCAGATGACAGAGGCCAGTCGGCTTCTTTAGTCGCATTTTCAGATCGTGAACCGTTCTGTTCATCGACATGTGGCGCCGTAGGCTCAACCTCCTTCACGGCATCAGAATAACTAAGACCACTCGGCACATCCGGAGCCGTTGACGCAACACCATTTGTCACGTCATGATCGTTGTGACCTTGCGCAGTAAATTTGTCAACCTGAGGAGGTGTCGGGCTGGCGGTTTTGATGGCGATCGGGCTGCCACGGCTTGGGCTACCGCGATGGCTGGTATTGGAGCCGCTGCGACGATGCTCGCTGGCGCCCTTGATGGAGCTTGTGCAGCTGCCGCCATTGCTTCCAGATTTCTCAATCCTGCCGACGACATGGCGCAGCGTCGGGCTGTTCGGTGGCAATGACATCTCATCCTCTTCTATCACCTCGCCGAGCGGCCGGGGCTCGTGATTGAGTGCACTTTTTGGTGGAGGGGTCTCTTTGACTGTGGCTTCGTCGAAAATATCGTTGTCGTCATCTTGCGCCAGAGCCTCTTCGGCGGCGTCGGCGTAGCTCTTGGGCGCGAGGTGTTGGCTCTCGCGAACGGCCGGGTCGGCGGGTTCGGTGTTGAGGGCCATTGCTGGACTCACGTATCCAGGCGGGTTGATTGGTACGACCTTGCGACGCGGCGTGAGAAGATGCAACTTGTGAGGAGGAGTGGTGGGCGAGCTTGGAGGAGTCAGCCAATCGGTCATTGCATTGCTGAGGCGGCGCCTGGAGTCGTGGCGAGAATGGCGGTAGTGATGGTGTTGGAGATGGGGAGCTGACGGAACATGGCAGCTGTGGGCGCAACCAACCTTTGGTATGAATCTCAGCCAATGCTGCTGCTGCTGCTGGGACTTGTCTTGGTGGGATCAGCGTATGCAGGCTGGCGGGAGAGCTGCGAGCTGTTCTGGGCGACTTGGGCGTTTCTTGCTGGCTGCGAACATGCCCCCATGACATCAGTGCTGGCCTGTGAGTTTCACATGCTCCCGAAAACGTGCGGCTGGCGAGGGTCATGGCTCGAGGTGATTTTCCGGGGCGTTGGGATTAATTAATCAAGGAACTGCCTGGTGGCGTAGGGCGGCATTGGAGTCTACTGTAATACCTCGTATCTTGTTGTTCAGCCAACTCAGACAACTCGATCATAAATTGACGGCTTCTAGTATGACTCGATGCCACAGGTAATCGAGTTCATACGATGATAGCCAGCAGGCTGACAGTCCCTGGAATCATTACCTCATCCTCGCAGAGTCGATCGCAAAGTAGATCTCTGCCTAATCGTGGCAAGGTAACACCAGAACACATTCCCTTCGGTCTCCCATGAACACATAAACCAGAAACCCAAGTATACCCCACAAGGTATACCTGTTGAAACCATGCCCAAATCAACAAACCCCCTCCTCCGGCGCAAATCCTCCTCCCCCTTCTCAACCCTTCAGCGCAGCAAACCAACCACCAACACCCGCAAAGCCAGCGCCCTCGACAAAGAAGAACGCCTCGATGACACAGGCCTCGTCGCGTCTCTAGCAGCCACAGGTGTTCGACAAGATGTAATCAGCCTAATCCGACACATCCAGTCCCGCGCCTTCGACGACGTGCCCGACCGCGGCGCCGGCATGGGCAGCGAGCGCACGTCCGAAGTCCTGCGGTTCAGGAAAGCGCTGCCTCCGATCGTCACGCTGGCGCATTTGCATGCGATTAGCAGGAGTAGTACGGATACTGAGAGGGGGTTGGCGAGGCTTGTTGCGGAGGGCAAAGTTAGGAAGATCACGGTGCCAGGGCGAGGGAGAGGCGGTGCTGCGGTGGGAGATGGGGTCGTGCTGGTTGAAGACTGGATTCAATGTATAAGAGACGAAGAAGCGCTAGACGAGGAGTTGAGAGAGAAATACATCGCTTTGCTGTCCGCGCATCGCGCGTCTGCTACTACGCCCACGGGCTCGCTGTCCGATGTTGAAGAGCGGAACCTTGTCAACACGGGTTTCTTGACTTCTCCCAACGCTCTCACAGCGATGCTAGGCGACCTCTTCCTCCCACCCGGCTCCTCCAGCTCCCTCGCCACAGTCTCCTCCGCCGGCTCACGAGCCGCGACAGGGACCCTCGCAGCCGTAGGCGGCGCCGGCGCCGTGCACGAATCCGGCGGGAGCGGCAACACGCTCACCTCAAGAACCAGCCGACCTTCCGACATAATCAAAGGCAAAGAGCGCGAAATGACCTTCGCACTCCCAGGAACAGGGATCTACCTCAAACTGCTCGTCGCGGCGCGGCAACATTTGCTTCACATTTTGAAGTCGCTATCGCCGCGGCATAGGGAGGCTACGATGGAGATTTTGAAGGAGAAGTGGGAAGGGAACACGCCGAATGATCCTTTGAATCGGCTGAAGAGGGAGAGGGGCGAGTGGGGAGGGGTGTTGCCGGGGAAGACGAAGAGATGGAGGGAGTTTTATGGGATGCGGTTTGAGTGTGTGCTTGCGGAGTGTGTTGGTAGTGGGCTGGTGGAACTATTTGACACTGGGGCCGTGGGGATGGCTGTTAGGGGGCGGTGAGGTCTACATTGACCGGACAGATCGACCAAGAAGAAGAAGTATGTCCGATGTTTGCGGTTCACTTCTTGCGACCCGCCTCCTCTACCCAAATATACCCTCGCCTCAAAAGCGCAGCTTTCACGCGCCTTGTTCTTTCGCGGCGACGTATGGCCTCAGAGCTCGACTGCCACACAAAATTGTAATCCTTCTCAAGCCTTTTTTCTATCGCTTGCTGCAGGCTCAAACATCCCGCGGGCACTTTGCACTCCAGGTCCGCACCGCCTTCGATCAGGCCTTCCGTTACCAACCATTTGTCTATCGCGCCATGTTGAAACTCTGGATGTCTGAAGTGCGTGACATATTCCCCTTCCAGTTCCCCCTGCTGCAGATAAAGCTCCCAAATTGTCGAAGTCAGAGTCGCAGAGTTGTTGTGGTCAGCGGTGGTGGCTGGGATCGTTACCCCAACGGTGGTATTTAGGTTGGCACCCTTGCCGCAGAGAAATGTAACCACGTCGCCCATACTAGGCAAGGTTTTATCGAAGAAAGTTCGCTCTTCGTGATGGTAACAACCTAAAACGAGCGTTCGCAAAAGATCGTTCAAAGTGGTAGCGGCGACTTGCGGCGTCAAAGGCGCAATTGCTTGCTCGGCGAAAATATAAAGACCATACATCGTAGCGCAGAGAAGCAGAGCTTGTGCTTCGGGAATTGGCCAATTCGGGTCACACGGTTCGAGGAGCGCTCGAATCCAACGAGTCGAGCGATCCTCTTGCGATACTGGTGGTCGCAAGCAGAATATACCGTCAAGCTTGTATATTAGGTCGGCGCATGATTTGCCACTGTCCGACTCGTACCGTACGGCATGCGCCATGAACTCTTTAAGCCTCGCCCTAAATGAAAGTTGTTCTTGCCTGAATGTGATGGTGCCCCATTCACAGTTTGACACGAAAGCTCTGCATAGTGCCAGTGAGATGTCAGATTCTTGCCAACCGGCGTGGCGAAGGAGTTGCGACTGGACTTCAGGCAGCTTCAAGAAGTCGGCCACGGATCGATGAATGTGTACGACCTGTGGATTCGTGGTATAATTGATGGTGTCGAGGAAGTCGCCACAGGTCTTCTGGATTCGCAAACACATATCACCTCGCCAACTTCCTGGTATAACACGTGGGTGCTGTTCCTGGACCACAGTAGTATTGCGGGAGTACACGGCCCCTTGATTCAGTAGCCAAAGAAAGTAGGCGGTTGCGAGATCTAGACCATGCCCTCGAACCGACGCAAGAAGAACTCGCGCGGCAAAGCGACGATACTGCTGATGGACCTTATTCAACATTCTCTGGAAGAAGTCATCGAGAGACACTGGCAGTAAAAGGAGTCGTTCCTTCATCTCTGGCATCGAGAAGGGTGGTTCGAGTCCATCGAGTAGGTCCCGGACAACGAGAACGACCCACAGAAAAACCCCAGACGATCTTTTGGCTATCATGCTCTGGAGCTCTTCCAAATCGGAAGGATCGATGTCAATCAGTTGCCGTACAATTGAAATGCGTAACTGCACGAATTGTTCGATATCCTGCGCGGTATGATTGTGCAATGTGATGTGGCGTGATTCGTCGCTGATCAGGTGATTCTGGAAGACATTCCTCGGCCGGCTCGAGAGACAAAGCTTGACGTGAGGCGACGAAGCCAGTTTCTTAAGCTGAGATACCAGCTCCAAGTCAGATTCGCCATTTGCCAGATCAGATCCACCATATTCGTCGAGACCATCAATAAAGAAACAGACGTTAACTCTCGATGGAATGACATTAACAATGGCAGAGAATGCATCCGATATTTCCTTACGAGTCCAGGGCTCGTTAGTGCGCGGTGAATCCCCAGCAGTCTGCCATCGTCGTGGAACAGCGATAGGGATCATCTCCGGCGCCTGAGTCAAGATCTGATAGAGCAAGCATCGGAGAAGACCTTCTTGAGATCGCTGCAAGGGTGAACCCGAGCTCCAGAAATAAAATCTTGCCACGAGAAGCTTTTTGTCACCAGCCCAGCCCGCTAAAGCTTGCCGTGTCTGCTCGTGACCGGCGATGAACTTCATGAAAGTTGATTTACCGGATCCTGGCTTGCCTGTGATAATGAGTGGCTCGCTGGTGTTGTTTTCAAGCCATTTTAGTAAATGCTTTTGATGACTGGCGAAACCATTACAGGGGCGTTGTGGGCTCCTCACATGGTCAGAACACCTGTGATCAGATGTCTATGGATGCTTCCGGTACATCGGCAACCACAGTCGAGACGATTGCCAGAGCACCACGCATTAAAGGCCCAGTTGAAAGTATAGTCGACTGCATCGGAAACCCAAGCTCACGACTGTGGACCTCTTCGCAGTAAAGACTCTCCAGAATGCGCTCAGACTTCTCGAGAGCTGTGCTGCTCTTTGCAAGCACGGCTAATTGCTCGCCAATCTTGCGTAGAGATGAGTCGTGGAACTGCTGCGCACTATCGCGATGCTGTTGCATAGTGGTGAGTAAATCATGTTTGAGTGACTGGACTGCATTGATGTTGTCGTCATGTATGTGTTTGCTTTGCCGTGTCTGGTCGTTGACGAGTCTCATCAGGAGAGAAGTGTCGTCTCTGCTCAAGCGACACTTGTCAACCGGCTTATTGAAGGCAACATAAGTCAACTTACCTCAACAGCACCAGCAGATTGGTGTCCATCAACGACTTGATCTCCTCCAACTGCGCAGTCATTTCGGAAACCTTGTCTTTCTGGTGCAAGATCCGCCATGATTGTCTGAGGGCGCCCCATGATTTGAAGGTTGCTCTTTTCAATCTCAGACTGTCCAGAAGTAGTCCCAGATGCCACGCCAGGTCATGCGCCCGGTCTGCCAGCCGCCAAAGAGATTGTTCTCTGTCATTGAGCGTGATGCTTCCTGCCGGAGCCTGATTGAGCTGAGCGGAGAGCGTTTGGAGTTCCGTACACAGGCTTTGTGTGTGTATCATTTGTGGAGCTGCCCCTGCTTGGGATTTGTAAACATCATAGCCTGTGACAAGCAGCTTGCTGGCGAAGTCTACAAACTGAAGGATCGCGGCAGCCGCGCCGATGGCTTCCAGTCCCGACATTTCGCTTCCAAGGTAAAGTATGGTGAGAGAAGATCAGCATTTTCCGAAGAGATCATCGTGTCCTTATGGGTCGCTCGCTGACGGCGGGGGCTCAGCTCTCCAGCAAGGCTGAGCTCTTGCAGCTTGCAGCACTGTGTGCAGTGACGGACGCCACCTGGGGGAAGAGACGATGCACCGATTTGCTGGTTGCCTTGTGACACTCTTTGAGGCTAGATCTGGGCAAGAGTGGCAAAGGAACCGACAATTAGCGATAGTGCCGTCAAAGCAACAGGGCAGAGTCTTCCATGTCGATGTGTTGCTTGCACACCAACTGTCTTCGCGAAATGCGCCCAGTCTCGGGTGCATTCTCCTGCTGGCAGGTCAGAGCATCGCAGACCGATACCAAACGTACAAAGAGGTGTCACGGTCGATTTACCTGCTGCCTGAGCCATTGGTATATAGTTGCCATGCAACCCTTACACAAAGAAGCACACAACTTCATCGAAACCCCTTCGAAGACGGCCAGTATCTGCCACATATGTAAGAGCCGATGAAGCCTCGATGCCAGAACATACCTAGGTTGATGCAGACGCAAACATGAACGATGAGATGGAGCTGGAGATGGATTGGATCATCGCAAACGCGTGAAAGCGCGGGGTACAAGTTCGTTCCTCCAAGAAATTGTGCAAGAGTCATTCCATCACTTGTCCCTCGGTCGACCTAAAGCAACAACTTTTACCAATCAGTCCATACGATAACACCCAAAGAATCTTTGGCGAAAAAACATAAAAATCAAAGGAGAAAGTCTACCCAGAATACCTCGTTCTCCATCTCGTTTGCGCGCCAACGACAGCATCGCGTACAACCACCAACACAATCCACAATGCCTCACGCAACACAGCCCTCGCCGGGCCTACAGGCCTTCATCCTCTGCGGTCCTGGAGTCTCGCTCAACACCTTCACATCTTCGCCTAAGGATCTGCCCAAAGCGCTCATCCCTATTGCGAACCGTCCCATGGTCTGGTACCCTCTGGACTGGTGCTATCGCATGGGAGTTACTGGTATGTTCGACCCGGCGCATACGCGATAACCCAAGTCAAAGCACTAACTTAAACCAGACATCACTCTGATCACACCTCCCGAATCCGCATCGCCGCTCGAAGCCGCACTCAGGACCAACCCAGCACTCACAAGCCTCAGCCCAAAGCCCGAAGTGCTTGCGCCAGCCGACTTGACACAGACCACTGGTACTGGAGAACTACTACGCCTGCCCGAGGTACAAAAGGCGATCACAACCGACTTCGTCATCTTGCCATGCGATTTGGTTTCCGAGGTTGAGGGCAGCAAGATCATCCAGCAATGGCTTACATTGAACCCACTGTCGGTGTCAGTGAAGACGGGTCACCACAAGAGCGGTATGGGTGTCTACTACCCAACACAAGGGCTGGAAGGAATTAGCCACAAGAAGGACGAGACAGATTTCATTGCTACTGTTGCGCTGCCGCAGCCTCCTGTGCCAGCGCCCAGTGGATCGCTGAGGCCGGATGTTGAAGAGTTGGTCACAAGCATGCCCACGGATACCCTGAGAGATTTGATTGAGGAGGACAGCAGCAGGAGCTTGAAGATCCGTCAGAGTTTGATTGCGAAGCATGGCAGGGTCAAGATCAAGACGAAGCACAGGGACGCGCATGTCTACATTTTCCCACGCTGGGTTAAGGAGTTTGCGGCGAAGAACGAAAAGTTCGACTCGATCTCGGAAGACGTAGTGGGCTGGTGGGCAAAGGCTGCATGGCAAGAAGGGCTCGGATCAAAGCTGGGCTTGGACGAGATTCTAGGTGGAAAGGCTGCTGAAAGCCTTCATGAGGATGATGAGGAGACCGGCGAAGAGATTGACATCTCGAAGATGTCTTCCACCACATCATCAAAGCAAGCTGGATCTTCAAGCAACAACGCACCCACATTCGCCAGCAGAGTCAAGACCACTGCCCCCACAACATCAGAACACACAAATCCTCCGCCCTTCCTCGCCTACGTTCAGCCCTCTCTACCACCAACCGTCACCGCCCCTAATGCCGTCCACCCTCTGATCCGCCGCATCGACACCGCAGCCGCACTACTCAGCACATCCCTCTACCTCGCCAAACAATCACAGCCCAGCCATCCTTTGGCTCACGAGCACAAGGTGCATCCCACAGCCAACGTCGGCATGCAAGCTCGCGTCAGCACAGAAGACAGCCTCGTGGCCGAGAACGTCAAGATCGGCATGAGGTGCAACATCAAAGAAAGCATCATCGGCCCCAACTGCGAGATTGGCGCAAACGCTCGCCTGACCCGCTGCCTGCTTATGGATGGTGTGAGCGTAGGTGACGGCGTACAGCTCACAGGTTGTATCGTCGGTCGCCGAGCCAGGATCGAAGGCATGAAGCCTGTAGAGCCTGTACCCTCCGCCGAAGGCTCTGTCGATGGCGAGAAGGCGCCCAAGCCTAAGAAGAAGAAGGGCGCCGATGCCGAGGGCGAGGATGACAGGACGAAATTGACGGAGTGTGAGGTCGCGCCCGGGTATGTCGTTGAGGCTGGAACGGTTAGCAAGGGCGAGAAGTTGATGGCCTTTGATACTGAGGGCGACTTTGACGATGACGATGATGACGAGGACGACGATAGGGAGGAGATGGAGCTGTAGAATCGCTTCTGTGCGAAATATAATGCAATCACATGTTTAGATGAAGCTCATTTACGTCCTCGGTCCTCTTCTTGAATTTGGGTTTGGGAATCTGCGTCGATCTGACCATTATATGTACCATCTCTGGTAAGAGATTGTTGCCAGATCTTGCCCGCGAGTATTCGCAATCGGTTCTTGCAAATTACTTGCAGTACAGCATTGGCATCCTGCCGTCAGCTTACACATCGCGCGACATCTAACGCTGAGGGCTGAACTCGCGGAGCCTAAATCCTGCTGAACCTCGGTCGTCTCAATATAAGCACAAGTCCACATCTACAACGATCCGTTCAGCCGCTACATCAATTCCCAACATCACTTCTTGACAACACGATTGCACGAGAAGAAATTGTAACCATCACGAGAAAATTAGTCATCGAATTATCGAAACCATGCCCTCCAAACTGTCAACCCGCCTTCCATGGACTAAATCGCCACTGATCATCAACGCTCCCGTAAACATCAATACACCATCCCATCTCCAACAACCATCCCAACACTAACACCCCGAACAGATGGCAGGCTCCGCCACCGCACCCTTAGCAATAGCCGTCACCCGCGCCGGCGGCCTCGGCCAAATCGGCTCAGCAAACGACCTCTCACTCCTCGATGCCCACATCACGACCGCCGCCAACGAACTGGACCGCACACCTGAAGGCCTCCTACCCATCGGCGTCGGCTTCCTGCCTTTCCTCGTCCAAATCGATGAAGCGGTGGCTGTGGTTGCTAAGCATCGACCTGCAGTCGTGTGGCTGTTTGCCGCGAAGCAAGTCGACGATTATGCCACTTGGGCGCAAAGAGCGCGGGAAGCGAGTCCGGGGAGTATGATTTGGGTGCAGGTTGGGTCTGTGAAGGACGCGGTGAAAGTGGCGAGGGAGGCGAAGCCTGATGTTCTCGTTACGCAGGGTGCGGATGCTGGCGGGCATGGGCTTGCGAAGAGTGCGGGATTGGTTTCATTGTTGCCTGAGGTGCGTGATACGCTCGGTAAAGAGGGTTTGCTTGATGATGTTGCGGTGGTGGGTTCTGGCGGGATTGTGGATGGGCGCGGAGCGGCGGCGGCGTTTGCGTTGGGGGCTGAGGGGGTTGTGATGGGGACGAGATTTTTGTCTGCGAGCGAGACTGCGCTTCATCCGAATTGGAGGGCGGAAGTGCTGAGGGCTAGAGATGGTGGGCAGGGGACGGTGAAGAGTATGTTGTTTGATGAGCTGAGGGGGCCGAGTATTTGGCCGGAGGGGTATGATGGTCGAGGATTGGTCAATGCGAGTTCTGGTGACTTTGATAAAGGAGTTGGGATCGACGAGGTACGCAGATTGTTTGCAGAGGCGAGTCAGGAAGAGGACGGAGGGTTTGGGGCTGGTGGGAAGGGTAGGGCTGCTATGTGGGCGGGTACTGGAGTTGGTTTGGTGACCAAGGAGCAGTCTGCCGCTGAGATCGTTGAAGAGATCCGGGATGGTGTCAGCAAAGCATTGGAGGAGGCCAAAGCAAGGTTGTAACGCTTGCAACACAACCTGGTGACTCTGTAGTCGATTTTGTCGATGTTGAGTGAAAAAGCGTGGTCCTGTATGGAACAGGCTCCAAGTCAGCATCTATAACTGATAATTGTTCCTAAAGGAGAAACTCACCTTTGACAGTATCTCTATCGTTGTTTGAGTCAGGCTTATATTTCAATTACTGTCATTGAAGATGAAAAGGTAAACTTGAGAAGATACAGATTTAATGATTTTGCAGATGTTTTTTGGTCCACGTATATATCGTGTATCTCACAGTTATACTGGTATCATCCATAGTAGAGAAGAAAACAAACACCGAGATCATTTGCCCATTTCGCTGGCCTGAGAGCTGCACTAGATCACGGCCATCCATTCCCATCCCATCCATTGTGTGTGTATCATCCAGCCCAGCCAGAGTCGGTATCGTCAAAGAGAAATAAAGAAACAAAGAGCAGGAAAAAGGGTATAATGCTCGAAAGCGCAGCTTTTGGGGAAAAGCCGCAGAAAGTGACTGCTTGCCAATCATTGGCAAGACGGAGAATAAGAAGAATGCAAGTCGAACGCCAGTCGCTATGCAGAGCAATGAAAAGAAATTGGTCGTGAGGGCGTGAGGGGTGTCGGCGGGAGAGGTAGGTGAAGACTTCTAGATCAACAGGAAGTCCCACTGCTTCTCGCGCATCACTTCGCGCCACTGCACGCCACGGTATTCGCCGCGCATTGCTGCCGCGTCGTTGGTGGCCCAGATAGTTCCCAGGATCTCACGGATGCGACCGAAGGAGCCGAACTCTGCAGCCTCGCCGAGTTTGGCGCTGCGGTCTGCGAACATGTAACGGAAAGGGGATCCTAGTGTAGCACTGGAACCAGCGACAAGCAGTGGCCAGGCCAAGCTGCGGTCAAAGCCATCTGGACCTTCAGGAATGTAGTTCATGAGCTCAGCGAATTGAGTGAGGAGATGGCAGACGCTGGGCGAGCGAGGCTCGTAGCCAGGAACCAGAGTGCAGAGATAGATGCGTGCAGCGAGGCGGAAGACGGCAGTCAAGTTGATGCGAAGCTGTTTAGGCCTGATAGCGCCAGTCGGGGAGAAGCACGTGTCCACCGCTGCACCAACAGGTTCAGAAGACCCAATTTCTGTTGCCAGAATCTCAACATACTTGCAGAGGAGCATGTCGTCGAGGCCTTCAGAGCGCTGGAGATCAAGGCATGCAATCTCTGAGATCAGGAACATGATTTTGTCGTCGCAACCCATGAGCTCGGCAAGGCCAGCGCTGCCATGGTTGAGGTTCAGCTCGCGGTATGTGTCAGCAAAGACAGGCATACGACCATACATGGTGGCTCCGAGGATATCGATCCAAGCAGTAAGAGTCATATTGAAGGGCGGGTGTGCGGCGCCGGTCAAGGACAGCTCGACCACGTTGGCGGGGTGTTCCAGCTTATTGACAAGGCTGGTCGCTGCTTGGAAATGCTGGTGCCATGGGATGTCGGGAAGTGCGTCATCTGGACGGCCAACGGAGCATTGGAAGAAGATCATGCCGAGTGTCGCCTCCAGGATGCGGTCGTGGTCAGTGTCCTGACCCAACGCCTCGCATAGCTCTGTAATGGCAGAGAATCGATGTCGCACAATGTCGTTGTCAATTTGTTCACCTGATCTGCCCTCTGTTGCTTTCATGTGGGTTGCCGCGATACTCAGACAGCAGTGCAGATATGCTTTGTTCGACTCGAGCGCGGGCAAGATGACATCTGAGCGAGCAGAGCCATGCTGGTTTGTGTCGAGGATCGGAAACACCAGTTTGACGACCTTATCCAAGAAGTGATTCAAGAGGTATTTGTCACATTCGTCCACAGTGATCACCGTCTCACGGGTGGGTGTGATCTGACCATGCGGGAACTCGAAGAAGTGGAAGTCTACTGGTTCTTCGGGGAAGCTCTCATGCAGATTCTCGTGGTATTCCTCTTGCACCCAACTGTCGGTCGGATAGCCTGGTAGGCCATTCGAAGGAGGCGGTGGCTGGTAAGTGCTGAATGTTGAGATCGTGGAGTCTTTGCGGGTTTGGATATCATTGACATAGATCGAACGCTCGGTCTTGATATCGATCTCGTATGGTGAGAACATTGGGTATTGCGCATGCGGCGTGGCGTATTGTGGGTGTGGAGGAATCTGGAAATAGCTGTCTTGTGAGAGACCGGGGAAGTCGCATGGTCCTGTGTAAGGTGTTTCAACCGAAGACGCACGAGTATCCGGCATTGAGTCAGTGTAAACCTCGGCTGAGGTTGGCACTGAGGGAATGGAATGGCAGAGTGAAGGTGGTGTCGTAACGCTCTGCAGTTGAGGAGGCTGGTTGCCCTTCTTCGACACCTGAGTGCGCTTGATCGCATCCTTGATCATTTCTTTTTGTTGGCGGCGTTGCTCAGTGTTTGACCACCACATGGGTCGCTTGTAGTCGCAACGGAGTCCCAAATGACGGCATGCTTTACATGAAGGCTTGCCTTCTTCACACTTCTTCCTGCGAAGCCTGCAAGTAAAACATCCTGAAACATGGTCAGTCCGAGCTCGTTGTGAGGGATCGATGGGGAGGATTCTTGAGCATACCAGAACGAGATCTCCGGTGCATCTTCGACGCAGTCACAGACTTTGTCTCAGCTGCTGGAGTAACAGCGGGTTTAGTTGCTGCTACAGCCATCTTCGTTGTGTTGAGGGTCGACGATCCTGCGCGCGACGCGGACGAAGGCATTTGCTAGTATATGTACAGAGAGATGTGGATAGCTCCAAACGGGTAGTCAACCTGCCAATCAATGGCTGGGGTCGAACAAACAGGGTACGGGAAGGACGGTATAGGCAGGGCACCAAGGGTCCGGAAGATTAAACGATAGCGTACTCGGCCTGGCCAGCGGGCTCGAGTGTCTGGAGGCGCACGAAAGAGAAAGAGGGCTAATTAGTCGGTTGATGATGAGCAGGCCGCTGATGTGGTCGAGGATGAGTACCTTATATGCCTCCTCTGGGACAAAAGAGACCAAATTGACCTGGATTCTATTCTTGGTCTGCCGGCAGAAGGCATGACGGTCCGCATGAGCACGCGGACTAAAGCTGGTGGCCGGACTTGCAATGTGAGCTAATTTCTGAAAGCGATATGGCAATCATGCAAGTGCCTGGACGGGCGGCAAGGTGGCTGCAGATTGTCCAATGACCAGCCTTCTACCGCTAGGTCTATTCTTGCGAGCCGCTGCTGTGCGACGATCCGACTGGCAGAGCTCTGAGATGAATGCAGCTTGAGATGCACGCTTCCCACCTCACTCAGGGAATTCAACGCAAGCTTGCATAACGACGTAGCACCGGTTAAAGCATATGTGGAGAGTCATGCGAGCTGTAAGACCGACTAGCCACCAGGTCCCACAACCCATGGCGACTGCAAGTCGGACAAACAGATTGTGGTTGGCCATCGGGCCGCAACTGGATGCGGTGAGCGTTCAGTGCTCGATGACTCCGGAACGAAATCAGGTATTGCAAGGTCTCCCTCGTGGTAGATACTGGTCCACAGGAGTCATAGTTCAAGAAGATATGACGAGCTATCTTCACGCACGAAGGATTCCACGGTCGGTGCGAACGACGGGTGAGACCCTGTCAAGGACCAGACAATCCTCCCGCTACCTGTCAGAAATACAAATGGATCGCTCTGGTCGAAGGTTGTGCGGAGACGGAGGCACCATGCCGCCAGATCTCCGGGTGAGGCAGTCCGAGGAGGTAGGGGTCGTCAACGTGCTGAAGCAAGGTCGTCGAGCGTGAAGGCATAGCAGTAGACTCGTGCTCTGCAGCAGCGCCCGGCCGCCCGCACATGTGGTGGAGACGCTGGAGAACAATGATGGCTGGCAAGTGGAGGCGACGACGGAAACGAAGCTCGCGAAGGCGGTCGCTTGCAGAGAGGAGGGGGCTCCAAGCGCCCACCGCGTGATAGAGGCCATGAGGTTGCAGATGCGCGCATATCAGTGCCCCAGTAAGGAATCTGGGGTCGACAAGAGTGAGGTTGATTAGCGTATTAGCGTGTGACGGGCTTTCTCCTGCTGAGCCAATGAAAACGCCCATACAGACTGCATCCTTCCCACGCTAAATGATCCTGGTAATTGTGGCTGCCCGCCCGATCAGTCTCCTCTCACAACGTGCCAGAGCACAACACAATGTGCTTGTATGCGGTGACATGCTACCGAAACACTGTCTTGTGCAGACTTTCACAGCACTCGACATGCGGCCGACCGCAAACGACCCTTTGCAAGCAGACGTTCAAAGCGGATGCCAACCTCTGTGATACGAGACGGGGAGGGGAGGCCGGCGATGGCCAAGTCATGTGCATACCTCGTGCGGCCAGTCGACGTCTTCACGTTGTGATGCAGCGTGCAATTGGATACCGACTGCCAGGCACAATAGACTGACCTGGTCCTAGACGATAATTGCAGCATTATGGAGTTCAACTTTGCCCATCTCCATTGCAACCCTAGGACCCACCCCGTCAACTCTGCACAAGCCTCTCGTTAGGTTGCTCCGCCCGTGCAGCCGTTGAGTCGTGGGCTAGCGGCCGTCTTGTCGATTTTAGTCCGCAGCTACGATATGATGAGCGTGCGCTGCAGCCCAGTAGATCTATGATCTCCGAGCGGTCTGCAACTACCACTGGCCTCCCAAGGTGATCTCGAAAGTCAACGTGTGACTTGACACGAGCTGATTGTGCCACTCACGCCGCCCACTTCTCGTGGCTTTGGGTGAAGCGTGGTCACTTTGTACCACCGCCCTTGCATGGTGGCTTCATGCAGGCACTACCGCTCGTAACGCGTCCTGCGTGCGCTCGGGAGCTTCATACACGGTAGCACGCACATGAATACTGCTGTGTTCAAGTGTATGCATGCAGTCGCAAATTGTTCCGTCTTGCAGATTTGTGATCTGACGTTGACTTTGCGTTGGTGAAGAAAGGCCCACCACATGGTACCATGGATACTAGCAATTATGCGTTCAGGCCACCCGCACACCCGTTGCGACCCGAGGCGAACCTTACCCCTCGGACAATCGTCCGGTCGACTGACTCGATAAGGACTTGATCAGACCCTATGATGGGCATGTATCGTACTCTATAGGCCAGCAAAGAATAGCAACTAATTAGCCAGGTATGTGCACCTGCCCACGCCGAAGCAGGTGACTTGCCGTGCGACGAGGTCGCCAAAGATGGCAGGTAGCTATCATGTAGTGCGTCTTTAGCGTACCATTCAACGTCCAATTGTCTGTAGCCGCCGGGTTGTGACGGCTGTGACAGGTCGTCAGGTATGAGATGCGCGACAAGGGTCTATGGTCAAGTGCGATCAAAGGTGTACGAATCCAGGGACGGCCCAGGGCCCTGCACCTAGCATTGGCCGCGGTCTGGACGGTGAAGACCCACGCGATGGCGCATGGTGATCAGGAAGAAGGTCGCAGTTGGCGCCGGTAGCAGTGCTGTCGTGCATGCGCTTCTGC
>Ga0265797_10005306_pt1 | contig 18876 bp, 19 predicted proteins | sample P2T30metagenome_FD_192433 | JGI IMG/M metagenome (GOLD analysis project Ga0265797, IMG submission 192433) | Plant litter microbial communities from East Loma Ridge, Irvine, California - P2 T30 | ecosystem: Environmental > Terrestrial > Plant litter > Unclassified | place: USA: California... | reverse complement strand
CTTGCGCATTTCACGAGAGCTGGTGAAGCAGACCTGAAGAGCCTCTACTCTTGCAAAGTTTGCCAAAGATTACTCTATCATCTCGGCACGGTCACATCGTATTACACCGAGCCGAACCCTCATTCCCGCAGTCGAGCCTAGCTTTTGAGTTTGACTTTCAAGGTGGCACCATGCACTTCCTGTACTGGATACAACGTATTTCGCAAAAGTTGTCGCGACCAGTATCTCCGATGCGAAGTTTGCCCAGAGTCCCAGGTGCGCCATTTGGACCCCTCTTGCTCTAAGCCAAAAGCAGATTGGCGTCTCCATCGCCACATCTGAGCTGAACAGCTACTCATGCACGGGAGCAGCCGGTGTCTCCGAACATCGGTTACTCGACATAGGAAAGCATCATCAAAGATACCTTTGCTTCCCAGATAATCCATTTTCATACACCGATCAAGTGACCATCAGCTCAAGAGATTACAGGCTCAGCGACAAAGTGTTTCCGAATTTCATCCTGCTGAGAGATCGCGACCACAGGAACCTCAAGCCTGCTACCAAACTTTACCGCAATAACGAACAAACACGATTGGATCAGGCCGATGGATACGAGGATTAGACTGAATAGCACCGGACTACGCAGCTGAATCCTAACTCCTTGTGCTGGCGCATGTCCTGGGACGATCGCTTTCGGGTTCGTTTCTGCCGCTGCTGCAACTACGCCGATAGCGAATCGTGAAAGCAGGCTTGCCATCCCTACTACACTGTTGTTCTGAGGTTCTCCGAATGTCATACCATAGGTGTAAGACCCCCATTCACTCGTCTCCGGTCCTAATGTGAATATTTCTGGATGGCGCTCCCCAGAAAGTGCAATCGCTTGAGCAGCGACAGCGGCATTTGTAGCCGAGAGATATCTTGGTGCTGATACTGTTATGTTACAGTCATAGTAAAAGAATCCAAAACTCGATATCGTTGAGCCAGGAACAGGTGGACCAGCCGGCTGTTCAAGAACTTTGACATTACCACATCCTGGTCCGCATTGAACGGTTGGTGTTGTAAGAACGGGTGTGGTAAGATAGAGGATAGACTCGAGCAAAGACGAAGGAAAGTATACGGCCTCTCCAGTGCTGTTGATGTTGATCACCAGGAGACGGTCAGTTTCATTGACCCAGAATGTCGGAGTTCGACACGATCCAGACGCAATTGCAACATCATCTGTATAGATCGAAACAGCCTTCAGGGGTACGTTTTGTTCCGCCGATGTAGGGTCGAGAACTGCTGAGTCACGGAATACGTACTCCCAATGGTCGGTCGCATTCCAAAACATTGCAGGATTCTGAGCCCAAGGAGTGCCGCTCAGCGCGTCTTTGGGTGACATGGTGTAATTATAGCTGCTTCCTATATCCCCGAGTATATGGGCCGCAAGACGTTCAACAAAATTGCGATTGTGGAATCGCGAAGGATGTGGTGCAAATCTCGTTAGATTCGCGACTGCCATGTCTGATAGACCTGTTTTGCGATATATGTCCGCTGGCCCTGGATCTCCGGATAAAGTCAGACTCAGAGTCGCAATTCCTGTTTGAACCAACTGAGAAATGTCAGTATGCGCCACCTTTGTAGCTAGAGAGACTGACAATATTCAACAATAGCCAGCAACCGCAGATGATCCTAATTTTCGTCTCTTGGGTAACAAACATGAGTCTCGCAAGTTGTGTCAAGCTGTCGCAGTGAATTATCGAATCGACCTAGCTTGTTGGATCAGCGGTTTACGTGCTCATTAATCGAAGAGCAAGCACGACGTACCTCATGACCCGATCTTTTTCTACTGTTCAGGATCCACCACCGAAAATCAAGCGCGATACCCTTGAGACCGCTTGCGACGTTCAAGCCGAACGCGATACCCAGCCCCACGATAGCCGCATCGAAAGCTGACTTTGTATGGGGGCTAATCACTCGATCTTTGTGAAGCCATACCAGGACATAGAAGCTTGCGATAAGGATCCAAGAAATTGCGCAGCTTACAAGACCTGGAACAGCATGTTTGATCTTACCCTTTGTGATTAAAGTAGGGCTGGGCTGTGCTACTGTTGTGCCTCTTCTGGTTGAGGGTGCGGACGAACGTCTCAGGTTCCCTACGATCGCATTCTGCTCTACAAAGGAATTGCAATCAGCATCGCATTCTATCCCGCGATCAGTGAGTTACGGCTAACCAGACTGGGTCAACAATGGATCCTGTGCTTCTTCTGCGTCGAAGCTCCGACGAGTTGGAGTTTGTCCTGACGGCGCGAGGCTATCACCATCGGACGATGGTGATTCGGAGCGCGTCATGGGCCGGACTGGAAGAAGAGGCACTGACGGAGTAGAATTCATTGCGCGCAGTATCTGTCAGCAAAACAAGTGATGGAAAGCAGACAAGTCATGAAATGGACCAGACCGTGGATGCCTAAGAGTCTGTTGTTATATTCCCCCAAGCACAATGCCACTTCAGCCACAGCTGACATCATATCGGCAGTGGCCACTCTGGTCGGTGAACACTTGCATTATCTATGCGATGTGGTGTGTCAGCTGAAGCTGCAGAGGCTTTGCGCCGAGCCATCCATCAGCAGGGTAGACGATTAATTGTCCACAATCTTTTCGCGAGTGTGTACTAGTAGACGTTTTGCCATACTACATCTAGATTTAGGGGAGAATTATGGTTCTTATAAAGGCTGGTAGAGACGTCAGAGTGGAATGGTCTCGTGACATGCTAAACTTAGTATAGCGCCAGGTAGAAGTGGCTGGTGAATGCAGAAGTCGATCGCGCACAGAACACCTAGCATCATCACCCACATGCGCCACTGTTCACACGAGAAAGGGCGGAAGAAGATCGCCTTTATAGCTGTCATGGTACTGTACGTATCTGCGTCGCCTAGCGTGGTTCAAGGGCTGAGGCTTGGTTTTGGATGACGTGCTCAGCCTCGTTATCTTACCCCCAGATCCTAACATACGAACGCCAATTATCCAACCAACATGCGTGAAAGACGCGCAAGTCACAGCTCCAGGCATCACAGCCTTGTCGCAGCTGAGATGCGTATGGCAAATGTGGGGTGTCTTGTTGATGTCTTGGTCAAGCCAATGGCTGTCAACGCCGCAAGGCTGCCTGCAGGCAGCACAACGCCTTTCTTTGAGTCAACAGCCTTTCTGAGTCAAGCTTCCCCGTATCGAATTGAAGTTTGCTTTCCATTTAAGCCGTATCTTCCAGAGCGTTCCATGTATCCTATGTTGCAAAAGCCATCTCAATCATCATGGGTTCTAAGTTGTCTCGCGCGGTACGACCGCAGGTGAAGGCTGTTGCCCCACCGGTCGCAACTGCTCAACATCACGACATCGACTATGTGAACGCGCAAAAAGGTCGCCAAGAGATCGCTCCGCAATTACCAGACACTTTCGCTCATGACGATATCAACGTTGCAACTTCTATCACCACAACCGCGATTGCGCAAAGACGTAATAGCGCGCCCGCCTTGTCGACTATATCTGCAGCTTCCGTCGCTATGGAACAAATATACAGGGTCTCTGCCGAACTTCGCCTCACTCAAGCAGAACGTGACTTGATGTCCATCGAGTACGCCGGCACCGACATTGATCCACCGCCCGCAGTCGCCATGGCCCCGCCCTCTCCAGCACCAGCACCAGCGCCGCCAGCTCCTGTCCAAGAAACGGAAGTGCAGTGTATCGTATGCTGCACCCAGCTACCGAGTCCCAAGGATGTGAAGCATGCAAAAGAGGTTATCAAGCCATGCAGAGAATGTGGAAGCGCATACTGTGGATCATGCATAAAGAGGATGTTCACGGAATGTTGCAAAGACACCACTCGTATGCCTCCGAGGTGTTGCGTACAGATACAACCTCATCACGCAAAGCCGCATTTGACAAGGGAGGAGTTTGCGGAGTATAGATCAAAGTACGAGGAGTGGCTCACACCAAATCCGTTTTACTGTCCGATACCAACATGTTCGGCATTCATTCCCGAACGACTTCTCCCAGAGGAAGTAACAAAGAGGAAAGGGAAGCGCACAGACTCTGGTATCGGAACACCAGCCTCCAAATCTATCGCATGTTCAACCTGCGAAACAGGTATCTGCCCTGATTGCCGTCAAGTCGCTCATCCGGACGGTCTATGCAACATCTCTGAGTTCGGCATCGATGCAGAGACTACAGAACTACTGAAGAGCTGGGGCTATAAGAAGTGTCCAAAGTGTGGACATGGATTGAAGCGGATGTTCGGGTGCAACCGTAAGTAATTCACCTGCACGAAGATCGTATGCGACATACACTAATTTCCTGCGCCTGTACCTAGATATGGAGTGTCGATGTGGTGCCCACTTCTGCTACGCCTGCATGGAAGATTACAACAATTGCAACGGAGGCTGCGGCGAGGAAGACGATTACGATGACGAGTCGTTCGATGAAGATGAAGATGAAGACGAAGATGTGTCGCCCGAACAACACGATGATACCGGACTTCCGCCTGACACGAATGATGCACCTGCCGCTTCTAATGAAGCGCCCCAGCTTCAAGGCACTACTGGAGAAGCAGTAACTGCACTCCCGCAACCAGCCTCTCAACCATGCAACCTTGACGGCGGAGGACACCGCTACTGGCAGCGACAGGATCTGAACTTCGGCGAGGAACCAACAGAAGACTATCAAGACCGCTCATGGGACTGCGAACACGGGTTTGATTCATGCAAAACAACCCTTGCCAAAGCGCTGAACAATGACCCTTCGACTGAGATGGAATGTGTGAAATGCTGGTGTGCGATACATCCAGAGATCAAACCACCCAATGCGGCGTCAAACAAAAACACGAACGTGAGGACTGTACCCGCGGGCGCGAGGGGAGCGGATAGAGGAATTACACGGGGCATGACCGCAGGTCGAGGACGAGGACGGGGACGGGGACGGGGAGCATATGTACCCCCACGTGGACTCTTTGAAGCCCATGGCGCGATCGGAACAGCACCTCATCTCCGCCACACCTTGTCCTCTCCGCTGTCTCAAAGCGTGCCAGCACGCGAGCCTTCTCCGATGGAAGACGTTCAGTATTCTTCTGAACGAGTAGTAGATACCTATGGTAACACCATCGCCACCTCAGAGATAGGACTCCGGCACCGAGCATCCGACGAGGGGTTTTCCAGCAAGATCGTCCCAACGCGAGAAGATCAGGGCTCAACGCTTCGTGAGTTCGACAGGACACCATCGACCATCTTTTCTGAATCGCCAGCCAAGTTTAGCCTTGCGTACGAATGCTATTCTTGTGCCTTGCTTGTCTGCGAGAAGTGCAGAGACGGTATCTTAGATGCTCAGAATGCCGAAAGGCACGTCGATGAGGATTAGAGACGACAGCCTCTTCGATCAAACTTTTAGCATTTGCAGCGTTTGTACATACAATGAAATGAGCATCAGACATAGAGGCGTTGAGGGCGTTAGGGTTACTTCTATACTGGGATGACATTGCGAAAGGCATGAATTCTACAGCATCGGCGCATGATGAGTGGAAATGTCTATCTTCTCTACATAACGCGTTGTCTTGTGTCATACAAAGATGCGCATACAATACAAGTGACATGCATACAGAATCACGCCACTCATCCTCGTCAAAGTCATGAAAAGGCCAAGCCAGGAGCACTCTCTCCGCTTCAAATGGATCGTCTTTGAGCTTAGTTAGAACACCTTCCCTAATCATACTCTCCCTTTCTTTCGCCACATGGAAGTTTTCGTGTGATACAGATCCGTCAGGTAAAACGCCCATCGCCTCCGACATGTTTTTCGTAAAGACATCACCCTCTTGGAGCGAGATTCTGAGGTTTTCCCTTCTCTGCATCTCCTGTTCTTCGATGACGACTGGGCATGTCGGTATACTGCCGTCGGCGGAGGGTGATGCAAAGGCTGACCAATTGCGGACGACCTGTGAGAGGTCGATTTGGAGATGCGCATTATTGCCTTGCCAAATCACACCAGCCTGGAGGAACATGTTACGCGTTATGAAAGCTCCGTCGTGCCCCATATAAGCCCGCCAATGCTGCTCGTTCAATTTCTGAGTTAACGCAAGGTACCAGAAATGTATGTGTCGACGTCGGTATTGCTCCTCTGCCCTGGCGCGTGCGGATTTGTCCATAGACTGAAGGTCATCCGGGAGTTTTGGGATTTGAAGACCACGTGAGCCCTCGTCTGCGTGGTTTTCAAAGGCTGGTGGTATGCCGGCGGTCAGCCAAGCAGGGAGGACCATGGCGTGTTGCCAATCGATGAAGCCAGTTATGATGAGATCGTCGGTTATCAAGATATTGTTGGGGCTGAGGTCGGGATGTCGAAGTGTGGGAGTGTGCGCTGTTGAGTTTGTGGGTATAAGGTAAGGTATAAGACTCAAATAGTCTTTTAGAGAATTCGCATGTTCTTGAGGATCTTGCTTCTTATGTTCGAATGAGTCCATGTATTCACGATCAAACGGGTAGCGCGGTCGACCGTGAGCATGAATCCAGGCTAGCTCCTTGTCGGCGAAGCTCCGAAGGACGTGCTGAGGATTAGTATGAGGGCCACGGTCGATGTCCAGATCTTTGCGTTCGCCGTACCACCACACTGAGTGTGCATATGGACCAATGCACAAGCCGTTGTCAAATCCAGGTATGTCTATGCGGGGCATCGTCGGAGGTAAGTCATGAGAGTAGTATATGCTGCCACTGGCTGGTAACTCCATAGCGAACAGCTTGGCTTCCATGGTAACTATCTGATGCAAGATCTTGAATCTTTCATCATCGGTCAAGTGAACCCATACACTACTAAGCGGCTTTCCTGACGTTCTTTCCAGTTGAGTAGGCTAGAACCTGGGGTACAGATATCCCTTTCGCGCGAAGGAGGTCTAGTGTCGCGACTTCACTTGCTACTGCTAGTCGTCGTGGTACGGTTGACGGGTAAGGAAGACGTGCGAGTATCGATGCGCCATCATTCATTGTCACCTCCAAAATACGATTAAAACCACCTTCAGCGGTCTTTCTTAACATCTTGACGTCTTCGACAGGTTTGTTGAGTGCTTTCGCAGCGACCCTCTTGAGTTCAGACACGTCAAAAGGCATGCGCCGTTCGGCCATGCGGAGAGACTCGTTGGAACTAGACGATCATGTTAGTCGGCCTATCGATGCGTGGTCTGCAGTTTGATTCATGTGCATCCATCGACCGGAGGTATATTGGAACAACTCGTTGTTATCCTGGTGTTCATCTTGAACAGCCTTGCAAGAGGCGAAAGCGCGTCTAGGACATGGAGATAAGGAAGTGACAAAAGCGGTTCCACGCAAGGCTGGTGTCCACCATCTCAGTCGGTATGCTGTCTGGCGGAGGGCTGTTGAAGATGCTGGAAGTGCCATATTCCGAATGACGGACAGCTATGACCTGGTGCCCTGCCAACATTTCCGGATGATGATGTTCGTGCGACAGCCGAATCGTTGCTTCGGGCGCACAGCGCGTGTGCACAGACAGCTATCGCCTTGTCGCCATGCCTGGGTAGTCGTCTGCAGCATTACGGCACAGCACCGAATTTTGGGCATGAACGGCCGCACTTCATCGTAGAAGGAATCTTGAAAGCTGGGCGTGGAGTGAATCTCGTGGGGGACGGCCTATGAAGATGCGCGTAACCCAAAGTACCTAAGCCTTCGTCCACTGCCCCACTTGATGTCATTCTCCACTTCATCCGCAATGGCTCATTCCGCAGGCGCTATTCGGTTCTGCGATGGACAGATTGTCGAGATCACCTGGAATCTGCATACAGCTTTCTCGCATTTCCAGCATTAGTACCGGTCGCGATTTCGGTTGACGCGTCATGCTAGATGGACTTACAGAGAACACCTGTTGGACGCGCCGTGAGCTGACGACGCGTAGCATCGACCAAAGAGACGCACCGGAGCGCGGACTGCAAGTAAAGCAGATGGAAAGAAGCTATGAGAACGCGCAAACCGTTCAAGCCGGGATTGGCGCTGGCACCGAAGACCACGATGCCGCAACGGCGGTCAACGCGATCCGAACCGTCTCCGACTTCCCCCACGATAAACTCAGCATCTTGACTTAAGAGTATAGGGTCGGCGAAGACACATACTAAGAATACCTGCTCAAACGCCGAGCCGATGTGCCTTTACCCAACGAGATCGACCTCGTTACGGATACTATGTGGAAGTCGCTGGTGTGGTTGTACTCCCATCCCTATTTCACTCGTGTTTGGGTGATTCAGGAGATCAGCGCCGACCTCCACCGGAAGGTCAACGTCGGACATGCGAAGACAGTATGGAACAGGGTCGATCTTGTTGCCAGCTATATCATAATGGAGCCTGCATTCTCGGATGCGTACGGGATTTCTACTGCGAACTGCTGGTGGGTCACGACCGTCTCAGAATTGATTGCGCAACCGATGCGATGGCTCAACATACTTTAGCTCGCATCTAACTATGGATATGTGGATGCCAGAGACACTATCTATGGGTTGCGAGGCTTGATGAAGCTGCCCAAGGATGGTCATATGCTTGATCCAGATTACAGCAAGTCGACACTTGGATTATACCGCGATTCGTTTGATGCAGCGCTCGTGAACTTCGAGAAGGCTGATGTACTGCTCTATATCACAGGGGAATAAGAGCCGTCCTGGATCCCGCGCTGGGATATATCGATGCTCTTCCGCAACCCATTCTGATCTGGTAAGTCTATGCCGTGGAAGCCCGTAGGTGACACGAAGCCAACGCGGAGCACTGACGATAACGTCAACGTGCTTTTGCCGCCTGGCTTCAATCTAGAGATGATCGCACACGCCAGACCGTGCCATAAGCTTAAATTTACTAACAACATTATTGACACTAGAGGGAATGACAAAGCTGAAGGATCTCTTGAGAAGACATCTTCATACTTTCATGGCTTGTAACGATGACTATCTGCTGTCTGCACATTCTGTATCCATCGATGCCAAAGCCTCGCTATCCGTCGAGTCGAACCATAGAACCGGCCCGTTGAAGCAACTTGAGTCGTTACGCAATCTCGCCGCATACCTTGCCATCGTCTCAGCTGGTAACCAGGTGACACTTTTGTACATACAAAGTCTTAGTGGCTTGCTCAAAGAATCGAAGAGTGTAGATGGACGTGCTTTCTGTGAGCCAGCATGGGTTTTCCAGTACCCTCAATCACTATCTTTATCAGAAAGAACAGTCTTATCGGATGCGCTATCGCGACAACCTAACCAGAAAATGTAGTTACCTTTGCCCTGGGAGGTGCTTGTTCGATTTAGTTCAGGCCTAGTAATGTTGTTCCGCAGACGCAGTATATGATCTGTGGGCTTGCTTACCGCAGTGGACAGCGGAGATTCTTGGACCATAGGAAATCGCGATATCGTAGCTAACAGAGTGTCTGCATAGAGTCAAGCGAGTATGAGTGCAATACTCAGATGCTGTTGGAACCTGATCGAGCGATGTCTCGATGTCCAAGAGGACTTCTGCGCAGCACGGTATGTTGGCGGCGTGGTGAAGGAAGACCTCGCAGGTACGAACTGCTCCATGAACCCCGAATGGTGAAGCAGCCTCGTGGAACATTTTATTATTCCCGGAGGATCCAGCAATCTCTTTACTAACATGTACAGCAACATTGCAGAGGGCTTTGGTTGGACAGTGTTCAGCTGCTGCGCATGCGCACGGACGTGGTGGCGCAATAATCTACAGGTAGACTTCAGCCTGCTCAGTCGAGCTGAACGTCATGAACTTTGTACCTCTTCAGCGCACTCTCCGGAGCTACTCCGTCCCTAACTCCCACCATGGAAAGGTACAGTGTAAGTAACTGACCTCTACCTCCTTGGTTACAAGTCATACCGTGTCCCATTATTTAACTGTCTTACATTACTGCCAGCCTGATAGGCTTGGGAAGATTGCACCGCTGAAGCCCCACTAACGAAGTGTGTAGAACTTTTCTGATAACCAATGGTCGCAGCGAGTGTCCAAGCTTGATCACGAGCACCGCACATACCCTTGGTTGGGGTCGTCTTTCCCTAGCGACTCTATCGCAAAAGGTGGTTCAACGTCACAGTATGGCTACCCAAGTAACGCAACTCCTGATGTGCTGCCCTTCGCTAGCTACAGTGCTTCCTCGAGGAAGTGGTACGGGGGTCGTAACCTGCCCAGCCTAGAGCAGTTGTCCAGCCATCAATATCACCCCGAGTCATGGCCCAGGACTGGATGGGACCATACGCTGCAGACATACTTTTATACCGATAATGAAAGCGGTTTGAGGGTGTATATGCAGAAGTCCTTCAGCGCATCACCATGGAAATGGGACCCAGATCGACAGGAATATTACTACATCGGCCGCAGCAGTGAACCAAGCACATATGACACCTCGAAATGGCAATCAACGCCACGAAAACATCGTTTCGTCATCCACAATGATGAATCAAGAACTTATAATACCTGGAAATGGGATGGAAACCTGCGCATGTATTATTTTTTCAGCGAAGGATTGAGGGTGTATGTCTCTGGGCCACACAACCATGAGGATGCACCAAGGACGCATTGGGATAGATCATACACTGGTCACAGCGAGGGATCAAGTACCTCCTCAGACGTGCCAAACATGTTCCCAGCGCGGGAGAGTAATGAGCAAAACCTAGAGAGGACGAAATCTCGAACCAAGGGGAAAGAGAGGGACGTGTTTGGAATGAATACCAAATTGCCTTCCTCGGATCAAGTCGCTTCCACTCATGAGGCGTTCACTTCGTCAAAAACAACAGCTAACCCCGCGGTAGATAATACCATAGGAGAACCTTTCAACACAGATCGTGACACGAAGATATCGAAACCACCGAGAAGTCCTCAAGCTACGAATGATTTAGATTCGAAAGCCGTAGCGAATACTGGTGACCAAGCTATACCCAGCGCACAATATGACGATACTTCCGATGATAAAGATGCACACACATTCACTAGGTCACTGTCTGATCAACTACCCTTGGGTTCTAGAAGAGGATATGCAAACGAAACGGGGACGGAATTCGACATTGGTAAAAAGGCAAAAGTTACCTCTCATGGCGATAGTTCGGATATACAAAGCCTGCCCTATTATTTGCCTTCGGAAAAGACGTCTTTGAACAATTGGGAAGAGATCCGGAGAAAGCTTCCGGAAGACTGGCAGTGGGATATCGAATACCATGGCTTGTATGCCAAATATGGTTGGCAGCACGGCTGTTGGACTTGTACTCCTCTGGAGCCGAATGAGCCGGAAAGCTATCCTCTTACTATCTCTAATGATCCGGTAGTACTTCCAGTGGAGTACCAGTGGCCTCCTATTGGCGGAGTGAGTCCACCGCCCGATCCGCGGCCTGCGGCACCAATCGATTGTCGCACCGAGATAGGCATCGAGATCGTGAAAGACCTGTTTTGCACATTCAAGAGAAGCATTGGGTTCTATGTTCTGATCAATGGCCTTCTTCAGGTCATAGTTCCAAAGGACTTTGACACTACATGGGCGTCTTCGCACCTGCCACACAAATACGGTGGTCTCAAGGTCTCTTACATCGAACAAACCCTCGAGCCGACAATGTTACCAACGAGAACAGGGAACAGTAGGACTACATCTCACGGATCTCCACTCGGATCCCCAAGCGCTTCTAATATGACTCCGGTCGTTCGCCCCTCAGCTCAACCCCTCGCCAACAACCCATCACTCGAGCTCAACGACTTTATAGAAGCTCGTCCATTATCTAAAAATATAAAAGAGAGATTTTCTGGGCGCATAGGCCTCAAAGTGACATCAGGTGATGTTCCGCTATTAGTCATGTCCACCCATATCATCACTGGAGCGATTGTAGCGAAATCTCGCCGAGACGTTATGTTTGGTCGTAAAGTTGAGGAACGCTTGGCGAGACTTAAGAATAATTGGAATGATCATATTGAGATCTGGGTTAGTGATAAGAAGGTCAGTATCTCAATACGTCAGTTGCAGTCAGATGACACCATCCATCACTTTCTACACGATCATATGCTGAGAATCTGGCCAGATAGGAAAGGTCCATGAAAGCTTTGACAAGGAAGCGGGAATTTATCCAAACGGATTCAATCACGACATCACACTGATTAAGCCTACATCTCGAACTATGGTGAAGGACATTGCATCCCCGGTAGCTGGTCTTGGGTGGCTGAATCACGCTTCCTGGACGTCCCTCCGCCAACAAACATCAACAGTCAAGTTTCTAGCTGACACCGAAAGCTTGCAGTCTGCAAAGAGTATTAAATCTAGTCGCCCATCTGACGTTCTAATCGTGGGCGAGGGTATCTTTCTCAACCAAAAGGCTGCGGCAGGTGGTTCAAAGAGCGTCAAGGACCATGATGCATCGACATGGACAGATCTCGTGTCGCGCGCACTCTTATACCGCTTGTATCCTGACTTTGACCCACCAAACGGTCATAGCGGCACGGCACTATATGCGGACGGAATAAGAGAGGACGGCACAGAAGGTCCTGGCATCGTAGGCTTCCAAAGCTTCGTGCAGCGCAGTGGCTCTGTCCAGAATTTCGAGATGGAAGGTCCTCATCTTGAACGAAGATTAAAAGCTGGAAGGGTGGCATTCTATGGAGCGTTCGAAGTTCCTGCAGAGCTGAAGCAGTACGACATCGTTTGATAGCAATCCTCGTTTACTATGGAAATATTCTGTACCTACACTGTCGTTGAGGTACTGCGTCTCGAGCGCATTCTCCAGATTTTAGTCTCCACCATAGTCCAGAACATCCCCAGTCTTTGCCTCTCATCCCATTGATACACAAGGAAAGTTGAAAGCCCAACAGCAAATGTGACAACTACCCAGATCCATATGCTCAGCTGATCCAGCTCAACAAAGTTCATTCCGAATATCGAAGTGCAGTACGAGAGTGGGAGGAAGATGGTTGCCAGTATAGTAAGCTTCGTAACCTGAGTAGCGAGCGTGATCTGTTTCTGCGATTCCGCGAGCGAAGTAGCGCTGACCAGCACCGATATTGCTTCCTGGTAGTGCATTGAGAGCTGGCGGTATCGCGATAGAAGAAATTCATAATCGGCTGTGACTGCATCTTTAGATTCCTGGGCTACAGCATTCTGATCTGGTGTAAGGCTAGTCGTCCATCGAGCTAGTATGGGTGACTTGATGAACCGTAGGACATCTTCGTGTCGATTGGCATGGTCATCCAAGAGATTCTTGTGCAGTATAAGTTGTTCGAGGTGCTCAGTCGAGAGCTTTTGATCCCATTTGGTGGAAACAATGATGTCGTGCCATCTTTGAAGAGCGGAAAGCAGTTGGTTTTCCGAGGCAGCTGCGAAGAGGAGTACGGGTGCGAGAGCGTACAGAGGGTCTTGACCGGCAATCGCATGATCATCAAGCATAACATGGAGCTCAGAAGGCAGGTGGGAAGCAGTTTGGAAGAGTGAACCATCATTGGCCTTGGGGTCATCGCTATCGAAAATAGGTAGTGGCCATGAGTGCTTGATCGCTGACTCCATCCCAAGTACCTTGACAGGCAACAGACGGATGTCTCGATGTCCTGTTTTAGTCTTCGCTGTCATATGTTCGATGAAGTGATGATATTCGTGGCTCTTGGAGAGATCTCGGCTTCCCACGTCCGTCCACAAGATTGCTGATGCACAGGTAAATAAGAAAAGAACGGGATTCATATTCGAAAGGCTTTCTTACCAGTCCACCCATCCCCATTTTTCTCAATGGTGATGGATATATCCTGTTCGATGACAAATTGGAGGTTGCTCAGATATGTATGTTTTCGTATATATGAACCACCAGGAGCTGCAGGCAAACGTCTCGGCATCCACTCGATATCGTCAGGAAGAAGGTTTCGTCGCGCTTGCAAGACGAAGCCACTCGAAGGATTCATAGAAAGTTTGTTCTTAATGGAATATCCCTGGGTGTTGAGACGTAACACGAGTCCTTTGCTGGAAGTAGCAGATGGGGTCCTAGCGATAGCGTGGAGAACAGGCCCGTGAGTCGAGCGCCAAAGATGAATGTGCCGTCTAAAAAATTCAGGCGCGATACCGTATTTTGCGCCCACCTCAGATATCCACGAACCAGGCAGGTGCCCATTGAAAAAAAGAACCTGTCCTTGACCTCTGCCCGGAGACGGTAGACTGACCAAGTCCTGCAATTGGTGATAGTTGTAGCCACGTCGAGGATACTGCTCAGCACCATGGGGAGGTAGTCCATACACAGATAGTTGTGCGAGACAATAAGCTTCAAGGTCATGGTACTGCTGGGGCAGATGTGTCTCGTCGGCTCGGAGCAGCTCCGCAAGAAATCTATAATGATGACCGAAGAAAAGCGTGCGCGTATATGAACGTGTGCAATAATCTAGTATGTCTTGGCGATAGCTCGCGCCTCCAGGTGAGAGCTGCATGATACTGACATACCTAGCATGAACTTAAACATGCAGTGATCACACTTTCCTCAGGATGACGCCATGCAAGACAGTGAAGTAATGGGACGACAAATGCAGGCAGCCGTTTATCTTTTGATATGCAGAAGGCTGAACAAGGCTGAGCAGAAGCCAAGCTGCAAGTCCGTAGTGCTCTTTGTCGCGACCACTCACGACATCATATAAGCGAGCGTGCGGCGCCTGTGATCGCATGACCTACGAATGCAGGTTAGCCGCCCGTGATACGAGGCTGAAGCGCTCCTATTTCGTTCATCGCCAGAAAGACCCTACGACCTGTGCAACACTAAGCAAAACCTGCAGTGCCGTCAGGAAAACAACAATGGTAGCAAAGCTGTATCACGTCAGTCTCGTGGAGGCTAGTAGCTTTGGGGAACCCACAAAAATGTCCAGAACTGTAGAGTATCCCTGCGATCACGGAACAGAACCCATACGCTCCAAGGTTTGGCTTCCTCGAGATGCTCCTCCAAGATCACAATACGAGCCCAGAGATGAGGGAACATATCCGGTGTCCAGTCAGAGGACTCACTGCTCATCAATTTGGCCAGTAGAGGGTCATACTCAGAGTTGTGTGCTCGTTGGGCCTTCTTCGCGCCTAACGTACGGTGCTTACTGAATTTCTTGTAACTCATGATGGCACGATTGCGGTGTCTTCGCATCGAGCAGAAACGGCACCAGCAAAAGGATCCGACACCCAAGATTCGCGCAAGCTTTGTATGGCGTGGAATTTGATGTGAGGCGTTGAACAATAAGGCGTACGTCTCCTTGATCTCTTGAGCAAGTTCAGTGGTGATGCCGCCCAGCTTGAGGGAAGTAGCATCTAGCGCACATGGCAGGCTGAAGATCTCAAGGATATGTCGCCCGTCACGTTTCGATAGCGATAGGTGCCTGGAAACATTGTGCGTCCATGCGACGTCCACCGCTCCGAAGACGTTCAATGTATAAGCATTGAGCCGCGTCGCGTCAATTGTAAGTGATTCCAAAGAATCCAAGTCGTGCAGAAAGACTAATGACACGCGTCTTTGTAGGTCGTCGTCGATGCAGGTAGAGGCAGACGCTCCAGCGTCGACCTGGCTAGTCGAAAAAGAAGCTGACAATGGTTGTGGGAAGGGCGATAGCATTGCAGCAGTCTGGAACGATCCGTTTTTGCATATTGTGTGGTCTGGTGGCAGATAATGAATGGGGACTGGTAGTAGGCCACTGCGCAGTACCAATCCAGCCAAGTCTTCTCCATAGGGCTGGCTTCCACAGGCGCTACCATGAGTCCGCAGGTTGTAGGCAGCCGTAACCTTGCGAAGACCACCAGCCAACGGAAGATGGATGAACGAGCTCAGAAGCAGCGTCCAAGTGCCGATAGCGTACAGCACAGTATCCTCGACGTCTTCGTGGCTCTGTTGTGTGTAAACGGGGGATGAAGATTCGACATCTAGCAACCCCTGAATACTCCTCAACACCGACGAATCAGCTGGACCTTCATCAAAGTATTTGACTACCCTGATGAGAAGCCTGATGTATGCCTCCATTGTATCACTACCAATGCATCGGTTCGTGAGGTAATTAAGGTACGGTTCGGCGGCAGCATCGTGTGGATAGTTGACAAAGCCTAGTGTGCGTGCGAGATCGGTTCGTAGGCTTTCAGAGGCAGAAGATATATGGTTCATCGTTAGCGAAGTAAGAGCTGACATGCCTTAACGACTTCAGTGTGGCCTGCTGTCGTCGTCGAAGGATTACGCTTCGTCCTGAGCGCATACGAAGATGATGTAGATGATCATCCATCAAACAGACCGCATTTTGGAACACCTCCATGCTGGCCATCTCCAGATCAGGCTGAGGCTGTGTTCAAGCTATTGCCGCGATGCATATATGCAGGTGCGAGAGTATGCATGTGTGGTGGCTATGAAAGGGCGCGAACTGGACGCGCTGCTTATCGATAACCCACCTTAGGCAGCCCGCGTCACACGTTTTCCCTGCTTGCGCCCAGCCACTCAACATGACGGACTTACTGACGCCTGCGCAATATAGTATGTCACGAGTAGGTGAATCGTCAACTATTTCATGTATCCGTCGGCGCGAACGTCAACATGTAGGGCGACTACCTAGTCTGCAATTGTTTATCCGCTAATGAACCAACAGGGACGCCGGCAGCAGCAGGCGCAATGGAAAGCCAGCATCTTGCGAACCATGCAGGCTGAACAAAACAAAATGTGATCATGGTCATCCTAAATGTGATCGATGTCGTCAACGTGGTATCGAAGACCGCTGCTTTTACCATCCAGCGCCTCTCACCAGGCCGCGTGAAACTACCGATGAGTCAGGCACAGGCGAATCTCGTCCTCCCAAGAGAAAGTACGAACAGCCCGAGAGACCACTGTAGGTAACGATTTTGACTCCAGTAGGCGACCCCCAAAGCAAGCTTCGAATTCTGTTGTCGCCTTTGCGCCACCATCTCCTGCGCAAGGTGACAAACTTGCAGATGCTGTTGCTGCCGACGTTTATCATCCTGGATTTCTTGGCCCTGGATCATACGCCGTTCTTCTTCCTCAAGATGAGGAACCTGGCCAACTACGGGAACGTGAAGAGTCCGTCGCTTCAGAAAGATCAGACCGCGAACTCACACATCAGCACACACTATCGAAATCTATGCGATACCAGATGGCATGTGACGTGTTAAGCACTTTTCGGCATTACAACTCGATCAAAGAGCTTGTTCTCTGGTACAACGCAAGCAACGAAGCAGGCGTGATACCCGCTCAGCTCCAAGTCGACGCCGTGAACGCATTGGAAGCCGTTGTTGACAAGCATGACCTGCGACGCAAAGCGCCCAACTCCCAGCTTATAAGCCAAGTGCTCGAGACAACAGCTCGCCCTTTTACGATATCACAGTCGCTCGAAGCTGGAGACTTTCACACATTATGTTCGGGTGAAAATCTGCGATTTGAGTTGATTGGCTTTCTATTAGCAACAGCTGGGAGGTCGCTCACATTCGGCTTCGTTCCTGATATTTTCAATGATCCTAATAACAAAGACATGAAGTCGCGCTTCGCCGATGAGCTGCTGCGCGCCAGTACAACCTGTCTTTTTCTTACGACGATGCTTGCGACAGTCAACGATTTGACAGTGTGGATGTACTATGAAAATTATTTATTCACCATCATGATGTGTGGGTATGCTGGTACGTAGGAGCACAGATCATCATTTGGGAAGATAGGTCTGACATTACTCAGGTCCACCTGGATGGCGACGTATCGGCGAACTATCGACGCAGATATATGCATTGGGTATCCACCAGGAAAAGAAATGCGATCATGCACCGGAATGGCTGGCGGAAACACGTCGCAGAGTCTTCTGTTCGTCCTACAACCAGGACAAGTCAATATCCACTTTTCTCGGTCGGCCGATTCGTATAAGCAAGAGGCATACTGACATCAAACTTCCCCTCGACCTAGCCGATAGCGAAGTGACCGGTGATCAGGCGAGACTAAATTCGGCTATAGCAGCGTTAGATACGGACGGCTGGAATACCAAAGGAAGGTGGTTGAGGGCATCCTGGATCGTAAGTCTTCCGATGACATAGTCCAATTCTGACACTAACGAACCACAGCGCCTACGTCACATATCCCTACGGTTTCGTGAAGAAATTCTGGAGTTCTCGCTCGTCAAAATCGACGCAAACGCCGAAGCCCAACTATTGTACGTTTCCCATTGCGACTACATCTTAGCTGTTACTAACAAGTCTGTAGAGACATATCCGAACGTATACGCGCTTCCTGGGAAATGCTTCCAAAGCATATGCGCTACTGGAAGACGTGCTGGGAAGAAGACATACCCTCAGTAGTCTGTCTAATGTTGTGCATTGTTCACCTGACACACTGGTACAACGAGTTCATGATTCAGAAACTCCTCGATTACAGCCCTTTGACGCTCAACGCGGCTCTGTTGCGCGTTTCGGTTGATCTCCTCTCCAACACGCTGACCCTCGGTACGATACGTGACAGGTCATACGACGTTCACCGCGATATGCTGAATGCCTTGTTGCTGTTCGGCGTACCTGCGGCTTCGGTTCTAGCTAATGCGTTGCGCGAGCAACATCGAACAGGCCAGCAGTTTCCCGCCGAGATTTCTCGTGCGGAAATCATTCGTATGCTGAGTGTACTTATCTCACACCTCGACGCTGCCGCACATATGGAGAACTCCGGAGCGAGACATGGCGAGGCAAATTACAACCTTTGTCGCAAAGCGAGCAAAATCTTCACGAAGGTCATAGATACAGTGTTGGATTCCAAGTTCGTGGAAGAGATCACGCCAGCGAGTGATCAGCAGACTCTGGACTTGGACCTTGATCTCTTCTCTGGCCCTGGGCTGGATGGCTTCGAGGGTATGGAGTTTCCAGGCCTGGGAATGGGACTTGGTACCAGCGGAAGTGGAAACTTGA
>Ga0265797_10005305_pt1 | contig 18876 bp, 18 predicted proteins | sample P2T30metagenome_FD_192433 | JGI IMG/M metagenome (GOLD analysis project Ga0265797, IMG submission 192433) | Plant litter microbial communities from East Loma Ridge, Irvine, California - P2 T30 | ecosystem: Environmental > Terrestrial > Plant litter > Unclassified | place: USA: California... | reverse complement strand
GCCTCGTCCGCTCCGCCGTCCGTCGTCCCGGCGTCGAAGTAATTGAAATTTACGACCGGTGGTTCGAGCGGATCGCTGGATCGCAGGGTCACGGTGCCCGCGGTATTCCGCGTGTGCGCTTTCAGGGCGTACCAGCTGAAGTGGTTGTGGTCGGCCACGGCGGCGTCGCCCCATTGCGGATAGTAGCCCACGAAATTGATCGGCCCGCCGAAGATGAACAGGTCTGTGTCGGGCGTGCTGGCGGTTTCGGAGCGCACGACCATTGCGGCGGCGAGGCCGTTGGTTGCGTAGGGGCCTCTAGTTGGAAGTAGAGAAGGGAGGAGGTGAGAGGAGGAGCGTCGGTGGGAGGCCCATTGGGCGTAGCAGGCGTCGTGGGGTTTGGCGTCGAAGGTGCAGCCGTGCAAGAGGCGGAAGGGTTTGGCGTGGGAGACGGTCACGGGGATTTCGTAGCGGTCTTGCAGGTTTGTGCCGACGCCTGGGAGGGGGTGGAGCAGGGGGATGGAGTGGGTGGAGAGTTCGGGGGCGGGGCCGATGCCGCTGAGTTTGAGCAGTTGGGGGGTGTTGAAGGCGCCGCCGCTGAGGATCACTTCGTTGCGGGCGTGGGCTTTGCCTGGAGTGCCGCCGTTGGTGCTGTTGGTGGTGTTGTCACTGCGGCTGAGGGGGCTGGCTTTGTAGAGGTATGCGCCCTCGAGGTAGGCTACGCCGGTTGCTTTTGGTTTGGGACCGGACTCGTCGAAGAGAACGCGGGTGACGAAGGTGTCTGTTTTCAGTGTGAGAGGATGGCCTGCGGCGATGGTGTCGAGGATGCGCTCTCGGACCTGCATCGATGTCGCTGCGTCAGCAACTAAGACCAAAGAAAACAAACGAACCGAAAAGGAAGACAAGATCAAACACTCACACTTCTCCTAGCCCCATCCTTCATAATCAAAGGAATCTGAAAGAACCCCTCCCTCCCATCCCTCCCGGGCTTCTTATAATCATTCGGACTCTCCATCAACAGCCCCCCCAACCCCGTCATCGCCCTCAACGGCCCGAGATCAATCCCCCACCCCTGCTCCGCAGCCCCAGCACACATATGCTGCGCCATCGCCAAATCCTCCAGGATAATAGCCGGATTCGTCGGCTCGACGTGCAGCCACTCGTACACCTTCTCGACGTACGTCTCCATGGCGTCCGCGCGCCAGCTGGCGTCGCCGGTGAGGTTGGCGATGTGCTCCCAGTCGGAGCGGTGCGGCAGGATCCAGATGAGGGCGTTGTGGCTGACGCAGCCGCCTAGGACGCCGGCGCGAGGGTAGAGGATGCCTTTTGGTTTTGCATCGCGTGGAGGGTGGAGGCCGGTGTATTCTTGGTTGTTGCCGAGGTCGTAGACATACTTTGGATCGCGTTGGGCGCGGGTGAGGTTTGGGTAGTGGTTGACGTACATCTGGGTGAAGGGCGTCAGTGGATTCCCTTCAGGTGTTTTGTTTCTTCTCGATGGTGTAGACTTACGTCCCAGCGGACTTTGGGATCTTGAGCTACGACTCCTTGGAACGCTGGGATCGAGGTATTGACATTTTCACCTTGATCGTTGCCTGCTTCGATCAGGAGGGTTTTGAAGTTTGCTTCTGCGAGTCTGCAGGCCAGCGGTCCTCCTCCTGCTCCGGAGCCGACGACGATGAAGTCGTACTCATCATCGTCGAGGAAAATGCTTGTTGAGATCTGCGTGAACGCAAAAAGAAGCAATAAGACAACCACGATGGTTCTAAACATCACTAAGAATTATGGAACGAAAGAAAAGGGAAGAGAATGAATGAAAGACGAGGACGTAGGATCGATCAAAGTCCCCTTTTTCGCGCAAACCATGTGTATTTGAAGTGTTCGCTTCGAACCGACCGGAAGGTCGATTGTTCTCGTACGCATCAACGTCTATTTCAATCTGAAGTTCAATGCGCATTCTGACAGACCCGGAGTCTCTGCGCATGAGGCAAAGATCGCTCATCCAAACCAAGCCGACGGATAGTTACTCGGCCTTCAAGAGCCCAAGCATATCAAAAAGCTTGGTAGCGATGGTTTCGGAATCGAACATCCAATTCACATGTCAACTGCGACGCTGAATGACCACACTTTTGCTGTCCAGATGGTCGTGTGGTATTAAAGCAAAGGCCATCAGATGTCAACAGCGGTTAAAGGTTTAAGCCAAAAAGCCAGATTCTGAAACAGGCCACAAAAAGCCAATTCGGATCAAGTCCCCAGACAGAGTAGATCCCACGACGATCATAAAGACTAAAGACGACGAGCACAGACTTTCTGTTACTAAATTGGACAATCTTCCTACGGCCGTGACTTAAAGGAGCCCTGCAGAGTGCAGATCGCTTCCATCGCGTCGAGTCTAAAGTTGACTTCGTGATCCTGAAGGCTTGAACTAGCAGACGGATTGGTCCCCGAGTGGCACGCTACAGGACCCATTACCAGGGGGGTGTGAAGACGAATATGTCGCCTAGTAAAGACAGATGTCCGCACACCTTCTGGAGATGTTCGGTTCAGCACGGGCAAGGCGGTTTCGAATGTACGAAAGCGCAATCCTACGCGATGTTAGTGAGTCCAATTGGGTTGTTGCATGGACGAAAGTGTAGTTTTACGCGATGGTTAGGGAGATTTTAAAGCCCCGAAGTGCAATTTTACGCGATGTCTGTGAGTCTTACCGAGGCATCGAGGTCTCATCGAGGTCTGGAAGTGCAATCATGCACGATGTTGGCGAGTCTAACCGAGTCGTCGAAGTCACGAAGTTCGAGCGTCGACACTATCGAAGTCGGATGGATCAACAGAATCGCGGACTGCGACCGTGCGGCTCTGTTAGGCAGTGTCGCCTACTCGGTTCGATGTCACTGAAGTGATGGCTTGAGAGGTTGAAATCATATATATATCTACGCCATACGTACGCTCCGATGCTGTAGTACAATCGCATTGTGTCATTCCTTCCGTCACTCTTTTACTCTCGCTCTAAGAGCATTGTCATCGTTTATTATTACAAGATGCGTGGCTTCAGCATTCCTTCCATCACTGCTTTTCTCTCTCTCCTGCTAGTCACATCAACGAATGCATCGATTCTACCGAATTTGAAGGGTCTCTTCACGAAGCATGGCCCTCAAGTCAATGCCTCCGATGTGAGGTTCACGCAGTACCAGCGTCCAGGGCCTGACGACTGTTAGTTCGTATTATAAACCCTACTTGTACCAACGACTAATGTGATTTAAAACAACAGCACGCTCTCCATGCCCGGCCCTTAACGCCATAGCGAATCATGGCTTCATCAAAAGATCAGGCAAGAACGTCAACCTCCCAGAGATCATAATCGGTCTGTTCCTCGGCATGGGAGTCTCCCCAGAAGTCTCCGGAGTCATCGGAGCTCTCGGAATGGCCTCTTCGAGCAAGCCACTTACACTGGGCTTCGACCTAGAAGACCTGAGCAAACACATGTTCGCGATCGAACACGACTGCAGTTTCTCGCGCCAGGATGCCCTGATCGGAGACAACAACGCCTTCAACCAAGAGTTGTGGGAAGTCGCTCTGGCGAAGATCAATGGCTCCGCACACGTCAATCCGATCGAGATCGGACGAGCCAAGTCCGCTCGCATCCAGGATGCTCTTCGCCGTAACCCGCAGTCTATCTACGGGCCTCGTGCAGCAGCCTTCGGATACCTTGAGCATGGCCTGCTGCTGACTGCTCTCGGCTCTCCGATTCCTGGCATTTCGAGGCTTGACTACCTTCGATGCTTCTTCGAGGACGAGCGTCTCCCGTACCATCTCGGCTGGCGTCCATTGCCAGAAGCGACCAACGTCGCTACTGCTTTGGCCGTAGGCATCGCGTCCATTGCCGGCGACTCACACATCCTGACCGATGCTGGCAGAGTCATCATAGGAACTCCCTCAGTATGTTTTGCATCGAGTCACTGCACAACCGAACGATTGCTAACGGAACGACCAGGATCTTCTGCAGACTCTCGTTCCACCCAAGTACGACTTCCTCGCCAATCTCACCAGCATGATCACCGATCTCGGCTTCGATTCGAAAGTAATGCTTCCATTGAAGTTGCTTTTGGGGAAGGTCTAATGTATAGCACTGCGGCAGTCGTGGTAGTGTAGCTTTTCTCCAAGGAATGTGTTGATGTGGAAGCGATTGACAGATAGCGATGGTGGCTCTTTGCCCTTCGGCGATATGATGATGGCAGGTGTTTTTCACCGTTGTACTATTATTTGTTGGCTTTCATCTAGCTTGCGTAATTGTAATAATCAGTTTATTTATAAAGATTCAGCCAGTGCCTGACTCTACTCGATCGTAGGCTCACCGTGTCGCCGTGTGTGAAGAGTGTTGGAAACATATGGACCGCCCCTGTCGCTGCGGCGAACAGTAAGTACATGAAATTTTTGTGATCACTACTAACCTCGTACCACACGACATTAGCAGATCACCAACTTCTTAACGACGCATTCTTAAACGGTACGCAAGGTTCTGCGACAGAGGATCTACAAGTCGCGAGTATGAGAGTTAATTGGCTACACTATGCCCGGGGCTCGAACCATGCATCCCCGTTATACGTAGTCCATCTCCTATTCTGTTACATATCCTCAAGTTCTGGACCTCTTGGTCGTATTGTCTCAGAGCTCTCCCGGGACATCATGGATTTCGAGGCCTCGACTGGTTCTGATCCATCGCGATGTGAGCGAACGTTCATTGATGCGATTATTGACACGTTTAGCTGGCTACGATGGGGATGATATATACAATACATAGTTCGGGAAATGGCATACAGGGCGTACGTAGTAATAAAATGAACAGTCACGAAGTAGATACAACCTGCGAAAAAGAAAAGGAATTGGAAAGTTGGAATCAAGTATCAATGCAAAAATGACATACAGCTAGTATATAATAAAGATAAGCACACAATTATAAAGCAGATACAGTCCGCTAAGAGAAGTAGACCAAAAACACAATGCAGGTGCGGTAAGGAGCGTCGGACCCATCAAGGGCAGTGGTTGTGTCGAGTATCGCAGTCGGGTCGCAGATGGCCAGGCGTGATGGAGCGAGGAGCCCACGAAGATAAATGCCGGATTCGAAGATCATGGGCCGTGATGTGCTTTGCCATGCTCGCTTGTAATGCTGACTTCAGGCGAAATACTCAGACGCGAAGATTGGCGCAATCAAGAGCTGCTGGCTTCGGCGGCAGGCGCAGAGGCAGCATCGTCGGCGGGCGCGGCGGCGTCCTGCTTGGCCGCAGTCTTCGCGTCCTTAGCAGCCTGCTTCTGTGCCTGGTAGCGGGCCTTGTCTTGCTTGTACTGTGCCTTCTGGCCCTTCATGATCTTCTTCTCGCCCTTGACCTTCGCCTTCCACTGCTTGTAGACTGCCTTGTCGCCCTTGTACACCTTCTTGTTCTCCTTGTACTTCTGCTTCAGCTCCTTGAGCTGGTCCTTTGTGACGGGAGGGCCGGCATCCTGTGCGGGTGCGCCATCACTGGACTGCGCGGGTGCGGCATCCTGAGCCGGGGCGGGGGTGGCATCACCCTGTGCCGGGGCAGCATCACCCTGAGCTGGGGCGGCATCAGTGCCCTCCTGGGGAGGGGCATCTCTCCTCTCGCCAGCAGGGGGGTACTGGGCGGCATCGTCAGACGAAGGAGCATCATCGCCCTCGTCAGATCCGTCCGCGGGAGCCGAAGCGTCTGGTGCGGGAGTCTCAGCCGGAGCTGCGTCAGCCGGGGCTGCATCAGCAGCTGCGTCTGTAGGGCAGCTCGAGGCCGTGACAGTGACGGTGACAGTGGCGGGTGCAGTGCCGTTGGCACCAGCATCTGGCGCACCAGTGCAGTAGCGTTCAATAGCAGAGGATGTCTTGGACGCCGCCTTGTCCGCCATCTTTGCCCTCACCTCAGCAATGCCGTGGCCAACCTTCTTTCCCGTCTTCACTCCTCCGGAAATGGTGTTAGCGACACCCGCAATATCCACGGGAGAGGCGGCCACCAGGGCCACCAGGCTGGCGAAGATGATGCTGTATTTGACCATTTTGAATGTCTTGTTGGAGGGTTGTGTAGAGCGAGTCGAGATTATAAACGAATGTAACAAAAAAGAGTGTTGGTGGTCGAGATGAACAACGGGCCGGCGTTGAGAAGACGAATGGAGTGAATGCGATGCTGATGAAAGGTCAGTAGTCCAGGAGCGCCGCGAGGTCTCTTATAAGCCATCTGTAGGAGATGTGCCGTTTGATTCGATTTGAGTTTTTCATCGCCATAGTACCTAATAGTCGAAAGTGTCATGACTCCGGTATTCGAGGAGTGTGGACGTTGGGTGGTGGAGTATGCGTTTCAGCTCGCTGAGCCAGTCACGGGCAAACGCATCGAAGGGTGATGTGGTATAATCGTGTTCCTTGCTAGTCATGTTGGAAGCCTTACCTCCTCGCAGTGATCTGCTAGGGTTAATCGGCTGTCTCATGTTGTAGGAGATCTTGACTGTGGACATCTTTGTGGTAAAGATCAGAGCCATGGTCTTGTGGAGCCGTGCCGAAAGGTCGAATAAGGCAAAGGTACGAACAGTGGTGCGGTTACGGTTGTGAAGACAAATGGATGATCTCCTTAATGGGACCGTTGAAGCGGAACCCTGTAGGTGGTCTGGATTGCCCGGAGGCGCTTTACACGTGGAGATAGACATGTGTAGACATGCCACATTCGTGAAGAGTCGAGAACGGTCAAGGGATATCGATTCTCAGCACGACTTCCCGTGCTCATGGCAGTTCCATCTAGAATTGGTTGCCAGCTTCGCGGATACTCTTCAGTGACCTGCATGTTTCGCCGGCGAGGACTCGGTCGTCATATCGAGATCGACATTACCAAGACATCAAGGACGTGGAGTTGTGGAGATGTCCAACATTGAACAGACCACGCCCAGCCTCCGCAGAGGGCGCAAGAGTGGAAGCTCCGAACGCATGGCGCTTGCTCCGAGACTAGGGTCCTGTCACGAGCATGCTTAGCAAAGCACGTGCGTCTTCAACTCATGCTTGGTGGGAAAGTTACTCTTGCTGGCGCCTGTCAAAGTTCGACGTCGGGTTTCAAAATCCTGGTGAAGTGCCTGGAGGAGGAGGAAGTTGAAACTAGACAGACAGTTCCCAAACCTCATTCGGCTAGCCCGCCTACGAAAGCTTGGCCAAGCTTAAACGGTTGCGTCAAGGAGTCACGGTCCACCACAGATGTGCACGAAGTATGCAGATCCCCCAGGAGGTTCTCGCCAGAGTGGAGCGATGGTGCATCCTCATATCTTGGTGTTTCGGCAGACCGGGGCCGAAGAGACTCTCCAGCAATGAGAGCAGGGAGAAAAGATGACTTCAACGGCGAGGGATTGCTAGGCACGACGCCTTGGACGCGTCGTCGTCACATCATGGCCCTCGAAACACATTATCGACTGTTGTTCCTGACCAATGCTTGATACTGTATGCCAGCGAGACGTACACGTTGCTGGCGGTCCAATTCCGCTGCTACACGGCGTGGCGTTGTAGGAGGAACTTGGTCTCCACGGAGAGGCGAACCTACACGCTTGGTTTGATTTGATGAACACTCTTTGTGAAGACATCGAGACTCCATGCCTGAACAGATCCTGAGCACCAATGCTAATTCATGATCCATCTTCAAGATCGGTGTCGATATCTATCACCGCGCAGCTAGTCCCCCTACCGAGTTCCGACCCTATAAACCGTGCCAAGCCCTCCAACAGTTCAATGCGATTCGTGAAGGTTATGTAGCGCCTGGAGCCAAACATATGGCGGCTCCGTCCACGGGTACTGGCACCCGTCTCAACCCACGACACCCCTGAGATATTGACGACCTCTTTCGAGACTATACCGCGACGCCACAGGTCCGGAAGCACGAGCTTCAGGGTACAGAGTTTCTCCGAGGCCGCAAGTTGATCGAAGACTCCCATCCAGGCTTGCTCGGATTTATCACCAATAGCGACATCGTCCAGCTCGAGGTATTCGAGCGAAGAAGAAGAACGCCGCAAGACCTCGATGAGGTCGGTCATTCGCACTGAGACACCGATAAGTGTCAAAGACTGCAGCTCTTCCAGCCTGTTCGCGAGCAAGAGATCGGCAGTCCACTGTTGCGCGCGGGTCCTATCGCCGCGCACCCGACACTCGACTGTCGTGTGCAGATGGATCCTCTTCAAACGCTGAGCCCCAGCGAACATCGCACGAATCACGTCCCAACGACGGCGCTTGCTCTTGCGCGTGTTGAAACCGTCCCGCTGAACCGGCGTCATCGCAATATCTCGAATTGTGGCAAAACTCTCCAGGAGTTCATCTTTGCGCCCCTGCAGCGCATCTTCTAGATCTCGGTGGCGAAGACGATCGATACTGATGGTCTCGATAGGAGTTCCGGTGGCGGCGATGGCACGCTGTAAGTCGCTGTGGACTTCCCTTGTGCGAGGGTTGATCGGAAATCTGATATCTTCCAGTGAATTGCCAGGCGACAAGTTCAAGCGTAGCAAGCAGTATTGTGCTTTGAGCCGCTGTAGAACACGAACCATAAGCGCAAAGTCTGCGACCCCTTGCTGTTGGAGACCGGCTTCTTCTTTAGACATATCGTATCGCCCTACGTTTCCAGATTTGTTGCCGTGCGACTGATTCAGCCAGTGCGGGATTACATTGTGATTGCGCAATTCCAGACCGTCTACGGTGAAAGTCACAGTCTGGATTCGACGAGCCAGTGAAGAGTTCGCGGTCACCAAGTTGTGTATACGCTCCCATCGCGGTGCGCTGAGGATCCAACAGCCTAGATGGGCGACGTACGAGTCGCAGAAACGATCGTTGACTGCGTCGTGTAAACCTTTGCAGGTGAGGCGAAGCTTTGGCAGAGACTTGTCGTCGAGGTAGCTAATTATTTGTTCGACAAGCTCAACAGGCAGAGCGTACAGCGTTGCTTCTCTGTTTGAAGGCATGATTGCTGTAGTAATGTAAGTGATGTGGCTCCTTGCGATACTAAATCTTATGTATTAATACTAACGAGCGGCTGATGACTCGACCTTGAGAGAGTCATCTCAAGCTTGTCGCTTAGGACGCCACAATTTACTTAGGCGAAATTGGTATACTCGTGAGTTCGTAACGCAGCGCACTCAAAGCAGTGAGATCAAAGGATCGCACTTCTGGAACTGTCAAACCCGTAGTCGTTAATCGCGCGTATATGTACACACGAATCTTGCAAACAGAAATGGCAGCAAAGCTCTCCCACTCACACCGAAGTGGCCACACAGCCCGGTACATACTGATCATGATCCACAGTGTACCACTGCCATTGAGAAAGAACATAGCTTCACGAAATCCTCATCCTCGCCCTTCTCATCATCATAGGGCTGCTGCTGGGTGACACGGCTTTGCAGAACAATGTCGATGGCCATCAGAACGTACCCCGTCGCGCAGGAGGGAGTTCTGCAAAGTCGGAGGGGCTGTGGAATATGTTCAGTCTCGTCGACTGACAGAAATGTGCAAATAAAGCAATGTTGGTAGGCTTACAATGGTGGAGTGCCTTCCTGAGCAGAATGCTGTGGGTTCATCTCAATTGACCCGCCATCTCTCTCCACATTCATCCTTCTCTGTGCTTGGACGCGGTATTGCAAGACTGCAACGATCACCGAAGCAAGCGTCAAGACTGCACCGATGATGCTGACGATGATGGTTATCGAGTCCGTCTTGTCTGGGGAAGCGGAGTTGGTAGAGGCAGAAGCGACAGGGTTCATGCTACCGGCGGGTGTGGCCGTTCCGAAGTCTCGGGTCGTAGATAGAGACATGGACATGATCTTCTGCTGGTGGCAGTGGAAAAGAATATGTGAAATGTGTTGAGATAACACAATGATCCAAACGCAAAGTGCGGCGACAGGAATTGGATCAAATCTCTGACAGACCTCGCTGCGTACTTATTTCTATTTTCTAAGCATGCATGCCACCGATGCTGCTGCTCGAAGCGCGAGGCGCGGGCGTAGTCAGTCGCAGCAGGGTGGTCGTTAGCGTGGTCGCTGCAGAGCAGAAAGTCGCTGGTTGGCCACAGTGATTATGTGGCTACAGGTCTACCACCGGTAATTGGGTGGAGGAATTTGGAGACTGCTTTGAAAACAACCTTGACCCTGCATCGCACCATCGACCGGGGAGGAAGGCCTGTGAGACCCGGGCTGTTGTGAATCACAGACTACGTGAGGATTCGGACATCTCAGGAGTCCACTTAGATTTTCCTCTTCTGGCTGGATCGTGCCAAAGCCGCCAACCTTCTGGCCCTGGAGGATTATTTCCTGGCTTGCTGGTATTGGGATGTGGGCTACCTTGTCCGCCGGCGGCAACCCCGACGCGAAGAAATCGTGGCAGAACGACGAGTCCATGTGTTCCTCTGTTTGGTGCTGCATCGCGCTCGTTGACGTATTCAGCAATGAGCGAGATGAATGCACCTATGTACCTAGATTTGTGACTTGGAAGTGGGATCGACTCTGGAAGTCTGCAACCGATATAAGGTATGCTTTAGGGTTCGGGCTAGTGCTAGACTGCGCACATCACTTGCGCCATATATGCCACGTATGTGCCGTAGTATTGGCAATGTGTGTAATGTGTGCAGTTAGTATCATGGGAACCAAGTACACCGAGTATTGTGCACATTTGATATGTAGATCTGCGAGCAAAGGACACAAACGTGGGCTTCAACCAGCTCACCTCCTACCGCAGAAAGATTGCAAGGGTCCAACCAATTTGGGTCGAATTGACCGGACATGTGAGCGCAATCGAAAGCGAGTAGCTCCAGCAGATATCTATCGTTTTATGTGAATGTCATGAGACTGGGCCGAAGGCAATGTGGATATCAAAGAATTCTAAGGCACTCGTCCATTGAATGCATCTCAAAGGCGTGTGAAATCGAGGCTCACCGTACCGTGATAGAAACTCGCCTTCGACAAAGTCTAGCCCAGGGAAATACAGTTTCTACCTATACCATATACGCCTTCAAAGCTCATCCAAAATGACCAGAACGCTGACGAAAGATGGAACCGTCAACACTTAATGAATTATGAAAATGAGCGTTCCTCAGACGTGTCCCTCCCACTTCCTCCACGATCGCGTTGCTTCGTCTCAGGGTGGTTGATAATAGCCTGAGAGGACTTCCTGCCACGCTTCAACTCACCAAACGCAATCGCGGCAATATAAATCAACCCCATCAGACCAGCAATAACGCCGTACGCGATTATGGAGGATCTGCTAGCTCCTGCCAGCTGCAAACCCGAGCCACCATTCGCAATACCGAGGATGATGCCAATCCGTCCAGTGAACATATGGCCGTAAGACCAGAGTGTCCTTTTCTGCACTTTCTTGTACACCTTGTGGTGGATCGTGCCGACGATCGGCATGAAGAACAGAACTACAAGCAGAAGCAGACCGATGCCGACATGGGCCTCGTCCAGGCGGTCAGATGCGTTCGCCATGTAAATTCCAATACCTGCTGCGGCGATGAAGAGCACGTAGCCGAAGATCTGCAAGCCACCGTGGATCCAGGCGAGGCCGCTGAAACTGGCCAGACGAACTAAGATGGCACCGATGGGGAAGATGGCAACAAAGGCAATGCCAGCGAGTGCGCCGTGAGCTTGTGCGAAGCGGTTCTGCGACTGTGTAGACATCTGTTGCCACGCATTCGAGCTTGACGACGAGTTTGTCGTTGTGGCCGCCAAGGTGAAAGGGTTCGCGCTGGAGCCTCCAGTGGCACGCGACAAGTCCCACTGGAAGTTGCCGTGTCTATCGTGCTGGGAGATGACAGCGTTCGTGTCGTCTGAGTTGATTGATGCTCCTTGGTGGTATGCATACAGCCAGTCACTCGTGCTGTCTTGAAGACTCATAGAGCCAGTACTCCAGCTGTTGCAGTTTGCGCATCGAACATTGGCGGTCATCTTCCCGTCAGAGATTCCGGAGCCCTCCATGAGATACACTTCTGCAGCACTGTTGTGAGTTGGCATGACGTGTCCAGATGTGTTCCGGGCTGAGAGCGTCACGTTCGTGCCATCGGCTGAGCTGTGCATGACGAACATGTTTGCATTGTTCATAGCCGTGCCTTGTGCGAGCGCAACCCAAGAGTAAGTTGTCGGTGCTGACAACTGGAAGAAGATATCGCCAGATGCTGAGCTCGCCGATTGCTGCGGTACGTTCACCGCGAAACACACATCAGTAGTTGGACAAGTACTCAAGACTGCAGCATCTCCGGTTCCGGGTGTAGTGGGGACTTCCGATGCAGGGCACATACCCCCTGTAGTAGTAGTGAAGTTCTCGAACGGGGAAGTCAAAGCATCAGACTTGTAGAGATCCGGTGCCTCTGCGGTCAAGCATATTGCTGATGTCCCGTTGATGGGGTTCTCTGGAAGATTGCCCATGTCCATCTGAGTGCATGCAAGAACGTCGTTGGCAGGGTAGTAGTCAACCCAAGCGAAACACATCTCGTCCTCGCTCGACTGTCCGCCTGGTACTGGCTCGGTGTCGTTCATGGTGTTGTACTCGCATGTCGTGATGAACTTATCTCCAGGTAGCAATTTGACTTCTTCCAAGCTCTTGGAAAACTGATAGCCGTATTCGAAGTCACGAAGGGCCGACAGTGGTGCAAGCTCCTTGCCGTCCCGTATGATTTGCACGCGCGCGTTGCGACCACGAAAGTGCATGTGGTGGAAGATTGACACTGCTGTGATACCTTCGGAAGGCCAGCGTCCAGTACACTCAGGTGTGCATACCGTGGAATGAGGAACGATCTCTTTGCCAGGCTCGAGGAACCATCCGTTCACTTGAAGGTCTCCCAAAGTCAAGGTGCCGACCTCGTTCTCCACTTTCTGATCGGTGTACAGGAAGTTGTAAGCTGCCTTATCTTTCACACCCTCAAGTCCTTCAGGGTTATTGTAGTGGGTCTCCAACATGGCATACTCGTAGAGCTCGGAGCCGAAGGGTTTGCCGAATCCTGGTTCAAAAGTGCGGCCGGACATTCCCGGTGCCCACTCTGTAACAAACGAGTTGCAGGGATTAGAAAAGGTCTCCCAGTCGCAGTTCGGCTTTTGCCCGACCATAGCTTTGGCTTCTTCGGGAAGATTGTAACACCCATAGAGAACCAGATGGTGCAACAGCTTGCTCGACTCTGCAGGTCGTTCTCCAAGAAGATAGTTCCTTTTGCCGGCCGGTAGTTTGTGAAGACTATAGCAGTAGGTGGTCTCAGCAGTGGGGATTGTGACTTCAGGCTGCTCAACTGTGAAGTTCATGCTGCCAGGAATGTCGCGAACGGCATTTACCGAAACGGTTTTGGCGTTGGCCAGCTTGACATAGGCTTTGCCGTTCTCGCCGGGTCCATGCTGCGCAAATGTGTTCTGCTGAGAGTGTGCGTAGATGAACCATTGCCAAGCTCCGATGTCTGCTTGGGTTTCGAGGCAGTCGGCCTTGTTCTGCTTTTCGAACACGAAAGCAGTGACATCATCCGTCTGGTTGCCTCCCTTGAAGCGCATGTTCTTTTCTTGATCTTCGGACATCTGTGGAGTGACGAATCCAGCGGCGTGACGGTTCTCAAACACGAACTCGCCGTTCTGATCTGTGTATCCGACAGCCATGTCAGCACCTGTCATCGCACCGGTCTGGCTGAATCCCAAAGCGAGATAGCCACTGGATCGAGATGCGACGCCAAATGTCGAGTAGTTGTCTCCAGTCTTCCAGAAGAGTCGGACATTCCCGCTGTCATCGAGAGTTGTGTTGCCGTCGAATTGTCTGCGGTCGAAAGGGATCCAGCTCAAGTCATCATTGCTCTGTGCGACCGCAAAGGGAAGCAGTGCACCCAACAGTGCTGCACACCGTGACAATAGCATCGTTTTGATGTTGAAATATGGCCTCAGGTGCAAAGATGTAAGTGCCAGTGTGAAGTAAAAGCGATACTACAAAAGTGAGAGAGTATTACGAACGACATGCCCTTTTAATACCTTTCTCTGCATGTCACTCCGTCGAACCACCCATGTTACCCCAGCTATACGCATGGCCCAATGAGCCATGGGTAGGAATCAGCCAAGATGCGGTCTGCGTGTTCATGAATGAAAAGTGCGAACTGTCCAATCAGCTGTTAGCGCATCATGGTGCCTAAATGGTGAATCCTACGCAGATGCATAGCACAACGCAAGCGGATCGACCCCAAGGCTTAGACAGCTCGGCAGAAGACGCTCCTCTTCCCTACGGTGAGTTCTATTGGGCCAATAACGAGGCCGGTAGCGAAATGGTGGACTAAGAGGTCAGACTCATCGGAGCATTTGGCCCTCAGGTCGACGTCCTGGGACACTTTCGAGCCATCATGTATCGTGGAGGCGTTGAATTTTTCTTTGTCTTTGTTCTGTATACTTCTGTTAAGTCGTACGATGCAGCCTGGGTGCCTTGTCGAGCTTTTGTTTCTGCACATGTAGTTCGACTCTGGAGATCCCTTGTCAGCAAACGGGGGCTGAGGTATCCACATGGGATGCCGCAGCCAATCAAACTTCAAAAGCTTGACAAAGCAACATGGTGATTGGCTTGTCCGTATACCAAAACAGTGCCAGCAAAGCTGCACAGCTTTACGAAGGATTGTCGGCAGCTGTCAGGATTCTCACGCCATGGACCATATTCGACCATCTCTGCAACTTGCTGTTAGAACGACAAATATACGGCTTGCGCGTATTGGGCATCATAGCGAGAGCAAAGGATATTTCCTTAAAGACCAGGGAAGTGTGATCCGAACAGACATAAAAAGAATTGGTTGTAATTGTCTGGTACAGTAATAGTATGCCACGAGGCTGTGCGATCATCCTAGCAACTTACCCGGTACTGTACTTCATAGCGAAAGCGAGAGCGCGCGCTTGTACCACGTTACTGTACTCCACGTCACTGTTTCACCTTCAGTGCACTGCCACCCAACATCACGAGCTTTACAGACGAGGTCGTCCATCCTGAAGTGTGCAAACCCGTTTCCAGCGGCATTGTGGTCTCCATGGGAGTGGCAGTCGCTCCAGTAAGTATGAAACTGGGATACCGCCACGATGACAGCGCTCGCGTGGGCGGCAGCAAAACTGCCCAGATTCTGAGGCTCTCAACCATGTGCACGCCATGCGACTGAAGGTTTGGCAACGGTGCTTTGATTATTGCTTGTGCTCAGTCATGCTACTAAGGTGGTTCCTTATAGCAAGGGCAAGGCCTTACTGATGGGTGCGGGCTCAGCACTCGCTAAAGATTTTGATGTGGTTGGCTGGCCAGAGCATTTATGCGGGCCCTCATGCAGCCACCGGCGCTTACAATCACTGCTGCTCTGGGTATGCCTGAGGGTCACCCATCCACTGATGCAGTCGGCAAGGCTGGCCAGGCTGATGAAGCAGTAAAACATCCAACAGCACTATACTATGGCCACACCAAACATTCCAGCATGAAGTTCATCGTCAGCTTTGGGTCTGCGTAGGCCTAACCCCGGCAAGTGTGACCTGGACGTTCTCATGGGCCTAAACTTCAGCTCGCCCAGCAGTGGCGTCGTCACTTCACATAGAAATGGGCACGTTTACACGTCAATCGTGACCCAGGACAACGCACGCGCACATTACGGCGACAGCATCGCCGTCAAGAACTACAACACCAACTATAGTCTCTGGCCGCTACCATCGTCAGCCAAAGACGCAGAACTGCCATGCCCTGAGCAAAGGGGTCCCAAACGCAAACGTATCCAAGATGCCGATGCGGAAGTATCATCGCGACAGGGTCTTGATCCTATTGATATGGCCATCGATCATCTCGGTCAGCTTTACCTGAGCGTGCAACACTTCGAGAAAGACCGAGACGCGCAAAGACTTGCCAAATGGATAAGAGTGCTGGTCGGCACTTTTACAGACGACCATGCCGAGTCCCGGCTTGAGCATACCATTGAAGGACTCGAAAGTCTTCAAAATGGGCTGGTTTCAGTCAACCGTGTGAGCATCAACTCGGCGCCAAGCTCCAGACGCACGCTTCCAACGCATATTTATGAAGTCAAACGCAAGAGCAGTGTCGTTATCGTTGGAAGATAGGAGATCCGACTCGACACTATGTTTCGCGATTCGATCGATACCAAAGGCCGGGAAATTAACGAGTCCTTTTCCTCCCTCCGTTTGGAGCCTGCCGGGGACTCGGTAGTAGGTAATACTTCGGTGTCTGCTTTTTTCGGAGAACGTACAGAGCTTCTGCAGCGAAGTTTCTTCAGCCCTACCATCATCACGTATAGGACTGTAGCTAATTCATCGGAGGTCTTCAAATTGGTGAGGCATGACGATGTGGATGGCCTTGTCAAGCTTATTGCTCTGCAGAAAGCATCGGCGAGAGATTGCGATGAGGACGGTCGATCACTTCTTGCCGTGAGTACACTAACGGTGATGTATTAATTCGTGCGCGGAGTACTGACAGACGTAGCTTGCATGCTTTCATCAAAGTTTGAGGTGTTGCAAGTTCTTAATCGATTGCGGCGTCGATGTCAATAGAACCGAAGCGGATGTTGAAGTGATGTAAGCGGGCGTTTCCGTTACACACAGAGTGTGCAAGCAAGAATGCTTGAAAGCGCATACCTCTGAACTACTTAGACTAACCCTTGATGTAGTGTTCAGGCTTCCACAACTCCCCTCCACCTGGTCGTTGATGGTGGATCATCTGTGCCTTCTGCAGAGTTCGAGGCTACCACAGCCAGCAATCAACTTGAACTTGTGCAACTACTGGTCGAAGCGGAAGCGGATCCCACCTCTGTTGTCGATGGCTTTGCAGGGCCCTTTGCAGGGCCAAAGTCTTCGCTCACGACGGCGTTAGACATTTTGGACGCTAACCATGGTCACAAAAGACGCACTAGCATTACTCAAGTATGTTTCCGGGTCAGAGGATGTTATCTTTACCTTGTGTAACTCACATGACTTAGGAAGTGGTCAAAATATTACTCAGCGGAGTATACATCGACTTGAAGATAGTTGATCCAACGAGCAGTCTTAGCATTTGGCTGCAAGCATGTATAGTCGCACTACCGACAATCTTGCGGATGCTGTCAAGTGCCGGCTGCGATATAGGCGAAACCTACGAACAACTCCCGAATCGCACAAACGAAGAAGGCTATGTCTCTGGTTGGAACTGCTTGTTCTTCGTTGTACTTCACGCATCGCACCCTGAGTCGTCTGCCGAGTTCGAGTCACTCCGATTCCTCCTCGATGCCGGCGCTGATCCGTTCCTACGGGACGCAGACGACAAGACAATATTCGACTACGTCAATGAAGACATCGACTACAAATTTGCGCGCTATCAACGAGAGCTATGGTACAGCGCCCTTGACCGGGCCCACGTCGAAGTAGCCCATCGTACGAAACAGACCTCAGGGCTACTAGTGTACAATGGATGGTACACTCCATTCCACTATCACGCTTTACAGGGCTTGGAAACTTGGAATGAGGGTGATATCGAGTCTCAGGTCAGTGGAATGCTTGAACAGTCAAAGTGATACGAAACGTCGGCAAAGTGCTTGGGCAGAACAGCGACGTGCTTGAATAGGGCTTGAGTATGATCACATAGACAGAGACAGAAGCAAAAGCGCTTTTCACATCCCTTGTGTCAGGACAAGATTGGAGTTGGCATGAATGGAGGGTAGGTGCCCAGTAAGGATCTCATGAACACCATTACAAACCACGACTTCCTCTCTCTCTCTCTGTATCTGAGGGTCAACGCTGACAGATGAAATGTCGGCAATCATTCCCAACGACGATCGTAGAATCAAAGCCCTCTTCCGAGCGCCCCTTCCTATCACTCGACGACAGAAACTTGGGCGCAAACACCCTCTGCACATTCGTCTACTCGTCGAACTCGAAGTGCACTGGTCGCACTGTGAGCGCACCTCGTTCTTCCGCGTGAGATCGGCTTGTCGACATCAGACGCAGAACCCGTGACACTCCAACTTTCGGTTTCGAGTCCGTCTCGTGAAGAATATAAATTGGTGATCCCTGGCGTCAAATGTGTTACAGCTGGTGAGCCATCTGAATGCCGCAATTCATTCGTCCCCGAAAGGGCTTGCGATGCGAACGAGACCATGCTACACAAGCTCTTTTCGTTAGTGGGAAACCAGTGCCCTCCCTGCCGTACAATCTTCTGACCCCTTGCACAGACTGAGACCCACTCGTCGGACTGCGATGGTTCAACCATGTGATCGAGCGTTGCGACGTCGAACAGAATCGGTGTTGTGAGTCGAGGGCTGTAAAAGCCGCTGTAGTACTTTTCAGTTCCCTTGTAGCCGCAGGACAGCAAGGCGAACTTGAACGGAGGCTGTGGAGGCGCGATAAAGACAGGCTCACCCTGCTGTGCAAGTGCTCGAAGGCGGGCAGTGCCTCCTTCGCAGAGAGCAGCCAGCATGGTGGCTAATGTGGCGCCTTGGGAGAAACCGATTATTCCGTCGAAGGGATTCTCTCGCATCATCTCTGCGAGTACTTCCAGGCTTCCCAGTAGTCCTTTGTACTGATTGACGTTGTCCAAGTTCTTCCACCACCCGCGTAGATTCATGTCCATGAGGTTCCGGATTGCACACCCGCCATGGAGTCCCCCAGTAGCTGTGCCAGGAGCAAGTGCTATAGTACCGTCGGGACACACCGCCTCCACGCCTCCAGGATATCCATGCATGAGGAGTTGTTCAAGACGACTTCGCAGCTGTCGAAGCTTCCGTCGCATCATGGCCCCATTCTGTGCATAGCCTAGAAGCTCGTCAGACACCTTAACCCCGATGACAACCTGCCCTTCCCGCCAGTAATGTCGAAAAACATACCATGGAGTGCTAAGATCCTCAGTTTGCGTGGAGGTACCGATACTGCCATGCTAGAAGTAGGCGC
>Ga0265797_10005304_pt1 | contig 18880 bp, 14 predicted proteins | sample P2T30metagenome_FD_192433 | JGI IMG/M metagenome (GOLD analysis project Ga0265797, IMG submission 192433) | Plant litter microbial communities from East Loma Ridge, Irvine, California - P2 T30 | ecosystem: Environmental > Terrestrial > Plant litter > Unclassified | place: USA: California... | reverse complement strand
GACCACATACGAATTGGGCAGTCTGCACGACACCTTCCGAACTTCGCCCTGCTGAGCATGCTCGGCATGCTTGTCTCACCAGAGCATTATTGCTGAGATGTATGTTATATTACCCGTCCCCAACTGTAACGGAAACTCTGTCACGTAAGCGTGCGTGTGAAGACGCCCGTCTGCCGCTGATCTAGCCCCGAGAAAGAGACCGATTCACTTTGGGGGTGTCTCATTCTGTCGCACAAATGAACATCGCGACGACAATCCCACCAGGAACACGAGTCAGGATAGAATCGCCACTGGCACGTTGACCTGCAGTATCATCTCGAATGCATTAGTATTACCTATGTGGACGCTTCTCATCTTGCCACGGATACACGACGGCTTTCTCCTCACAGGATGACTTCGGACTCCTGGCCGTCGCTTTACACATCAAATCGACATCAAACCTAGGATTTCATCCCGAATCCCATTATCAGATATTTGTGGCGCTCTGATCTACTTCTCTAGATTCAAATCGTATGGACTTCGCACAATATCCAGAAACGCAAGATGGCATGCGACACGCAGAATTTTAAAAACTCTAAAGACTCTCTACCTAACAATCACCACCGTTGAAACAGTAACACCCACAAACTTGACAAAATTGCTCCAGCCAGAATGCATCGCATGCCCTCGAACCACAGCCCGATCGCCAACCCCAAGACTCCTCACCCACCTCGCCTCCTCTTCGTCCACCGAATCCGACGACCACGTAATTTGATGCGTCCCAAACCCCCCAGGAGTCAGTTCATTCCTCGCAACAATCCGCTCTCCAACGACACCCTCCTCCCCAGGCCTCATCACCGCAGCAGTGAACCAAGTCCACTGTCCCGATCCCGGCCAGGCGCCAAACCCCTGGTCTTTCGCGACAATCGTAAACGTGACTTCTCGAACTGGTGCTTTCGTTCTTGCACGACATACTATCTCTTCAGATCGCAAGCATATAGCTGGAGAATTGCCAGACCGAACAACTTGATACTGATCAGAAATCGACGTCTGATGGTTGTAGAGCCCTGCGAAGTCGACGATCGGTCGAACGAGGTCTGCGACTAGCTTGTAGCGGAGCAGGATGGCGATTTTGTAGGCGTTGATGCGATTTTGATGTTCGTTGCTGGCGTATTTACGGTAAGGCGAACACGTTTCTACCAGGGTCGTGTATGCATTGCCGTGAATCTGATATTCGGTGCCGGCGAGTTTGTGATAGACCATAGCCATGTTGAGCAGAAGCTTTCGTCTCGTTGTGTTCGTAGTGGAAACTGCTCGTTTACTGTTCGAACGGTACGTGCCTCTATTGACTGTGTATAGCGGGCAGGCCTGCAAGCTAGAGGCCTACCGAGGTAATAGTATTACCCTTTAGGAAACGATCGATGTCTAGTATGGTGTGATTAAAAAAGGCAGGTGCGATTGTGCAATACTGTACTAACGAGAGCGAGTGAGTTGGCTTGCTTGCTTATACGCTCTTGCCCTGCTCCCTTGTACGTGCGTAGTCGAACTACCTTGATGTCCAGTCAGCTGTGTCAGGTCAGCTGAGCCAGAGCGTTGGACTAGCTGCACCGGACATTTGTGATTCTGAAGAACGGGTAAGAGAGTATCTGACTCGGGATACAGGTCAGATGTTGTTATGGGAGGTGTGGTCTTACTCAGATACAGGATGTCTGTCGTTGCATGGTCGAGATCGAATTGGCTTTTCGGGTGGAAGGGACGCCATCGTTGTTCTAGAATGGCACTGCACTGCTTCTCAGGCTTGAACTCTATATGTAAAAGCATCTTGTGAGGTTCTGGAACAAATTTACGACATTCCTTCTTCGCCTGGGCCAGGAGCGAAAAGGAACGAACAGTAGACATATCAGCGCATTAGATATTCAGCAAGTCCGGTTGGCATGATGGGCCAGAAAGAGATCCGTGAGCCTTTTCTCGCTTCATGTCCGGACATTGTATGGTTGGTGGTTGTAAGGATGTTTGAGAATGGAGTGTTGGGTCGATTGTTGTTTCCTTTGGTTTTTCTGTTTGGTGTTTTGATGATCGATGCGTGAGCGATGGATTAACATTGCGAAATCAGTCTAATGTTCAGTGGTTATTACCCATAAATCCATCGACCAATCACATCACATCTGGTCGATTAGCTCAGTTGGTTTAGAGCGTGGTGCTAATAACGCCAAGGTCCTGGGTTCGACCCCCATATTGACCATCAAGATATCCTTTTGCTTTTGCCCGTGGTCCCTCCCTCGACCGTCCACGTCGATCATCAAATCTCCGGTGCGGGAGCATGCCTTTTGTGCCACAGATCAATCTACCTGCACGACTCGATGTGAGGCTTGCTTGGACGAGAAAGAGCATCGTCACTTTCTTACAGCACCAGCAGCTTTTGTAAGGTTTGCTCAATCGCTCACGTAATCGTGCCCCTCTCGAACACAAATGGTCTGCCGGTGCTCGTAAGCTTCGGCTATGTCGCCATATGTAGCTTGCACGCACACGCCTTGCAGCTACCCAGTTGAGTTGACAACAAAGATATTCATTCTGAAGCGTGGCAGACCTTGAACTTCTTTTGCTTGTCTACTATCATCTTCGCAGACCGAGAGACCTTGCTTCATCGGTAAAACGACCGGGCGAAGCATCCTAACAACATACGTACCACAACTCGCAAGTGAAATGGCATTCTTCCAGGAGATGTCATGGCACGAAGGCGAGCTCGCCATGGCAAAAGCAATGCGAGTGCCCGACATGGATAATCCCACATTCCCATCGCTCTCACCTCAGCTAGCAAACCACGCGCAGATCGCTCCACTGATAGCCATCGGAACTCTGGACAAACAAGGCCGACCTTGGACGACTCTCTGGGGTGGCGAGAAGGGCATCTCGCAGCCGATAGCTCAAGGTATCCTGGGCATTCGCTCTCAGGTCGTACGCCAACATGACCCTGTTGTTGAGGAGCTGGTCGGTAAGGAAGGCGATGGCACGGTCGTGCGGGAGGAGGGAGTAGGGCGGATGGTGAGTGGGCTGACAATTGATCTTGAGACGAGGAAGAGGACGAAGCTGTATGGTCGGATGGTTGCTGGTGCGCTCAGTATGCGCGAAGATGAGGCGACGGAGACTCAACAGCATGTTGCGGAAGTGCAGTTGGTGCTCAAGATCGAACAGAGTCTGGGTAATTGTCCGAAGTACCTCAACAAGAAGCATGTCGAGCTCGCAGAGTCGAATCCTGAACTGGTCTCTGATAGCCCTCAACTCCCACAACGGGCTCTTGATCTGCTGTCCAAGGCGGACCTTTTCTTCCTCTCGAGCGCCAACCACGACCAAGACATGGACACCAACCATCGGGGCGGACCTGCCGGCTTCATACGCGTGATCTCAAACGACCCGTCAGGTGCCGTACTCTGTTATCCCTAGTACTCCGGCAACCGCCTCTACCAAACCCTAGGCAACCTCAAAGTCAACCCCGTAGTCGGGCTCTGCGTCCCCGACTTCGATACCGGCGACATGCTCTACCTAACCGGCAAAACCACAATCTTCATCGGCCCCGACGCCGCCGCAATCCTCCCACGCTCCAACCTCGCCGTCAAAATAACCACCACAGCCGCCCGCTTCGTCGCCACTGCCCTCCCCTTCCGCGGTCTCCCCGGCGAGTCCTCACCCTACAACCCCATCGTCCGCTACCTCTCCTCAGAAAAACCCCCCACAACCTCCCCATCATCAATTTCAACAACCCTCTCCCAAGCCAAACTCCTCCTCCAAACCCCCCTCACACCCACAATCTCCCGCTTCACCTTCGCCCTCTCCAACGCCACCACCCACAAACCGGGCCAATACGTCACCCTGGACTTCGGCTCCAGGCTGGACATCGGCTACTCGCACATGCGCGACGACGACCCGCGGAGCCTCAACGACGATTTCGTGCGGACGTTCACCGTCTCCTCGCCGCCGGGCCACCCTCCCAATCCCGTCCGCAGGTTGAAAGACGACGAGTTCGAAATCACGGTTAGGCGCGTGGGGGCTGTGACGGAGGAGTTGTTCAAGCATCAGGGGAGCGAGGGGGGTGATCGGATGGAGTTGGAGGTTGGGGTGAAGGGTTTTGGGGGGGAGTTTGAGGCGAGGCAGGAGGGAGATGAAAATGTTGCTTTTGTTGCTGCGGGGGTGGGGATTACGCCTTTGTTGCCTTGTGTTGGGGTATTGGATTTGGGACGGTTGAGGGTGTTGTGGACGGTGAGGAAAGAGGATTTGGGGCTTGTGGAGGATGTGGTCGATGGGTATCCTGGGTTGGCGGATTGTCTGACGTTGTTTGTCACCAACGCTGCCGACGGCGAGGCCGTTAACTTGAAGTCTTCCAAAGTTGATGAGATTGAGGTGCAGAAGCGACGGCTTCGGAAAGATGATCTTGATCTCGATGGTCAGGTGCAGAAGTACTATCTTTGCACAGGGACACCGCTGAGGAAGCAGTTGATGGAATGGCTTCCGGACAAGGATTTGATATTTGAGGACTTCAATTTCTAGTAGCCGCGTATCAGCAGCTGGCATTGTTGTGCTGGAAAATAAATTGGTGATCGAAACCACATTGACACAAAGCAACCTACGTACACGGTTTGTGCCAATCTTCCCTCCCAGTCGCGACCCTACCACACTAAAAGTCTCGTTCACGTCTCTCCAACCCACCAATAACAAATGATATAAATTTAAACATCCCACTTGCCACTCGACATGCCACATACCCTCTCAGACCGATCGTGCTCATCAGAACCTCGAGATATGGCCAAACATGCACTTTCAACCCTAACCCTACGTACACCAAGCCTCACTTCACTTACCATCTCTTGGCGTGAAGTGACTCGGATGAAAACATAGAAAATTGGAAGTCTACGATGCTGCGGCAGTGCGGACGTGAGAGTGAGAGCGGGAGCGGAGTCTAAGGCGACGAGGACGTGACAGTTTCAAACTCCACACATAAGATGCCATTGATCATGCAAATATTCGTATATGCAACATCAAACGCATGCTAAATTAAACAACTCAATCCGCTCGGACAAAAAGGAAATCTGCATGCATTACCCAAGATGATTGTCGTCATGAACCGCTCTTTCCATCCATCGAACTCATGGCGTCTCTACTTTACAGCCTCCCCGGATCGCCCGCCGCCGCCGTCCGCTCGTAAAACAGGATATATGCCTCTCTGTTCTGCAGCCCCGCAGGCTCGACGTCCCGGACGATAGTGTCGTTGTACTTGCGCCAAACCTTCTTCATCCTGTCCCGGACAACGGTGGTGTAGTGTCCGTGGGTCAAATCGCTTCCGATATGCTGCAAAACTGCGTAGGCGTCGTAGACGTAAGGCGGGGTCATCGCAGGGTCAGGAGCCATTTCCGTCGGAGCCGCGGCTTGCGCGATGCGTTGCTGCTCGGCGGCGTCGGGAGGCGGTAGTGTGTAAGGGGACATGTCGAGGCCGCGGAGAGGGAAGTCGATGACCGTGTGGACTTTGCGGGCGACGCGGCCGTAGTCGTCGTTGCGGAAGCGCTTGAGGTGGATGACGAGGTATTGGGGGAGGCGCGTGAATGTTATCTGCTTGGTGGCTTCGCGGGTGACGTTGCAGCGTGGACATTTCCAGCTTTCTTCTCCGCGAAGGCCTTCGTCGCGGCAGAACTGTGCCAGACACTGGTCGAGAGTGGCTGGTTGACTGTGTGGGATCTCGACGCTGATGCTTGAGAAGAACTCCCATGTTGTACTGACGAAAGCGCATGTGCGGCAGCGGAGGCGAGACATGGTTTGGCCGCCGAACAGATCGTAGATGGGCGAGTGCTCGCGATGACGGTGTCGTTGCCATTCTCGCTTCGATGCGAGGTATTTCGGGAGCTTCTCGCGATACTCTTCTTGATCAGGCCTCAGGTTCTGCAGGATGCTGCGGTTGAAGTTGGCGTTGAGATCTTCATGCAAGGTTTCGATCATGAACTCCAAGAACTGCTTCGCGTCTTGCTGGACGTCATTCTTCCAGTCACCATTCAAGCGACCACAGAAGTTGCGGAAGGTTGTAGGCTTGATGCTAGAGACGTCGCCTTTCCACAAGCTTCGAATCAGGTTGCTATACAGCTCAGGCATAACACCCTTGCTGCCCTTCCAGTTGCGTTGTACAGCTCGCTTGAACTCATCACTCAGGAACAAGATACTCAATGGTGTTGTTGCCGATAATGCTTGGATTGTAGAATTCATGTAACAAGTGACACCAAAGTTGATGAGACCCGTCTTTGGCAGTGTCATGGTCGAAGATCGAAGCTTTGGCGGCACATATGGCATAAGCCCATCGGATCTCCCTGGGAATGTGCTTTGTGAGGCAGCTCGTTCGCTGACACCTGTGTAGCTCATCCGGGGTGCTGCTGGTGCCGGTCTTGTAGGTGCTTGGGCGTATTGTGATGGTGGTGGAGCGGCAGGATAATCAGGAATCTTTGCAGGCGGAGCAGGAGGTTTCCTCGCTGGCATCTGAGATCCCATGAAGCCTGGCTGGCTGTCAATAGCGCTTGCATCCGGATAGCGCTGGTTGAAGTCGTCGATCGCAGCTCGACTGAGACGTTCACGTTCGTCCTCATCTTCGTCGCCGTCTTCATCTTCTTCATTTAGTGATGGCTGAGGCACGCTCACACTTTCCTGCCTTGCCTGGGTGAGCCAAGCTTGTTCTTCATCTTGGTTGAGTGGAGCAAAGTCCTGCACCCTGCGCTTGGGCAGACGAAGCCCGCTGCCATTAGATGTTGCCATGGGGCGACGAGAGATCGGCCTGCCAGCCTTGGCCTTTGCAAGGGTGTTTGACGTGGCCAAGGCCTGCTGACCAACAAGATCCACCCATGCGCTGATGCCACCAATCAGCAGCATCGGAGGTTCTCTCAAGGGCTTCTCCTGGTTGAAGTCATGCAGAGCTTCGTGAAGATATTTGAGTTTCATCTCACGGTCACTCGTCGGACTGGACAGATACTTGTCTGACTGCATATCGGAATCGTAGTATACCACGAGATCGAAAAGCTGACGGTTGTCGAACATTTCTTGCTCCGCATCGGGAGACAGAATCAAAGATTCGAGCAATTGTTCAGCACTCATGCCTGGCTGGAGGCTCATAGGCTCGATGCACATGACATTCTGCGAATAGATATGTCCTTGATCAAAGTCTGCTCGAGGTCGAACGTCGATAAGCAAAACCGAGAAGCGAGGGAGATAGTCGAATAGCCGCTCTGCGCTGCATCGGGTCTCTTTGGCACTTTGTGACTGCCTCGCAGTACTTGTTGGGTTCGCCCTGCTGTCATCGACTTGTGGGAAATAGTCTCCATTGTCCCGGCTTCCATTCGGTGCTTTTATTGAAGCCACTGAAGACGCTGTTGACGATCGTCGGTACTCACTGGAAGCCAAACTCCGTGCACTGTGCCTTGGTGGCGCAACATGTCCGGTGGTATGCATGTTGCGAGCCGGGCTGTATGTTGGGCTAGGCGCTTTCGGCATTGCTGCTGCGAAGCTAGTGTCCAGTGGCAATTTAGCTGGCAATAGGGGACCTCCGTTGGACATGCCACGAGGCCCTAGCGGCTTGCCATTCATGCCGTTCATGCCGTTTGATCTCGAAGGAGCATCAAAGGAATAATTGCCATTCCAGTCGGCTGCAGAAGGCATAGAAATAGGCGAGCTGTGTACAGAAGAGTTCGATCCGCGTGAGTCTGGTCTTGTGGTGTCAATCTTTGGACCTGACGGCATTCGCAGGCGGGCAAATCGATCATTGAGCGCATCGCTGGCGTTGGGACGTGGGAAGCCGTTCAGTGCGACACCACCCTGTGACAGAGCACGTCCGTGAAGAGATTCCGGCTTTGGCGAGACGGATGGCTTGACTTTACGTGTACCTGACACATTTGGAGATTGGTATTCGGCATTCGACTGTGGATATGGCGCTTTTGTGACATAATTCCGGTGGCTTTCCGATTGTGATCGCGCATGATTGATCTTGGTCTGATAGCCTCTTGGTAGGACGGCACTCCTCTTGTTGTTGTTCTCGATGATACCTTTTATGCCCATGTATTGTTCGTTCCATTGGACCAGGGTGTTTTTCACATATTTGTACTGCCTGTCCCAGCCCTGGTCCATATCCATATCCAGAACTTTGCCGCTCCGTGGTATAACATCGATCGCGATCTCATAGGCACGCAGATATTCCACAAAGGCCAGATCGGGTCGCCGGCTGTCTAGCAGTATCTTTGCCTGCTGAAGAGAGTTGGCCGCGGTCCCGAGCAGCTTTGCGGGCGGGTCTTGGTCGCTGAAGCCATCTTGAGCTCGCGCCTGGAGATCCTGGATATGCTCGTAAGGCCTCTCGGCGCTGGTATTGAATGTTTGTGGCCTTGCGCCGTTGCTGTGGCCTGGTGGACCGGACGGCGGATTGGGCAGTGACGCCGCCGCGCTCATGGTGTGTGATGCAGTCAGGCAATTATGCGCTCATTGCGCGGGTGTATGTTTCCAATTATGGGTGTGTCCGGAAAGTACGTGGCTGGTGGAGGCGTACGCGGGTGCGGTGACGATGTCGGCAACGGTCGTAGTGAACGTTGATGGTATGCGTGGTATGGCGGGGCGCTGCAGTGGATGAGGTGGTGGTGGCGGTGTCTCGTGGCTGTCGTGAGTTCGTGAGAGTGGTGTAGAGAAGAGCAGCCAAGAGATTGTGCTCACGTGAGGAGGAAGACGAGTGAACAGTACAGACAGTAAGGTAAGGCAGCTTAGAGTATTGCTGGCGACTTTCACACGCTCGAGGCCGGAGCAGTAGACTTCCACGGCCCTTTGCTTCCCCAGACATGGAGAGTGTGGCGTGGGCGAGGCATGACGCAGCCGGCTCGGCCTGTGAGGTGTGGCGGTGCTGATTGCTCGCGCTGACCGTTGATGCACCTGGCTGATGCTCGCTGTACAGCTACCTCATGCGAGACATCTGCCTACACCCTCTGCAATCACCACCACCACGCACTCGCCACCAACCAAGTATCATACGAATATTCAAATAGGGAGCGTCCCTCCTCATAGGACCACCTTGTATATCACCACCAACATAGCAGCCTGCCGCCTGCACTGGTGCACATCAACAACCCGCAATCATGGCGTCCTGGTTCGGCGGCTCCAGTAATACTGAGCTGGATGCTCAGATCGAGCGCGCAACCTCCAGCTCGCTCGAAGACATCGCCCTCAACCTGGAGATATCCGACATCATCCGCAGCAAGACAGTCCAGCCCAAGGAGGCCATGCGCAGCCTAAAGCGCCGCATAGGCAACAAGAATCCGAACATCCAGCTTGCTACTCTAAACCTCACCGACACGTGCGTCAAGAATGGAGGCAGCCACTTTATGCAAGAGATCGCCAGCAGGGAGTTCATGGACAACCTCGTCAGCCTGCTGAAGGCGCCTGATGGATGCAACGCCGATGTGAGACGCAAGATGCTCGAGCTCATCCAAAACTGGGCTGTTGGCGCACAAGGAAAGGACAGCCTGAACTACCTCTCCGAGTGCTACAAAACCCTGCAGTACGAACGTTTCGACTTTCCACCCCGACAAGAGGTTGCCAGCAGCATGTTCGACAGTTCTGCACCACCCGAATGGGCCGACTCGGATGTCTGCATGATATGTCGTGAGAAGTTCACCTTTACCAACCGCAAACACCACTGCCGAAACTGTGGAAATGTCTTTTGTGGCTCCTGTAGCTCCAAGAACATTCCCCTGCCTCATCTTGGAATCATGCAACCTGTAAGAGTAGACGATGGATGCTACGCTAAGCTGAGGGATAAGAACCATGGAACTCCGGGACCGCAAAGCCCCAGTGCAAGCAAGAATACTCTCTGGCAAGACTCGAACGTAAGTTCAGAGAGGATGCAGCCTCGCGCAGCAAGAGTAGAGGACAGTTTCGATGCCGATCTTAAAAGAGCGCTGGAGATGAGCTTGGAGGACTCCAAAGGCCATGCTGGAGCAGGATACGTGCCACAGCCTCAGGTGCCACAACAGTCAAAACCTAAGCCCAATGGTACAACGAGGACAGCGCCGCAAAACGAGGACGAAGAGGATGCAGACCTGAAGGCGGCCATTGCAGCCAGTATGCAGGATATGGAGGAGCAGAAGAAGGCTCATGCGAAGCAGTTGAAAGAGCAAACATCATCGAGCTCAGCACCAGCACAGTACAAGCCCAACAACCAGCACGAGTTGACACCTGTTGAGATGGAAAATATCAACCTCTTCTCCACCCTTGTGGACAGGCTCCAGCACCAACCACCAGGCACTATTCTCCGCGAACCTCAAATCCAGGAACTTTACGAAAGCATTGGCTCACTCAGACCAAAGCTCGCCAGGACGTACGGTGAGACCATGAGCAAGCACGATACCCTGCTTGATTTGCACTCGAAACTTGCGACTGTTGTTCGTTACTATGACAGGATGTTGGAGGAGAGACTCAGCAACACATACCACGCTGGTCGTTTTGGTGCACCCAACAGATCAAGCATGTACCCAAATATCAATGCCGCTCCGATGAACCACCATGGCGGCGGCATGGAAAGCTACTACTCCGGCAACGCACCACAATTCGACAACTATGGACCACCTCCTCAGTCTCAAGGCGGCTACCCTGGGTACCCACAAGCACATCCCGGACAAGCACCATACCCCGAGCCGTACCAAGATATGAACAGGATGTCCCAATACAGCCAGCAAGCGCCGGATGCTTCCTACGCTCAAACCCCTTCTCAGCAATATCCACCTCAGCCCCAACAACAGCAATATCAGCAGCCACAGCCTCACGAAGTACATCAGCCCCAGCATGGCTCTCAAATGCCCCCGCAGCGCCGCCAATCATCGCACCACTACGCGCCATCGCATACCTCCCAAAACTCCAACCCAGCGATAACATCCCCTCCACCTCCAGCCGATCAAGCATCCTTCTACTACGCAGACCAACAACAACAACAGCAGCAGCAGCCCTCAGTGCCTCAGACTTCCAGCCCAGAAATGTACGCGCAGCCGCCACACCAGCAGCAACCACCATACCAACAGTCGGCTCCCTACCCTCCCCAGGAACAGCAGCAGCCACCTCTCCAACGCCAAACCTCGTCCTCCTACTACCAGCAGCCCCAGGCGCAGCAGGGTTCATACCCGCAGCTCCACCAGCCTCAAGCCCAACAACATCAGCAGCAACAGCCGTGGCCTCAAGCTCCCGCTGCCGCAGCAGGTTATGGACAGGAAAGCTTCCCGACGGCGCCACAGCATGCTCCTGCGGTGCCCAAAGAAGAGAGTTTGATTGAACTTTGAGGGAGGAGTTGTAAGGTCTAGAAAATCGGAACAGATGAACATGTGTGTTTTGGCGTGTTCTGTAGAAATACCCAGATAAATGTGTAAATTACAATGTTTGTCTGATGGTGCTTAGGCACACTACCAAGGAAGCACAAACGTTACGTACCACTGCGCCCTTTGCTTTCGTTTTCTCCGATTATTCTTACGCTGCTGCTATCGCTCATGGCTGTCCACATCGCTGTGTTTGTCACTGGAGGGATCCTGTCATTACATGTGTTTCAAAAGCTGCTCGTTCATGAGGCACTAAAACAACTACCCGCTCGTTTCAGAAACCGGTGAGCCGGTAGCATCAGACAGGAAGTCATGAATATTGAATACAAGACGATGCATACGATACTACTACTGCTATGCGGATGCTTTTTCGAGCCGCGCTGCAAGCGAAAAGAAACTTAGCCAACCTTTTCTTCGAACAATTCAACCCCTTCATCGACGATCGTGCTCCGCCACCGACTCCATCCGGCCCAATTAACAGGCTCATCTCAGTTCTGCAGTTCACCCACGCTGACCATAGCCTTCTCGAGCTTCTCCTTCTCACCCTGCAACCCAACCCGCTCTCTCTCCCTCGCCGGATCCTCAGCAAGCAGCTGTGCGCAAGCACCCGGATCACCCGCATCAAGGCCCTCGCAAAGCGTATTCGCAACCTCAGAGCGCAGCGGCCGCAACACACCATACTCAATACTCTTCGCCGCCGAATTCACAAAGCACATAGCAGCGTTCTCATAGTAGCACATAATCGTCGCCAGACAGTCAATTTCCACAGCGTATTCGTCCGCGCCGAGAGTCTGGGTGAGCCATACGGCGTCGTTGGCTTTCTCGGCGCGTTTGTCGGCGGGGGTGGTTTTGGTTTTGGAGGAGGAAGAAGCGGCGGCGGCGGCGGCTTCGAGGGTGTCGAAGTGCTCGTTCACGCGCTGCAGGTTGCGCTGGGAGTGCAAGTCGCGGAGGCGGGCGTTGCGCAGGGCGTTCCAGTTGGTGTGGGTGACGAGAGCTTTCTCTTGCTCGCAGGCGAGAAGGTTGCGGAGCTTGTCGGTTTCGGCGTGCATTAGGCTGGCGAGGAAAGCGGCGAGCTCTTCTTTGGTGCGGCGGTAGAGGTCTGTGAGGTGCAAATTTTTGAGAGCGTTGTCGATGGATTGGGTTATTAGAGCGGCGATGGTGTGGTTGGCTTCTTTGAGCATGCCGTCTAGAGCGTCGTTCCAGGTGGTGAGGGATTCGAGGATGAGCCGGTCGGTGACTTTGGCGTTGATAGAGCCGGGTACACCACTGGTATTACCTCGCGCGTATTCGAAGCGCAGTGTCTCGAGGGTGAGAGTCTTCTGCTTTGTGAAAGAGGGAGTGGCGGGATCGGTCTTGAAGCGGCGTGGAGTGGCGTCTTCCGCAGGGCGCTTCCTCGACGATGAAGGGGTGATGTCGTTACGGCGAGACGCGCTCGGTTTCGGTGTCATCGAGGTGCGGATCGGGACTTGACGCACCGGCGTGGGCGTCGCGGGCTCACTGTCATCGTCGTCGTCTAAGACGATCGAGGGTGCCTTGTAACCAGGAGTTTTCACGGTGAAGCTTGGCTTCATGTCTGTCAGACGCTTGCAGAACTTGGTGGTGGTGATTTTGGTCCAGGCTTGACGGAAAGTGTTCACGTCACGATCACCGTTGATGTGACTGGCGATAGAGGCTGCGAGCGTCTGGATGTGGCTCGCGACAGCAAAGCCGGGGTGCGGCGGAGCGGCAGGGAGCAAGGTGAGCTTGTCAGTGACGATCTCAAGCCTGGCGGCGATGCGACTAGCGATCTCTGGCAACCTGGATTCCCGTCAGCTCTGACTTGTGTGGTGAGGTACTCTGGTTGACTGCAAAAGTACTTACTCTCCGCGGATATGGTCAGTCATTGACTGCGACACGGCGTCCTGGAGCCTCTCGATACCGAAGCGAGACTGCAATTCGGCAAGACCGGACCAGGGCTGCTGGCGGAAGAAGTTGGCCTCGAGATCGCGAGCGACAGCATGAGTAATACCCTGATCAATCTGGGCCTGCGAAAGCTGTTTTGTAATGTACCACCCTTTACCGAGCTGGAACTTCTTGCCGTTCAAAACCTGCTTGATGTAGGGAAGCTTGCCAGGCGGCAAGAGGTCGGCCTTGGTAATCACACCTGCGCATCGCTGAGTGGCGCGACAATTCTTGATAAACCGGAACGTTGTCGATGTCTCCACATCCTGATCTGCTCCACAAGCAAGGAGAATCAAGCACTTTTCGTCTTTGAGATAGGTGCTGACGAGGTCCTCGATCATCCTCACCAGCCCGGAGTCCTCGCCGTCCTCGATGACGTTGATCGAGCCAGGGAGATCGTAGAAGTAGAGCTCGGGGAGATTTGGGCCTTGAATCTCAAGACTGATGACATTGGGAGAGAAGGGTACCTGGCGCGGCAGGGATTCAGAAGCGAGGTCGATGCTGACAAACTTCTGGGGATCGTCGCGAGGGTTGAGGATAGCGAGCTGGGCCTTGCGAAGCATCTCCTCAAGCTCGCTTTTTTTGGTGACTGTGTAGAAGTGCATCGGATCGGCTTGGCCCTCGCGCTTTCGGAAGCGACCCAGATCATTAGGACCATCGGTGTGGAAGTAGTATTCCTGCTGGATACTGATGCTGCAGAGCCACGTAGCACCGTTCAATGGCGCTTGCGAGGAAGTCGTGATCAAGAAAGGGCATCTAAAAGTGTTAGCTCGATTCAACAAGTGCTGGTATTGCTCGCTTACCTTGTGCAAGTGCCCTGGCTGCGCGGCAGTGAAATGTCGCAAAGGGCTTCGACAATCGAGCTTTTGCCAGCAGACTGGTCACCCACGACGACGAACTTGGGGAGCTGCAAGGTGGTGCTGATGTTGAGTTCTTCCAGCTTTTTGATTCCCTGGATCAAGCGACTGGAGTCCGCTCCGAGGTAATGCATGGCATCCTGAAGGAGCGGCGAGCTGTGGTCGAGGCCGCTCATGGTAGCATCAGAGTCTTCTGTGGCCTGGCTCGGCAACAGTGTTGGCGATCGTGGGGCAGTGCTCACTGTTTGGGCGCGACTGCTTGTGTATGGAATGGTGGGCGAGGAACGATCCATCATTTCCTGTTTGATGTGGGAGTCCGCCATGCTGGTGTGGTGTCAGCGGAGAAGTGGGAGAGGAACTTTATGTTTGCGAGTGTTGGGGTGGTAACGGCCAAACTAGGCAGCAACGCAAGAATAAACGGGAGGAAGGCACGACCGAGCGCTTCAGATGCAAGTGAGTGAGTGAGTGAGTGCGACTCTCAGCGGGGCCATCACACCTCAAATCACCATCGCCCTGGGTATAAGCATACAGAGATGGGGAGTGCTTGGAGAGGTGAAAAGGTCACTTCACTCTCAGGTCCTCTGCAAGTCACTTACTTTAATTGTCGGCGACGCTCCCAAGTGTTGAGGTTGCAAAAGGCTTTGACAGAAGAATGACCGAAGTGTCCAAGGTGCAAACAACTACTCATACAGATGTGGACAAGGGCTGACTGCGATGTGGGATGATTGGAGTTGAGTGAGTGGTGAAGTGGACGAGTGAGTGAGATTTGAGGGGGGCAGTAGACATCCTTTTAAGTCGTCGAAACGTTCTTCGAAACCAAGCTGAAGTCCATCGCATTAACGTGTGGAGTGTGCGAAGATTTGCTCGGTGCAAACCAACATCATGCTGGGAGCTCATGGCCGATGTCAGCACCCACGAGCGTTCACGCCAAGCTACACGCTGGCCAGCAAAATTTGGGCAGGATGCCATGGAGAAGCGTGTCTTGATGTGCTCGGCACCAGTGAGGCAAATGGCGGGATCATTGCATGAATTGTGCAGTTCGTCGAAACATACGAAAGGCTGGTCGCATAACGAGCTGTTGACTGTAGTCTACGCGAAGATCAGTGATGAAGCTGTGAAGGAAGCGTATTGATGAAGCAAACCTGCAAGGGCGAGAACAATTGGTGACTCTTGTACGACAGCAGTGTCACAGCAGCTGCCAGCCATTGGACGGGAGTGTTATGCGCATCTCCTAAACAGTGCTGGTGGAAATTGTAGGCGCTTACTTCACAGTACTTCACGTGTAGTTAGAATGGTCTACATGAGCACTCGCCATACTCACTGGAGTGATGGAACAATATCAAGCCCAGTGAGATCCAATGAATACTGGACGCCTTCATTTGGAAAGGCACACTAGACACGTCGTTTTGCTTTGGCCACTCATTAAGCATTGATCAAGTGAAGTGAAGTGTGAAGACGCTTCGTGTCCGTGTTCGTTCCCCTTGTTCGTATTCGTGGATGCGGGGCGAACATCGCGCGCGTGGCCTGGACCCTTGTCCCTCGTGTTTCACTGGAAGGTGAGCTGCGCAAGAACAGGTTGCACTGTCCACGTCAACACCTTCTACCTGCTGAATCGTCTAGCAACCGTCTTTACAAATGTATGTACCGAGAAATTTGTGACCCGCGAAACTACACTGACCACAAAGCAGACACCACAAGCTCCGATCTGCACCGTTCCAACGAGTCCACGTACACCGCAACGAACATTGACCCAGCGCGGGACAACTTCACAACAACATCAAACATGAGTCTGCAGGTGCCCGTCCGCGGCGCAAGAGGCGGTGCCCCAGTCACAAAGGCCGTCATTCTGGTATGAACATGAAAGATCCGGGACGTTCGTCTGCTACAAAAAGAATACTCGGCTGAAGTGAGCAGGTCGGTGGACCATCACGAGGAACGCGCTTCCGTCCTCTTTCTCTGGACTTGCCCAAGGTATGCATAGGTTGCGACCACCATGCGATCCATACGATTGACAAGATGTAGCCTCTCTTCGAAGTCGCCGGCCACCCCATCATCTCACACTGCTTCGCTGCCATCGCCAAACTCCCCGAGATCCACGAGGTCTTCATTGTTGGATACTACGATGAGGCCGTCTTCCGCGACTTTATCAAGGACTGCGCGCGTACACACCCTCATATTTCCATGAAGTACTTGCGCGAGTACCAGGCCCTCGGAACCGCCGGCGGTCTCTACCACTTCCGCGATGCTATCCTCAAGGGACACACCGATCGCTTCTTCGTCTTGAACGCCGACGTCTGCTGTTCGTTCCCTCTAGAACAAATGCTGCGTCTGTTCGAGGAGAAGGATGGCGAGGCCGTGATTCTCGGAACCCGCGTGGCCAACGATGCCGCGACCAACTTCGGCTGCATCGTCAGCGACACCCATAGCAAGCGTGTTCTGCACTACGTCGAGAAGCCCGAGTCCCACATCTCTAACCTGATCAACTGCGGTGTCTACCTCTTCAGCACCGAAGCCTTCTTCCCCAGCATCAAGTCAGCAATGAAGCGCCGCGCAGACCGCCCCCGTCTGCTCTCCTACCCCTCGTCAGACACCCTCGACTCCTCATACATTGCCCGTTCCGGTCAAGACAACGACGACGACGGCGAGAAGACCGAAGTCATCCGTCTCGAGCAGGACATCCTCTCTGACCTCGCCGACAACCGCCAATTCTACGTCCTCGAGACCAAAGACTTCTGGCGCCAGATCAAGACGGCCGGCTCCGCCGTGCCCGCAAACGCCCTCTACCTCATGAAGGCCTTCCAACAGCAAAGCGAAGAGCTCGCCAAGCCCTCCGCCACCATCCTCCCGCCCGTCTTCATCCACCCTACAGCACAAGTCGACCCTACCGCGAAGCTCGGCCCCAACGTCTCCATTGGCCCGCGTGCGGTCGTCGGCGCCGGCGCTCGCATCAAGGAAGCCATCGTGCTCGAAGACGCCGAGATCAAGCACGACGCTTGCGTGCTGTACGCCATCATCGGCTGGAGCAGCCGAGTCGGCGCGTGGGCACGTGTCGAGGGTACTCCCACGCCTGTTCGTGAGCTCAGCACCAGCGTGGTCAAGAACGGAGTGAAAGTGCAGAGCATCACGATTTTGGGCAAAGAGTGCGCGGTGGCCGACGAAGTGCGGGTGCAGAACTGTGTGTGCTTGCCGTTCAAGGAGCTGAAGAGGGTAAGTCGAAATCATCCCCTCCTACGTGTAATCATGAGGTGTACATTTGCTAACCATCAATCCAGGACGTACAAAACGAGATCATCATGTAAAAATGGTGGCGCATGTTTCCTTTTTCTTGCCGAAAAGCATTATTCAAATGTTTGCATCAAACTATATCATGCAGAGAGCCTGTTGCGACAGAACGGACAATTCCGTCTGACGCTGCTATTGACTCCACTTCATCCTCTACAAAATTATCATATCCATAATGGCGTTCGCGATAGACAGAGAGAGAGAGACAGAGCTACAAAAATTGAGATACTAAGCTTTGATTAGCCCCCCTTGCAAGTAGCTGCAGTCTCGGATCATGTAGTATTCTGAAGAATACCATATCCTGATAACATAATTTATAAGATAGTCGTGTGTTGATCTCGCTATGAACTCGACCTCCCGTGCGGGTGACATGGGCACGCAAGGCTGTAGCCACGACGGAGAGTAAAGTGTAGACCATCGAATCGTTCATTAGTGATGCTTTTTATTGTACACTATTCGTTGTTCGTGCTCGCTGTCTACTCTATGATCAACAAAACCCATGCTGTGAGGACTCTGGACGCAAGCTGGAAACCTGTTTGATGTCTCCCAACTATCTAGCTGCGCTCGCTGCCGCGCAGGCGAACGACCTGGCCGTACTTTTGCAGCTTGGTGATAAGCTGGTCACCCTGCTTCACGACGTCGTTGTATCTGGAAATATTTGGTCAGTGATGCTCTAAACCATTTAGCGAGATTCCGAAAACTTACTGCTTGTTCTTGTCGTCCGGCCTCTGTGTCTCAATCACGCCCTTCACGCGGTCAATCGTGCAGGGCAGCCTTTGGCTAGCGATGAAAGGCGCGAGGTCCTTGTCGAGCCACGCTACGCTGACGCCGAACGAGCTGGCCATGCTCTCCAAGCCGACAACCTTATAACTCTGCAGAAGCTGAGCATACGCGCGCAGTCTCATCTCACGCACGTACCAGTTCTTGTGCTCGAAGAGGTAGCGGTCTTGTGAGAGGAACTTTGTCTCGACGGCTGCAAGCGATGTGAAGAAAGAGCTGTAGTTGCCGTTGTAGAGCGAGGACACCATGGTAGCGAGCGGGCTGAAGTCAATTTGGGGCTCGACTTCGGGAGCAGAGCCAGAGGCGAGTGTGGTGAGGTTGACGACAGTGGGCTGGGGAGTCGCTGTGCTGGACTTCTTGGCGTCTGAGTCGGTCTCCATCGAGTCGTCTGCACCTGGGCCAGCAGAGGGAGCGCCACCCAGAGCTGACAGACGATCTTCGCCGGAGGATGCGCCGAAGACAGCACGAATCTCGGGTGCATCTACGACCTTGGACTTGAAGTCGCGGCGAGGAAGTGCCACTGCACCAGCCAGGGTAGCGTAGGCGACGAGAGAGCTGTAAGGGCACAGTTCGGTCGAAGTGAAGGTCGAAAGAGAGTCGAGGAGAGGTGTCGCCGCAAGACCATGTGAGCGGATAGTGAGTAGGTGCAAGCCAGTGTAGGCCTTCATCCTGTTGCGGCGG
>Ga0265797_10005303_pt1 | contig 18881 bp, 22 predicted proteins | sample P2T30metagenome_FD_192433 | JGI IMG/M metagenome (GOLD analysis project Ga0265797, IMG submission 192433) | Plant litter microbial communities from East Loma Ridge, Irvine, California - P2 T30 | ecosystem: Environmental > Terrestrial > Plant litter > Unclassified | place: USA: California... | reverse complement strand
ACTGCGGCAGCGGAAACGGCACTTTCGATCCTGTTGAGAATGAGAAGAAGCTTGAGAACTACAACCCTGTCAGGCGCGACACTACGAACCTGTACCGCTACCGTACCAAGGGTACTGCAGGAGAGGATGGCGGATGGCGCTGCTGGAGACTGAGGGTTCTGGACCCGGGCTGCTGGATGCTGCATTGCCATGTGCTACAGCATATGATTATGGGTATGCAGAGTGTGTGGGTTATGGGCGATTATGAGGATATCGCGCGCATTCCTTACTCGGGGGCGCAGGGGTACCTCGACTTTGGTGGTACCGCGTATGGTGGACAGGATATCTCACCAGTTGCTTATCATAATTGGGATGAGTAGGCTGGGATTGAGGTCTCGCTGTTTCCAAGTCTAGTTTCTTTTTCTCAAGCTATGTAGATTAGCATTTGTTAAAATTAATCGTTTATCCAAGTGTTGTTCCTGTGGTCGAGCTTCCAAGTTCTCTCTGGGCGCTGTGGCTTGCTGTCCAGACAGGTCTCCGTTGTCTGCTGATCGCAATACAGAGTGTGCACTTGCGATGGTGAAACTATCTAGGTGATTCATGCGATATGCGTATTCTTGCAGGAGTGCCATGTTAATGAATGACTCCTAGCTAGCGCAGCTGTCACGTGTTTTAAAGCCAACTAGGTAGTCTTAGCGCGTGACCGAGCTGTGACGCGTCCACCTCTGAACGCGTTTTCTGGCAAGATGACGACAGCCCGACTCAAGAGCGACCCCCCCCCCCCCCCCATCGACTTGACCACAATACGATGTATATGGCCGATGCAATCTCCCTCACAAAGCACCAATGTCCTTCGGTGTCAATTTCAGTGAAGCGACAGATGAGCAACAGTTAGCATGTAACAAACTAGCTGCTGCTGCCTTCGGGGAACCGCTTTCCGAAACCGGCTTCCTGGAGCGAGAAGAGTTCACAAGCTCTTGCGCAAGATGATGGTGTGCGAATTTGGTGTCTGTATCGCAGTGACGATCAGTCTCAAGTGCTGGCAACTTGTGAAACCGTGAAGCGGCAACTGCTCGTCACGAATGTCGATGGATCTCACAGGGGCAAAGGGTACTGTATCGCCTCTGTGGTTACTCACCCTGATCACCGCGGTCAAGGTTACGCTTCTGCGCTTCTACACAACCTCGCTCAATGGCTGGATGGACCTGGAGACGCGCTCGCGAGCATGCTTTACAGCAACAAAGAAGCAGTAAGTGACTGCTAGAGCAACTACGACGAGTACTAATTCATATCAAGTTTTATGCCCGACTTGGTTGGACTCCGGTTCCGGCCCCTGCAATCGTGCTTCCCACCGACCTCTCTATCGACGACGATCTCTACATGACGCACGGTATACAAGACAATATCCGGTATCTATGCGCGGACGACATCGACGAGCTATGCATAGAGGACACCCGTACATTGCTAGACATCGACAAGGTGCGAACCGCCGAAGACACGATTATAACCGTACTTCCAACGACGGAGCTGATCGACTGGCAACACAAAAGGGCGGACTTCATGGCAATGAAGATACACAAGAAGTCGCCCACAGTCAAAGGAGCGTTGCACAGCTCCAATGCCTGGATCTACTGGCATCATGATTTTCGAAAGCAGCGCCTTTTCGTTCAAAGAATTCGGATACTAGATGAGCCTGGGGGAGAAAGAGACGATGTCTTCGTTGGTCTTGTACTTTCCGCCATTCGTGAGGCTCAATCATGGGCACTGCCAACGGTTGTATTATGGGGAGTTGCATCTGATTTGCCTAACAGATTCGACATACTAAAGACCAGACTCGGACGGCTCAACCCCATCCTGCAGACACAAAGACGGGAAACCACTTCTATCAGATGGAGAGGCGGCAAGAACGACAAGACTGATAACATTCCCGACGAACACTACGCTTGGAACTGAGCCATTGCCTCCAGAGCATCGGAAACCGCTGTTTGCTGTTCAAAGTGCGGATGAGTCATGGAATCCGTCAAGGCCGTCCGGATGTTTTGCGAGGAGACGTAGCATTTCTTGCTTCATCCTGAAGATACAATCAGTATCTGACACGCCTGCAATCCCTTGGACTCACTCATCACGGAGGTAAGCTCGATGCTTGTGCAGCCCAGCATTAATAATGTCATCCCGCCTGTGGCTGTTAGCTTGCTGAAACTATCATGACGACGACAGACATGTTTATATGGCATACAATGCATTGCGATCATCGAAGTCCTTGACGGGCTCCGAAGGCTGGATCACCGCTTTGTATTTTTGCACATATTCTTGGTTGAATCGATAACGTGGTTGTCTCATCATGTGCAACTCCACTGCGGATACTGTCAGATCACACCTTCGACGACTGTAGCTTTCTCACATCCGTTGTGCGCATAACAGCAGCAGGAATCGAACAAAATCACCCGCTTGGTGTTCATGTCGACTTGGGCGTTACCATGCCATAGGTCTCCGTGGACAAGAGTAGGCTTGATATTCCGACCACCAGATTGGAGTGGTCTCAGCAAACGTGGTATGGCTTTTGCGAAAAACTCTTCTGCAACTTCATTAAAGTCAGGATCTACTCCTCGGACGCTCTGTTCCCATTTGATGTCCGATTGGAGTTGACGACTATACCATTGCTCCCAACTGTCGCACCACTCGTTCTGCAGTGGGACATGGCCATTGAAGGTGGTCACATGGAAGCCGAATTTGCCTGTCGGTGAAGACGAACCGATGTGCAGCTTTGCCAACACTTTGATCAGCTCCGCCGGGTCCGGTGTCTTCTCTTTTAGTTCGCGGTATGTTGTCAGGAAGAACGACTTGGTCGAGTCTAGCTTGAATGTGCCGAAAGCTACCGGAACGACCGAGTTGTCCGGCAAATGCTGACCTAATGCTTTTTGACTCTCGTATTCACCAAGAGCCATCTCCGCGTGCTGGGGTCGATGGCCAACCTGTCTGTGATGAGCAGCACGCATCGAGTACTGGAGCATTGCAGGCCACTAACCTTGAGGAAGAACTCCTTTTCTTCGCCATCCTTTTCCAAGCTCAGCTTGTAGCCCGTGGACCAACTTGAACTTCCATGCTGGCTAACTTCCTCGATATTCCAGTCTGACGGCAGGGCTATGGACGTATTAGCATCGAGGCAACCAAAGCTCTGGGCTTTGTACGCGACCTTTTAGAACTGCTGGATCTAGACTGAGATCCATGTGATCTGTGGTTTCTGGAACGCAACTTGGTCAACTTCCAGTTACTGTGAGACACCGGGAGGCAGACTTTATATGCAGACTATTGAGGGCGCATGTGTCGCGTTCAGCAATTCCATGGCTGGCCAGCCAGCAATGCTTGTGGCGGCTTCATCTTACGCTGGCGCTCATCCCGATCGTTCATTGGCACACATAGCGCTTTACCCTGCTTGCGATGTTCTCCGCGGGCAGGCTGCATGTTGGCATGTCTTCAATGCGATACGCAACAATCTGTCCTCATCCAGGCTGTGCTCTACTATATACAAACTCACCTCCCCTTTCACACGTTAGTCTGTTTTCAAACCCCGGCTAGCGCCTCGGTACTCCCGCGTACCTACCCCACACGTTCCCGCAACAATGGTGCGCTCCCTCCCCTACCTCTTTTGCGTCATGGACAAACTACCACAGGAGCTGATCAACCGTATCGTGTGTTTCGCAGAGCGGTATCCAGGCCAGGAACAGCGGGCTTCCGCGATAGGACAATCTTTCGAGCCCGATGGTGCGCCATCTCAATTTCCTCGCCTCGCGATCCTCAATCGCAATTGGAAGGAAGCAGTCGAGACCATTACATTCCACCGTCTAGGCATCAAAAGCGATGAGCTGGAATCGCTTCAGTCGATCGTAACAGGAAATCGCCGCAATTACCTTTCCTGGATCAGTTTCGAAGCGGAATTGCCAACATATCCGGAAGAAGCATACGGACACAAGGAGTCGCGACTTGATCAACATGCCAACAACGAGGCATTTACAAAAGCCATAAGCAATCTTTTCACGGTGCTACGAACCTGGGAAGATAACGGTGTGAAGAATGGAGTGCGGCTTACCATCGTGGGAGCTACCTCTCCGACCGACGCTCGGGAAGTGGATGAGTTCGAGATTGAGCATGGTCTCAGCAGAGATGTTCAATCCGCTCGTTGGGCAGAATCGTACCTACGCCTTGTTGAATCCGACAATCTGCCTACATTGTCTAATCTGCAGCACCTCACTATCGAGCGTACGGGCGTGCGAAGCCTTGCGCCAAGCGTTGCACCAGATTTAGCAGTGGCAATGCCAGAGCTCAGGACAGTGGGCTGGGAGTTTCCAGACTACGAGGCTAGTTCTGACGCGGGGTCGGATCAGGACTCGTTGGAGTCAGACTATGATCCAGAGTGGGAACCGGCGACGTCTCCCAAGGCGCGCTGTGAGGCGCGCGCTGAATTTGCTAATAAGCTCTCGCCGGCACATCACTGCTCACTCCATTCTGCCAATATTGTCTTTGTACACTGCACTCCTTCAGATCAGAGGTACACAGTTTCGAGCATTGTGCCAGAAGGCTACACATACGACCCGTTCAGTTCATCAATCCGAACCTTCTCACAATGTCTTACAACCCTTACCCTGAGTGCGCACGTCGACCCCACGCTATTCTGGCCATCAGACGAAAACGCGGTACCACCGTCTTGGCCACACTTGAAGTCCTTCCACATTGAGTTTGACATGGTCGCTCCGTCAGGCAAATGGTACTTCACAGGTCCAACACCAACCGACGATCCCCACGACGACCCCGTGCGCGGCATTGTCGGGAGTGTCGATACGCGCGAGTTCAGCTGGGCAGACTTCCGGCAGCACCCCGACCCAGAAACCTTTGATCCTTTTCTCGGCGCGCTCGCAAAAGCCGTTGATTGCATGCCTGTTCTTGAGTCCTTCATGCTTACGTCTGAGATGACGGGTAAGACGAAAAGATTGCACATTTCATATCACGCGCCGGGCCAGAAAGCGGAGTGGGGTGATGAAGGACCGGAGGATGAACAGCACAGGAGAATTTACTACGCGTGTGAGACGGGAGTGTGGGTACCAGAGCCAAAGACCTCTGAAGGGCTGAAACGCGCAGGGTTGCAAAGGTATGGCGGGGAGGTCATCGAGCGATACGTAGGAAGTCAGTACTATTGAAAGGGAACAGGTTGAATACGCACGAAAGAACATACACCCCATTGAAAGGAGGCATTATACATCTTGTCTACAAAGGCGAATTATTAGAAAGGCTGAGAAAGCCACGTTGCCTTGACAGCCCACAGAGTGAAAGTCTTCTGATGATGTAGACTTAAGGGTACTTGGTCAATGTTCTCTTGAACAAGATGTACGTTTGGACGCGACTATCAATTTTCCATGTGGTGTGGTGCTTACGTCAAGGATATATTTCATTGTTTCTACTGTTCCTTCATATACGACCATAGGAAACCGAGAATGAGCTTACCCTCGCGACCGACGCGACGCGTCGCGTCAACTTGCCGCGCCGAGCTTGGCGAGGAACATCAAAACTTCAGACGATCGCAACACGCGCGCAGCGCGTCGACACTCCAGACGGGAGCAAAACACTTCAGATGGGAGCAGCGCGCTCGCGCAAGCGAGCCAAAAGAGTGGGCTAGCGCGGGCCCTAAGGCCCGCGCAGCCTCGCACCTCGAAAAAATCCAATCGCCCTAGTGCTGATCTGGGATACAAAACACAGTAGCGCAGTATCCCGCAAGAGATTAGGAGATAAGCGGGCGTCTAGAAGAGGCGGCTGTAGCGCTTAAGAGCGCTACGTTGCGTTTGGGAAAGGCCATTCTAGATTTCCTGTGCTGTAGGTCGCGATTCTGGAGAAATTGTAGCTATTAGTGTGTAGATGTTGTTGTTGTGCGGCATGTAACGTGACGCATTGTGTTTCTCCTGTGACGTTTCAGCCTGTGCACTACCCTAATCCAAATGATGTCATGCCAAATCAGCATTTTCGCCATCCTTTCTCAGTCACCTAACTGTAAGCCACGCTCAAGATACATACGACTGCATGTTGACTAATGACCTTCACGGAAACCACAAGAGCAAGGAGAACATGCAACGACCTGTCGCACCAGAAGCTCATTTACCTAGGTACTCAACCGCTAATTCGCCACCATGTTGCTCCGTAAGGCTGAACGAGCGGGAGGCCTGCGTGTCTCCTGCAACCCGCACAAGATAACGGAGTGTACGTCCAAGAACTTAGCTTCAGCTAGTGGAGGAAAGAAGTAGTGCTATTAACAGCATGCATCAGAAGCGGGAGAGAAGTAAGTGCCCGGCTTGCTGCGGCGCCTAAAGTTTAAATGTAATTGGTCTTAGATTCCACAGGTGTCAGCTACTTATTGGTGGTGGTGACGTAGTAAATTCCATCGAAGCGAGAGGTGCCGCAGTCGACAACGACATCAGCGTACCTGGATGCATCGATGTAGTGTACTTGGTGCATAGTGGCACGCAACGATACCGGAAATATGTGCAAACGATCAATTAGTTGTTAGACCAGAGACGCTTGAGTCCGTTAGCAAACGTGACAATAACAGACATGGAGGGCAACCTTGAAGAAGACACACCAGAATGCTCGAGCCTTAGATTATGCCGATCGGTCAACAAGAGTGCGCCATGAGCGTTAGCTTGCATCTTTACGAACACTCCGCAGGACCTCGATAAGCATGGAGGCGCAGAGATATGAAGAACGCCTCGGCTGTGTGAAAGACGGCTCAACATCCCAAGACGGCCTTGGTAAGGATGCGGGGGCTGTGAGTCCTACGACGGTCTATGCGATTACCCACATACAAGCTTCACCGCATCCAAGAAGGCTGCAGCACTACACAGCCACTTGGTTGCCAGCCGCAAATGTTCGCATGGTCGCAAAGCAAGGAAACGACGTCGATGCGTTGTACGCCTCTCCATTAGCCACTGTGTCATCATTGAGAGTACTCGCCACCAGACTCGGTACGCTTTTGCTTGATCTGAGATATTCCACTTCCAAATCGCAACCCGAATCTCTACCTCACCATGTCAATGAGCTCCACAGCAGGCACTGGTATTTCCGGAGGGCCAGCCCTTCCAAACGGAACAGCGAGTCAAAACCAGAATCAGACACACCTCCAGGCATGTATGTTTTCTCAGCTAGTGTCCACGACAGGCGAAGTAGTGCTGACTTATGGAGTGACTGTTTACGGCTACGCCAGAGCTGTGTATAAATTCTCAAAGCTTTCTACAGGTATCGGTTGTGTTCATGACAGGCTGTCGAGGTTCTTCTCCGGCCTGTTAGCCATCCGTAACCGAACCTTCGACCCACCGATCGTGCCTGAAGAGTTCCTGACACAATATGGCTTCGACCTAAAAGACGAGAGTTCATTGTCTCCTCCAGACAGCACCGAGAGCCAATCCACGAGACGTAATCCGCCAAATTCGCGTAGTTCCAAGTGGCAATTACGTCGTCCAAAGCATTTTCAAAGCTGTCAAGACTTTGCACAGCATCCTATTCCTCCACGCTCACAGTCCCCTGGACAGGTCTTCTTCCTCCGGGGATTTCCCTCGCCTGAGTGGTTGGGCTTGATCGGCTGCACTTATCGCGTCGACCCTGAGTTCTTCAATCGATTCCTGGATCTGCGGTCTGCCCATGACCGATCCAACTACTTTTCTGTGCCCTCCCTGCCGTCAAATGGTTGGAATATCATAGATCTCTCACTCATAACCCTTGGGATACGAAACTCGACAACCATGATCGGCCAACCTTTCGATTTGGTCGCCATGAGGGCTGATTGTAACGCTGCACTCCTAGATGGTCATAATCACGTACTTCGCGGTGGCCATGTGCCGGTCGGGAGCACTTTGATACGCAATTTGAATGTGCTTGATGAGACGCACTTCGCGATTGAGCAACGAATCAGCGTCTACTTACATCCACCAGAAAACGATCGCGGTTGGGTGAGTAAGTCTAGTCGGATTCTTTGTTCTGCCTGGTTGCCATGCAGAAATAACTAATGATGGGTTTAGTACTTATCTGGACGGACATTGGAAGTCGAACCGAGAACGATCTCATCGATGGACCGATATCAACAGCGCTGAGGATCACCCCATCCTTAAGGTCTTGTCTTTTGCCTGTTATCGACTACAAGCCAATGATGGGACTCGACCAATATCTGCTCTCAAAATATCATTTAGACCATGGGCCCGACGCGTTCTGCAAAGTTCCTGCGCTGCATTTAGATTATGGGCACTGTTTGCGCACCAACTCAATGGCTCTTGATCCCTTCTATGCATTGAGCGAGGTCTTTGCCCTTACAGCATCATCTGAAAAGCAGTTTTTGAACGTGATAGAGCTCAAACTCGAGGAGGTTAATGCTGGAAGACAAGGCCACAACGAGCTTGGAAATCTGCGGTATCTCAACACTCTTCTCTATTCGCATGTGCGACGCATCCAAGGCACGATGTCGTTGGTCATCAACACCAACCATGCCAAATGGCCGAAAGCAGACGATGAAACAACTAGGCAATCACGAAAACGGGTCGAGCACGACTATCAACATCTGTACGAACACGTCAACACTTTGCATCGTCGCTGTCAGTCGGAAATCGCTGTTCTCATGAATAGTATCGTGATCTTAGAGTCAGAGAAAGCCATGAACGTGAGTGAGCGCATCGGAAAGCTCACCCTTCTGGCGTCGGTATTCGCTCCTCTCTCGTTCACAACCTCATTTTTTGGTATGAACGTTAAAGGACTTGAGTCTGTGTCGATATGGATCTGGATTGTCTCAAGCTTCTTTATCTTAGGCATAGCCCTTAGTATCATGGTCCTGAATGTTCGCAGGCACTGGCACTGGGCAGTGAGAAAGATTGGTAAACGTGAGTAGTTGTGTAGCAACGCCAGTAGTACTATAACAATCGCTTCACGTCTCATTGATGTCCTTCCATAGACCAATAAAGTTCCTTCTGCCGGTAGACATTGAGGTCAACTTTTGCTCTTCATGCGTGAGGCGATAGTTCCCAAACTTACGGTTCAGCCAGTCCTCCGCTCTCCACAGCGTACCATCCGAGTCTCGGAACTGAGTTTCTTTGTTCGGCCTCAGGAAGAAGATACAGGAATATCGCGACCCAGAGTTCCAACGGTTGCAAGGTACTACACGGTGTAGACATGATTTTAACCTGTGGTTGGACAGGAAGCGAAGTGAGTCGCCTATGTTAACAACAGCGCAGTGTTTACGAGGCGCCACGTAACCCCATCCACCTTTTGCAGAGTCAAAAGCCTGCAGACCCCAGTCTGAGCTGAAGAGAATGGATATGCTTCCAGCATCTGTATGTGTGAAGTGACCAGGGCTGGTGTTAGGGTCGAGGCCACTTAGAGGATAATGTTGAAGCACCGCTGTCGACGTAGAAGACGAAGACGATCGATGGTAATTTCGGAGCTCCTCCGATCCAGTAAGACCCATCGTGCTGGATAATCTTTCCAGAACGACACTTGCCATCGCATATGACGCTTCGATAAACTTGCTCATAGTAGACCAGTCTTTCCTAATACCTTGCGGTATGGACAGCTGAGCACTACCTGGAGGTTTGTATACCAGGTCGATCGGAATCTACATTTTCCATGTACATGTCAGGCTGGGAAAATTGTAATGTACAGTGATGAACGACATACCCTCAGTCCTTCACATCCATCCTTCTTGTTTCTCACATTCCCTGTGTCCAGTCCCATTGGTTTGTATCTTTGCGATGGCGTTAGATTTCATATGCAATACACTGTCTGGTCGGGGAAGTCTTCATACCCACAGATATTGAATACCTCGGGTTCAGTCCACGTATCTTTCAGCTTCTCCGCTGGAGGTTTTTCAAAATACTCTTTCGACACTCCAAACAGTCTTTGCACGTGCTCGAGGTAGTCTTCGTCCTCAATATCCTCGAGACTGAGATAAAAGAACCCCCATTGAGTGGAGGCGGAGTACATGGCCAAAATCTCGCTTTCGTTTCCTAAGAGCAATTTTTGGTAGTTGATGATCGCTAAGCTGGCGATATTTTCGTCACATTCTTCGACCTGTTGGGGGGTCATCGTGTCGATAAGTGATGATACCCGAGATGCTGTTGGGACTGGGCTGTTGATCCGTTAGGCAGGCAATGCCTCAAGACAAGGAGCGCCAGCAACGTTACATGCAGCGCGATATACCTAAAGGTGGCAATGTGGAGATGGGCCAGGTGGTCCTCAATTGAAGGCAAAGGTAATGAAAAGCAAACAAGGCAACAAGGCAACAAGGCAACAAGGCAATAAGGCAAAAGGTAAGCGTATCTATTAATGGAACGATAGCGCTTGCATTCGCTACTGGGTTCCGCGGAACCCAATGTGGTAGAGTCCTCCCGTTAAAGACTCAATACGATCTATTGCATGGTGGCCCCAGGGATTTGCAACATCTGTATGCATGTCCTCTGACATGCGGGTGCGCGTCTTCACCGGAATTTCATGAATGGCGTCGCCTAGACCGACCGCCAAGTGTCGCCAGAGAGTGCGGAGTAGATGCGCCCCGTAGGTGGCTTTCTGGCGCTTCCGGTGTGAGTACCACCCTGTATCTGGGTGGGCTTTCCATACAGCTACGAATCACACCATGGGCTGTTTGCTCGCTAAGCCGGAAGTTTCGAGAACGTTCGTTTAGTACTGTGTTTATGAAGCAGGTTCTGAAGAGCATGAAATGTTCTAATTGATCATCTTTCACAGTCCAAGATCTACGACCTGCAAGAGCGTGATGATAAAAACCGAGCTACCCTTCAACCATTTCAACTTTTGACAAGTCGCTCAACCACATCCACCATGTTTTCTGACGGTAGACCCAGTAGGTCGTTGTCTAGGAGCCCACTCTTTTCGAAATTTGCTCCTCGATCTGCGTCATCCGAATAGAGCAGTAGAAGAATCAGAAGCTTTAGCCCTTCCGAATGATCTGCATTGTCAAGTTCGTGAGCCTTCTTCAGTGCTTGAGAAGAGGTGATCTTCTCAACCTGCCATGCAACACCACTTGCCTTCTCCAATGCTTCAAGGACTTCTTCTTGTGATACCGTGAACGAAGCTACATGAACGGCCCTGTTGGCTGTTGCATCTGGCTTCAGCAGGACCCTCACTATCGTGGCAGCGGCTGTGTCGATCGTAGTTGTTGACCACTTCGTCTTGCCGGAATCGAAAATCCTAGCTCTTTTCGCCTTGAGATCATAATCGAGCCAACCCGCCTCCAAACCCCAGTCGAAGAATTGGCCCGTGTGGATAGCCGTCCACGTCAGCCCTGTGTCTTGGCGACTCTTTAGGTGAGCTATGACCTTAGCTTTCTCTCCATACAGCTCAACGAATTCGCTGGCCGCAGAACAAGTATTGTTGCCGTATTCCGTAGGGATAAATCGCTGGACTCCGGCTTCGATGGCTGCGTCGATCATGCGTAGATGAACAGAAAGGGGTCGACCCGGCAGCACATTCACAAGGGCGTCTTGGCCTCTGAATGCTTTGATGAGCTGGTCTGTCGGGCTATCATCGTCGATGGTGTGGACCTGGAACTTCGAAGGATAGGTAGCCTTCGAAGACTTGCGAGCAAGGATCGAAAGGTTGAACGAGGTTTCCGCGCTCAGTGCGTCAAGAACATGCGAGCCAAAGAGACCACCGGCCTGTCAGTTTCGTTTGTTAGTAATTCGTACTAGAAGTTGATTGTGTACGATGAGCGTTCGAAGTCCATGAACCTCCATGCCGCACCATTGCGAGGGAGAAATGGCTGTTTGTTTTCTTACCCCCATAATCATCACGTTCTTTATGGCCATCTTCAGAAATTTTGAGAACTGATCAAGACGATCTCAGACTTAGTTCGAACAGTACAGAGAGAACAAGACAGACTGGAAGGTTGTTGTTTACAGGTGGGTCATGGAGGGGCGCGTAAACGCAATCTCCCCCATCAGCCCCGCCCACCGAACTGCGGCTGCACGCCGCGCCCTGCAGCAGCGCCCTACTAGGCTTCCTCCGGCGCAAGTCGTACGACTGCATGTTCTCGACCCCGCACAGCCGATGCAAACCCAATTAACATTCTTCGAAACGAACCTCCTCGAAGTGAACAATCGTTGGCCCGATTCTAGGACCCACACAGGGCGTCCCGAGCTCTTTGCAATTGGACCGGTTTTGATGGTTGGAGCGTGCACACGGGTCATCTTAAAGATTGTGGCTTCTCAGTCAAACCGGTGAATGCAGCATGCATTGTGATCGGACGGTTGATTGGAAGAGGCTAATTCCAAACTCTGCTCCGAAATGCAGCATGAGTTGGCATCGAGCGTTTGACCGGGAAGGTCTCATCAACTTGCATATTCTGTTCCCCAGATCGGTAGCCCATGCTATTTGCTACAGGCTGTCAGCACACGCATACTGTGACTGTGTATGCTGCGATATCGGACTCTGAACAGACCTTGGGCTACTTAGAATGCAAGGTAGCATCGCGTTTTCTCTCAGCCTGCGCCTACGGTTTCCCTTTACCACAAATCCTCTGAACTCTATTACCAGCCAAAATGCAAGCAACGCAGATCGAGAACGTCACCACCGCAGAATCGTTTCCGGGTGAGTAGCTAGATGAATCTTCATCTGATGGGATACATACTAACAGGTTTTCACAGTTGCTGGGCCATATGTACGATCCCGCTTTCCAATGCGCTATCCTGGTGTGGCTTGTACACGGGTGTATCCAACCACAACAGCACTTGGGTCGCAACTGACATTGTCTTTCCCAGTCTCCAGCAACAATTGCGCCTGCAAATGGACGTCTGGTCCATGTTTCAGGCCAAATTCCTGGCAGACCAGACGGCTCCTTGGTGGAAGGAACAATGACCGAAAAGGCCACTGCGTGTGTCGACAACATCCGCGCAATTCTGAAGGCGGCCAATTCGAGTTTGGAGAATGTGCTCAAGGTTGGCATATTTGTCACAGATTTGAGTGCGTTCAAGGAAGTCAACGCTGTGTTCGAGAAGAGCTTTCCACATCGTCCGGCGCGATCGACAGTTGGAGTCGCAAGCCTGCCGTTGGGTGTGAGCATTGAGATGGAGGTTACAGCTGTTGTTTCGTGAAGCTGTACTGGAATCTAGTGACCCATTGACACGTAATCTAAAAGTATTGAGAGTTTAAAGCCCGGTAGTGTACTCTGAGTGGCACTGAGGCATGCGATGAATTGTCCCTTCGTCCTGGTCACGCAACGTCCACGGGTGTTGCCTATGAAGATACCCGCTCTTCGGCACACTCATCGCTTTCGGTAAGCGGCCAAACGACAGTCCTCACCTTACTGTTACTTTCATCGCACATGAGACAGCACACTAAACCGCTTGCTGTCAAATTCAAACGTCTTCTGATAGGCCACATGAAGCGGACCCAATCAAATGATGAATTGATGCCGGCTTGACAGCGCGTTTGCGCCATTTATGTTTGCTGATGCATGTGTTCATGGGTGTCACCCAGTTCAGTTCCCATACGTGGCGAGCCCTTCGCTGCATAACCAGCCGGCTCACCGGTCACACTAGGGTCAACATCCGTTACCCTGAATGAGAGAATCTCCACTTGTTGTTCAACTTCGCCCATCGCACGTTGTCAGTTACAAAATCACGAACAACACCGCTTCAATGCTACGAGCACTCCATCCGCCCGATGCTTCCAATGTAGCAAGTCGCGAGGTGAAGTATGTATGGCCTAGCCTACATTTACATCGCGCTTTGCTGATCTTGCTATGAAAGTGTCGTGGTTGTCCCCGGAATAGGCACTGCATCTCCGGCAGACTGGCGCAATAGCTCTGGTCAATGGTTACGGAAGCTGGTCGAGGACTGCAGTGCTCAGTTGCAGGTTTGGACATACCATTATCAGATTGAGACTAAAACTGGCCCAATCATCCAAAAAGTCGCCGAAGAAGGCCAGAATCTCCTCAACGCACTCGACAAGCTTTGCACTGCGAACGATGTATGTTGCCTCTACGTGCTGGCGTCAGAAAGCCACCCTAACTATGGCTCAGACAAGGAGAAAGCCGCTGTTTTTCATATGCCACAGCCTGGGAGGTGTGATACTGAAACGGGTAAGAACGGCCATCGAATGAATGATACGAACAAAGTCTGAAAGACAGCAGGCTTTGTCGCTCACAAGAGACCACGTACTGAGATACTCGGACATTATTGAAGTCATCTCTGGGATAATTTTCTTGGGCACCCCGCATTTGCCTCTCAACATCGAACCGAAACCAAATGTTCTTGAGAACATTCTGCGGCTGCGCCAGAAAAGTATTCCTCGAAGAGACAACATCAGAGCAGATGACAATCACGTCGTGGCACAGTTCTGTCGCAGCTTCGAACTGATTGGCATCCAAGTACCAATCGTTTCCGCGTACGAAAGAGCGGAATCAAGTGTCTATGAGGGTATGTTTGCCAAGTTGCGCAAACCTCGGCAGCTCGTGGTAAGTCTTGACATTCAACCCATATTTCCAGGACACTTGGCTCAAATTGTTTCCGCCTAGATCGTATCGCAAGACCACGGTGTCATAGGTTCGCAAAACGAAGCGATCGTCGGCCTTCAGCTCGATCACGATAGCATATGTAAACTGGAGATCGATGGAGACTTCTACAGAATGCTTCGAACGTCACTAGAGAGCGCGGTGAACGATGCCCGAAGCCTCATCTCCGAGAAGTTCCAAGGTAAAGCTTCCTCCAGTAAGCTCGTCCAAAACACTCTGCTCACTCGTTGCATAGCTAGCAGCCGTGACTGGAACGAAATTGGGACTATGCGAAGTCAAACTACAGAGGATGTGAGAAGTCAATCGATTCCAGTGCTGAACCTTCCTTCAGAACATCCTCTTTCCGAGCAAGGTGGGCCTTTAGACATTCAGGCTCCGATAAGCTCAGTGGAAGCGACTTTCGGATCATCAATACCGCGTTCACAGGGGAACAGCAACCCACTCACGGACTTCGAGCAACTTCACAGGCAACCCCATCTCCCATGCTTTGCCATGAAGAACTATAAGCGTAATGGAGATTTCTTTGGGAGAAATGATATCCTCGATATGATAGACAAGAGCCTACTTCCGACAGCGCAAAACACGGACGAACTGGATCGAAATTTGGTCAGATCTTTTGCACTCTGTGGTATGGGTGGTGTCGGCAAAACGGAACTCGCCATTGAGTATGCCTACTCCAGACAATCAAAGTTTGATGCGATTTTCTGGGTTACTGCGGATGATAAGAACATCTTGACTGAAGAATTCGCACGGATTGCAGTTGATCTGGGATTGAAAGATGAGAGGGAGGTTCAAGATTTGACGGTCGCTCGTGAGCTCGTCAAAGGTTGGTTGTCCAATCCTGTACGCTCGTACGATGCACCTACCTCTTCATCGAATGAAGCCTCTTGGCTTCTGATCTTCGACAACGCTGACAAATTCGACGTGCTGGAGGACTTTTGGCCTACTACAGGTCTGGGAGCGGTTCTTACCACGAGTCGCGATCCTTTGGCCAAGAGTCAAACACACACTGCGAATTGGGGTATAGACCTGCGACCCTTCTCGAGTCCAGAGGCCATGCAGTTCATGGATATAATCACACGCAGGTTCCTACCACCAGGACAGCCCACCCAAGACAAGGAAATTGCGGAGACTGTTGACAAGCTTGGGGGTCTTCCACTACTGATCACCCAGATGGCAGGTGTAATGGCTCGGTTGCGCCTCTCGTACCTGGAATTCCTGACATTGTGCAACGAGAGTGGGATTGAATACATCAACAAGACTGGAAACAGCGCCAAGACACCGGAACAGCTTTATACCATCTCTTCCAAGATTGGACTGGACGGTCTGTCGGCAAGAAGCTTAGGTTTACTTTACATGATCTCTATGCTCGACCCAGAACGGATACCAGAGAGGATACTAACCGGAGCATGCTCTATAGTCTCAGTGGAGGACTTCCCGAAGAACCTTGCACAATATTTCGAAGCTAGAGCTCAGCTTCTTCAGGCATCCCTGATCAATCAAAACCCCGACACGCGAGATATCTGGGTACACAGGATTGTACAAGACGTAGCAAAGGAGAGGCTAAATCAACAACATACCGTGGAGGTTTACGAAGCCGCGATCTATGCAGTCTCGAGCGCCTGGCCATTTGCACGTCTCGAAAGTAGATTCAACACAACGCGGTATCGAGAGTGTGCTGCTTTGTTCCCAAGCGTGATTCGTCTGAAGAATGGGTACGGAACTACGGCATCGCTCGATACGTTCAGACATGATCTACCGAGTGCTAAACTCTTCAATGACGCTGGATGGTACGTAAGATGTTTAAGATGATCCATTCTGAGCTAAATCTGTTTCTAGGTATTGGTTTGAGCGAGGATTTCAAGAGGAGTCAAGAGAATGGTTCGACCTTGTGCAGATCATCTGTGATCAGTTGGAAGACAAGTCAACGGAGGAAGTCGCCTACATCGTGCGCGAAACGCATCACAACCAGGGGACTGCTGCCGGAGAAACCAATGATCGCGAGCATTTCTTGACACATTCACGACTATGGCTGGACATGATGTTGAAGAGAGAAACAGCTGATGGACAACTCTTGCTAGACTACGAATTGGGCATAGGCTATAATGAGGTCGGAAATGCTTACGCGATGAACGGTAAATATCAAGTCGCGATCGAACACTTTGTGAAGTCTATCGAGACGTTTCAAGCCCTACCGGATTACGAAGACACCATGTTAGGTTGGCCGGAGTCAAACATCGGTTTGATGTACTGGATGCTGGGCTACCATGACGACGCTGAGCGGGCTCTTACCGAGATCATCGAGATCTACAAGACCGCGTATGGAACGGATGATACGAATTCGTTCAAGTATGTGGCGTCAGTTGTATCAAGAAAAAAGTTGCTAACGGTCGTTCAGGACCGGCAAAATGTTGTACGCACTTGGAAATGTTTACGTTAGCCAAGGACGATATGAAGAAGCATTTGAGATGCATACGAGATGTCTCAAACAGTATCGTGCAACGCTTGGTGATCTCCATCATCGCATCGGAGACGCTTGTCATAGACTAGCAGACGACAACATTCGTTTCAAGGATCTACCTGAAGCACAGTGAGTGTTCCTATCAGAAGTCACCCTCTAGGCACGAGCTGACTACAGCCAGGAAATTGATCAATCAGGCCTTGAAGGTATTCGGTGGGCGGCCACGTTACAGGAACGAATTTGCTCGATCGACCTATAAAGCAGCACAACTGTCGCTGGAAATGGGACTCGAGGATAAAGCGGCCAAAGAATTCCAGGAAGCATTTGTCATACGCCAAAGCCTCGTGCCGAGCGACAAGCGAGGTATCGATGAACTCAAAGAGGAGGACTATGACGAGCTCGTTGTGTTTTGGTCCAGGTGAGGGTAGGCGTGCGTGAAGCTGAAAGAGAGGAAGGCATATAGTCGTCTGTGCACGAAGCGAATGATGCCATTCCAAGCGACTGTTCAACCACTCCATTCAACCCTTCATCTTCATCCATGGTGACTTGCATGGTGTTCACGGACCTCGCTGTTGTATGTCTTTGTTCTTTTTTGCTGGACATCTGAAATGGCGGCTGTCGAACTCACCGTCATCTTTTTGCTTCAATGCGGCAGGAGGTATGCGTGGTGGGGAAGATCACGGTCGGTCAGGGCACACTAAATGATGAAGATGCGAGTTGAATCAGCTGCGCGCTTGAATCTACTGTGCGGTGTATTCTATTTTACATGTTAACTAAGGCTGTGACAAAGCCCCGACAGCAGGCTTCTAAGGCTTATTGGACCATGTGCGTAGACATGGCACTGTGAGCTGCAGAGCATATGACCGTAGTATAAGGCTTCGATGCGATATATGCCCAAGCCAAACGTGGTTTGTTATTGAGGTCGACGTACGTTCGGGCGGCATGTCGTCGCTGTATAGTCGTGGGTTTGAAGACCTCTGCCGTCACGTCCGCACCACTAACGCGCGGGTGTCGTGGAATCGCTAGCTCGTGCTAGAGAAGCAGCTGTCTCGGATTGGGAGTTTGTGTGGCTATCCATAGAGTAGCTCTTGCTGCATGTGTCCTCAGGTCTCTCCCTTCTTCTCTCCCTGCGCATCGAAGCCGAGGCCCTCTAGTTGGCGTATGAGCTCGTTGATCTTGATGACCTTCTCGAACTGCTCCGGTAGCAGCTTGTCGCCCTTATCCTTCTTGTCCTTCAGATCCCGCGCCTGCCTGAGCTTCTTGGTGAGCTTCTTCGCTTCCTTTTCCTTCTCAACCTCAGGGTCGACAACCTTCTCAGCCTCGGGCTTCGCGACCTCCTTCTCTTTAGTCTCAGCCGGTTTGCCTGCTTCTTTGGGCTCAGCAGAAGCTTCCTTGTCCTCATCTTTCCCATCACCCGCAGCGGCGGCTGCCTTCTTCCTAGCTTCCCTCCGCTTGGCGTTCTTATTCGCAGCTGGACTCGATATGCTAGTAGACTCCTCACTCTTCACCGCCTCGGCACCTGGCACACCCGCCTTTCCCCTATTGCGGAAGCCCTCAGCAGTGCGGTTCTTGTAGAGTTCGACATCTTCGGGTGGGCGGTAGCCTGGGCGGACTCGGATTTCTTTGCGCAGGGTGCCGTCGGGACGGACGGATGCGGGGATATGGCGTTCGCCGGATGCGGAGGTGGTGATGCCGGCTTTGGAGATTGCGGGAGTCTCTACTGAGGGCATTGTGTCGGTCGCGCCTGCGGTGAGGTAGAGTGGAGGTAGGGTGCGCCAGAGGATGTCAGGCAGTCGCAACGGGCCGGGGCACACCAATCGCTTTGGTGAGACCTCGCCAGGTCTTTTCAGGCGTCTGCGAGGAGATTTGAGGAGTCGCCGGTGCGTGTCGTAGATG